>Ga0310344_10001181_pt1 | contig 20099 bp, 18 predicted proteins | sample HC15DNA20200_MG_FD_203801 | JGI IMG/M metagenome (GOLD analysis project Ga0310344, IMG submission 203801) | Marine microbial communities from station ALOHA, North Pacific Subtropical Gyre - HC15-DNA-20-200_MG | ecosystem: Environmental > Aquatic > Marine > Oceanic | place: Pacific Ocean: North... | reverse complement strand
AAAATACCAAGTATTGGGTGGTATGACTTGGAGGTACATAAAAAAATTTCTAATAAAATATTTTCTAATTTTTTTAAGGAATTTGATGAAAAAAATAAATTTTACTTTGTTCATTCATATTTTGTTAAACCTAAAGATAAAGAAGATATTATGGCCACTTATAATTTTGGAGGTCATAAAATACCTGCTATTGTATCAAAAAATAATTTTATTGGATGTCAGTTTCACCCCGAAAAGAGCGGTGAACAAGGTTTAAAATTAATAAACAATTTTATAAAGTTTGTTTGACAAATACTATTCAGATAAAAAAACTCATCAGAATTAGAAAAATTCATTTTTAATTTTTTGAACTTAATATTCCTAATTCACCTTTGTTTTCAAGTGCTAAAAAAATTTTTCCATATTGATACTTTACATCCCTCATTCTCTGGCCTATAAAGATTTTTTCCGCATATATTAATCTTTTATATTCAGCATCAAATTTTACTCTGTATATACTTGCCCCATTAAGGGAGGTTACAATAAAATTATTTTCCCATTGATCTATAAAATCATTTGGAATTTTGATTATTTCAGATATTCCTATTGAAGGAATAAAAACATAAATCGGTTCCTCAAAGCCATGTTCGCTATGGCTTTGTAAATATCCAGCCTTTTTTCTGTATTTCTTTCCATAAGAAGATATAGGCCAACCATAGTTTTTATTAAATTCAATTTTATTAATTTCATCTCCACCTTTTGGCCCATGTTCTGTTGATAAAATTAAATTACCATCAGTGAATAAACCTTGCGGATTTCGGTGTCCTTTTGAGTAAATTAAATTTAAAGTTTCATCAAAACTTTTAAATACTATTTTTCCATAAAAAGATTTTCCATCTTGAGGATCGTCATTCGGTTCATCAGCTACATTATTAGATAATGAAAAAATTAACCCCTTTTTCTTCTTATATTCAAAATATTGCATTCTTCCACCTTGGAACGATTTTCCACACTTAACCAGATTATTTTCAAAAAATTTTTTAAATTCCAAGTAATTTTCATTAAAGATAGCATAGGATATTTCGAAAGTATTACATCCATCTTTTGATTTTATGTAAGAGACAAAAAGGTTATTTTCTAAAATAAATGTATCTAAAACTTTAAATATATTTAAATTATCGTTTATCTTTTTATGGTCTTCAGAATCTAGTGTGTCCTTTTCATAATTTTTAACCATATAAAAGTCTCCTTTAGAATTCGTAATTAGAATTTTTTTTTCATCCAAAGGTTCGATAAAAAAAGACTTAAAACCCCCAGTTTCGCCTTTAAAATATTGAAAGTAAGTGGTCTCAGAATAAGGTAAAAAATTTAGCCTTATTCTTTTAAAATTTAGATTTGCAAATTGAGTTTCTGGTAAAAATTTAGTGCCATAATCATTGTAAAATCTTTTTGTATAGTTTGGATCTTTAATTATAATTTTTATTATTGCTTTTATTTTGTCGGGCAAATAGATTTCAGCAAATCTTTTAGCACCCATATTATTTGCTGCGATTATTGACAACAAAAAGAAAAAAAGCAACAACAAGAACAATTTAAGAAAAGTATTAATTTTCATTTAGTGACAGTATATTGATTAAATAAATATATTTAGCAAGATTTTTTTGAATATTTGGTTTGGATCAAAAAAACTGAATGGTGATAAAGTAGATTAAAATAAGAAAACTATCTCTATACGTGTTTCTGTTTTAAGGAATTATTGTCCTATATTTTATGGGAGCAGTTGTGATTGGGTTGTGACTGAGGACATGTTAGAGTATTTTTAGGTAGATTTTAATTTGAAAAGTTATAAAAAGTGTGGGAATACTTAACAAAGGGCCTGTAGCTCAGCTGGTTAGAGCAGTACACTCATAATGTATTGGTCCCAGGTTCGAATCCTGGCGGGCCCACCAAAATAGGTATAATGAAATTGAAACTTCTTTTAAAAGTTAAAAAATATTTTTTTTATTTCATAAAACGCTTTAGGTCTGTGAATTGGTATGAAACAAACAATCGGGCTAAAGTAATAATTAAAAAAAAAGAACAATCTAAGTTAATTGTATTAAAGAAAAAAAAAATTGTAAAAAAATTAAAACCATACTTTAAAAAATACAAATTTAAGTTAAAAAGATTTAATAAAAAAAATTATTTTTTGGTATTAGTTGATAAAGAAAAAATTTTAAGTAGTGGGTGGATTAATTTTGGAACTAAATGGGAAATTACAGAAATTAATAAAAAAGTAAATTTAAACTCATATTCTTTACTTTTTGATTTTGAAACACCCTCAAATTTAAGAAATAGAGGAAACTATAATTTACTTTTAAGAAAGATAAGAAATAAGTTTTTTAAAAAAAGATTAGCTATTTATTCTCTATCAACCAACTTCAAAAGTTGTAGAGCAATAGAGAAAGCTGGCTTTGAACTTAAAGGGAAAATTAATGGATTATGAAATTAAAATTTTTAATGAAATTGATGAAACTTTAAAAGTTTATTGGAAAGATCTTGAGTCACATTCGCATAATTATTGTTTTCAGACTTATGACTGGTTTGAAAATTGGGTTAAAAATTATAAAAATAATAATGAAAATTTTAACTTAAGAGTAGTTGTTATAAAAGCACAAGCTAAGATCTTATGTATTCTTCCTTTTAAAATAGAAAAAAAATACAATTTAAAAATTTTAAGATGGGCAGGGGACAGCCATTTAGATTTTTGTTCACCAATTCTAGATAAAAATTTTAATTTGGATAAAAAAACATTTACTCAGCTTTTTAAAACAGTTGTTAGCTTGATAAAAAATATTGATATAGTTTATTTAATTAGACAACCAAAATATGTAGACAAAGTTGAAAATCCTTTTGTTTTATTTTTTAATAATTTAATAGATAGTAATAATTATTATGTTTCTTTGCCTAAAACATGGACTGAATATACTAGCAGAATACTTAAAAAAAATTTTTACCAGCAAAATTTAAGAAAAAAAAGACTTTTGAAAAAAGCTGGAAAGTTAAAATTTAAAATTGTTAAAAATGAAAATGATAAAATAAAAATTTTGGATGAATTTCAAATACAAAAAAATATAAGACTATCAACTAAAAATTCTAAACAATTAATAGAATCTAAAGATTTAAATTTTTACAAAGAGTTAGAAAAAAAAGAAAACAAAAATTTAGAGACCCATCTAAGCTATCTCATGCTTAATGAAAAAATTATATCGATTCATTGGGGTGTGATTTATAAAAAAAGATTTTATTATTTGTTGCTATCAATGAAGGAAGGTGAATTTAGCAGATTCTCGCCTGGAAGATTATTAATAGCTTTATTAATAAGATGGTCAATTTCAAAAAAACTTGAAATTTTTGATTTCACTTTAGGAGATGAAAATTATAAGAAAAGCTGGTCCAATAAAAGTAATCTTTTATACAATTACGCTTATTTAAATACTCTAAAAGGATTTTATTTATTTCCTTTAATAAAATTTAAACTATTTGTAAAGTCACTTAATAAAAATAACTATTTAAGAAAACTAATTTTAAAAATAAAAGATTTCTTTGATCTATGATAAATATTTTTACTAAAGCCTTTAACCAAAAAACTGCATATATTTTTCGATTAGATGATATCGCTCCTAACATGAATTGGGACATGATGGAAAAAGTGAGTAAACTATTTAACAAATATGATGTTAAACCAATTTTAGGTGTTATACCCAAAAATGAAGATAAAAATTTAAAAAAATATCCTCTTTGCAAGTTTGATTTTTGGCAAGAATTAAAAAATTATAAAAACCAAGGATGGGAAATAGCCATGCATGGTTATGAACATTTTTACAATATTTATTGTAAAAAAAATATGGATTACTTGAGTCATGGAGGAAATAGTGAATTTGTAGGATTATCATATGAAATGCAGTTTAATAAATTAAATTCAGGTTTAAATATATTAAAAGAAAAAAATATCGAGACAAAAATTTTTTTTGCACCGAACCATACATTTGATCACAATACAATTAAAGCATGTAAAGCCCTAGGGTTTGAGTCTTTGATAGATGGTTATGGTTTAACACCTTATTATGAAAATGAAATTTTATTCATACCACAATTGTTTTATAAATTGTATGCTTTACCACTAGGAATACAAACTTTACAATTACACATTAATATTTTTTCTGATAAAGATTTTGTTCAATTAGAGAATTTCATAAAAAAAAATCAAAAAAAAATAATTTCTTATTCTGAAGCAAAGCAATTAGCAAGAAACACAATCTTAGATAAATCAATAAGATATTTTTTCAAAGAAGCTTTAAAAATAAAAAGAATTTTTATTGTTCAAAAAAGTGAAATTTATTAATTTAAATATTATTAAAAATATTAATGATATTTTTCATGATATTTGATTTATCAAACTGGACGCTATATTTTTTTCCATATTTTAAAGCCAATTCTCTTTTTGTTTCATAATCTTTATTAATTTCTTCTATTTTTGCGATTATGGCCTCAGCATTAGGTTCACAAATAAAATCTGATGGTGAGAATTCTTTTGCCGTCAAATTATCCGAACATGTAATTGGTATAGACCCACATATCATTCCTTCTATCATTGGAAGTCCAAGACCTTCAAATCTAGAAGGCAACAAAACAAATTTTGAAGAATTATAAAGTCTGTTAAGTTCATCATCTTTCACTATCCCAAGATAGTTTCCAAAACCAGGGTTTTTTAAGCCACAAATTTTTATTTTTTTTTCTCCATCTTTAATTTTTTTAATACTTTCTTTAACAAGTTCAAATCTTTTTACAGGATCAAATACTCTTCCGACATAAAAAAAATCATTATTTTTTTTAATATTTTTATCGTAATAAACATCTTTTATTGGGTTATATATTACATAAATTTTTTTATTATAAAATTTTTCTAAATCTTTTTTCACTTTAAAACTTATTGTTGTAACTGCGTCAGCTTTAGATAAAAAATGCTCAACTAACATTTTCGTTTGTTTTTCTATGTTTGGCATATGCCATGGAATATCTAAAAGATTTAATATTAAAAAAGCACTAGGATATTTTTTTTTTAATAAAAAAGCTTCGTTGTAACCTCTGGGATCATTTGAATATATAATATCAGGAGAATCTTGAGATAAAGCATGGCCCATTTTCTCTGCCGCTTCTTTTAATCTAGGTATTTGACATACATATCCATCTGCACCTAAAATAGAAACTTTAATTTTGTCCATAAATTGTGTTTATAAATTTTAAAAATATACAAAACAATAGAAGATATATATATAATTAAAATAATGTTAGTAGACTCTTTTCTTTACTTTAATGAGGCTGAATTAGTTGAATTAAGAATAAAATACCTTGAAAAGGTAGTTGATGTTTTTGTAGTAGTTGAAGCAAATATTACCCACCAAGGGAAAAAAAAGGAATGGAATTTTCCTAAATTATTAGAAAATAATTTAAAAAAATATTCAAAAAAAATTCAATACCATCAACTTGTCATAGATAAGGAAAAAATAAAAAACGAAGAAAGCTGGATAATTGATGACGTGAAAGGTGATGATGCATGGAGAATTGAAAATTTTCAAAGAAACTATATTAAAACAGCTTGCAAAGAATTTAGTAACGAAGATATATTGCTAATTAGTGATATTGACGAAATACCATCAATTTCAAAACTTGAATTTATAAAATCTTGCGATTTTAAAAAAATTGCTCCAGTTGCTTTTGAACAACATTTGTTTCACATAGATTGTAATTTTTTAAGATTAGAAAGTTGGAGAGGAAGCATCGCTACTACAATGCAAATATCTAACATTTATACACCTCATAAACTTAGAAGATCAAGAAATAGGATATCTCATTTTTCTGATGCTGGCTGGAGCTTTTCGTCTTTTGGCAGTCCCGATAGAATAAGAGAAAAACTTGAATCCATTGCACACACAGAATTTAATAATGAAAAGTTCAAAAACATTGATCATATAATGGACTGTAAAAAAAATGGGAACGACTTATTTTATAGAGATGTAAAGTCTAAAAAAATAAATAAAAGTTTTTTCCCAAGCGATCTATTAAAACTAATGGAAGAAAACTCCAATTTTTACTTTGGGAATTAGGTTTAAAAAATGATATATGTTTCAATTAGTGCAATTCCTAGCCGGATAGAAAAATTAAACGATACAATTAAATCTTTAACAGAACAAAAAAAAAAACCAGACAAAATATTCGTAAATATTCCATACAAATATGAAAGGTTTTCAGAAACTATCAAGGAAGACAAGATTCCTAAATTTGATAGCAATATTGTGGAAATAACAAGATGTGAAGATTTTGGACCAGGAACTAAATTATTGGGATCTCTGAAGAAAATTAAAAAGAATTCCTTACTAATTCTTGCAGATGATGATCACATCTACAAAGATTATATGATAGAAAAATTTTTTTATTTTTATTCTAAAAAACCAAATAATGCATATAGTTTTTATGTTTATCCAATCCAAAATTTTCCAGTTGGACAAGGAGCAGATGGATTTGCAATAAACACCAACCATTTAAATGGTATTGAAGATTTTTATAATAAAGTTGTAAAAAACAACAAAGAACTAATCTTAAATGATGATTTATGGATTTCGTATTTTTTATATTTTTTTAGAAATAATAAAATATTTTCTTTGCAAGAACATTTAGAAAAAAGGGCCGATGGAAAACCCTCATTAATTTATACCCAGAGAATTATTAGTTCTGGTTTAATAGAAACTTATGGTCGAACTCTAATTGAAGCAGTAAAAAAAAGAGACGAAATATCAGTTAAAAGTTTTAAATATATGCAAGATAAGACCAAAAATTTAAGTTTTTAAATTTCGCGCCTCACTAAAAAAATTTTTCCATTCTAAAGCTCTTGTTTCCCAAGAATAGTAGTTATTGATTGTCTCTCTTTGTAATTGAAGTTTATTTTGATTTTCATCTGACCAATAGTTTTTAATACTATTGCTAAGAATTTTAATATATCTACTTTCTAAATTTGAAAAATTCCTGTCAAAGTTCACAAAGGTACCAAATTGGGAACAAGTTTCATACAGAGCGCCAAGATTAGTTACAACAGCTTCACAACCGGCAGCCATGGCCTCGATTGCTGATATACAACTTGTTTCTGGCCAAATACTGGGATGTGAAAATATATGCATTTTCTTTAACAAATCTATTATTTTTTTATTTTCTAAAAAACCAATATAATTTACATTTTTGGTATTTTTACATTCGTTAAAAATATTTTCGTAACTTTTACCAACCTGAGTTTCAAACTTTTTTCCATAAATAATTGTTGATGAACAAACGTTTAATTCAACATTTTCTAAATTTAATTTTTTGAAAACTTTTAATAAAATTTCTAACCCACGCCAGGGAGTGGTATGATATATTAAACTTATTTTATCTTTAGGCTTTTTTACAAAATCAATTTTCTCTATAGCATTTTTTATAACTATGGATTTTCCTTCTGGTACTTTAAATTGATATATATGTTTTTCTAAATTCCAATTAGAATTATACACAATCCAATCTAGTTTTTTTATATAATCACTCGATGATAAATTTTGAGCTTCTTTTTGATTTATAAAGTGATGCATCCATAGAATGTTTATTTTGTCCTTTTCAATTAATTCTGGATCCGTATTGTTTAAAATTAAATTAATGTCTTTAAAATCTTTATCAGACAAATATTTTAGCAAAAGTCTAAATTGATTTTCACTACCGCCAAAAGAATCTTTAAATGAGACTGGTCTCGATTTATCCTGATTTACTTTATTTAGAATTCTAGATTTTTCTTCCACAAAATATGCTTAAATAGCTATTTAGAAATAAATTCCTTTAGTGTAACAAATAATTTGCTTACATCTCCGTTATTAGACTCAATTACAGAAGCAAACTCTTCTTTCTGAGTTCTTGCTAAACTAAGTCCTTCTATTATTAAATCTCTTATTAGAGGTTTTTCAGGATTTTTTGTATAAACTCTCCACTCAATTTTAACTTCTGGTTTTTTGTCAGTAGCAAGCAATACACTTTTAACAATTGTATATTTTGGATTTAATATATCTGCAGACAAAACTTCTATTTTAGGGTCTGAATAGTCAGTTAGTCTTGAGGTAAAGCTTTTAATAAAATATTTTTCAAATAAACTGTCGTATTCTTTTAATTGTTCATCGTTAAGATTTTTTCTATATTTACCTAGTGTGTAATAACCAACTCCTTTTATATCAACTGTTTTTAAAGCGATTTTAGATAATTCTTTTGTTTTAAATTCTGTAGAATTTGTATCTACAAGTATTTTTTTTGCTTCATTAACTATTTCAGTTATAAATTCTTTTGGATCAGAGCTATAAGCGAAACTCTTTTGAGTAAGGCCCAATATAAAAAATATAAAAATTATAATTTTTATTTTCATAAATTTTAATTTCTTTTAATTAAATTAATCAGTGTTTATTTCTTCCCAATCACTATCATCTTGGGTTTCAACTGAAGATTTTGAATTTGAAATTAGTTTATTTCTGTTTTGTAAATATAAACTTTTTACAGACGCGTATAGATCAATTGAATTTTGTTCTAAGCTATCAAAAGATTCAATATTTTTTGCTCTGAAGTCTACAGCTCCTGTTCCTCTATAATAATAATAATTGTGTTCAGAGTAATTTCCATTTCCTACAACATCATTTCTTATTTCAGTATTATGTGTAATTTGATAAACTGGATCTATAAATACATTCCCTATTAAACCAACGGCATCTCTAGTAGTAGTGGGTCCCAGAATTGGAAGAACAAAGTAACAACCGCTTTCAGCACCCCATGCACCTAAAGTCTGTCCAAAATCTTCTTTTCCACTATCTTCTAACCCAAGAGCGGCAGCAGGGTCAAAAATTCCTAAAATTCCTACAGTAGTATTGATTGCAAATCTTCCAGCTGTAACTCCAGCCGTTTTAAAATCTCCTTGCAAAATATTGTTTGAAACAGTTAATAGTGATCTTAAATTATCAACTACATTGCCCGTACCTTTTCTTATTGGGTTGGGAAGAGCTCTATAGCCTTTTGCCACTGGCTTGAAAATTGCTCCATCTAAAGCATGATTAAATTTAAACATTGTTCTGCTGAATCCTTCAAAACATTCGTTTGCTGTTGAGCTACTATTAGAATTGGATTGCAGTTCTTCACTACCAGTCATTCCAGCCATTACATTGCTGGAGCTTAAAAACAAAGCTAAGATCGCTACTTGTATTAACTTTTTCATCATTAATTATGACCCATTCGCTTTTATGTTATATATATTATTCAGTAACAATAAATAATTAAATATATTTATTATAGGTTGTATTTATAAAGTTAATAGAAGTTATGGCAACAATAAAAATAATTAATCTTTTTTCACCCAATTTTGAAAAAAACAGAAGATCTAACAAATATATAAAATCAATAGTATTGCATTATACCGGAATGCAATCAGAACGCGAATCTCTTTATAGACTTTGCGATAGCGCTTCAAAGGTTAGTTCGCATTATTTAATAAATAAAAAAGGAAAAGTTTATAGACTGGTTTACGATCATTATATCGCCTGGCATGCTGGCAAATCTTGTTGGGGAGAAAATAAAAATTTAAATAAAAACTCTATTGGAATCGAACTTGTAAACAAAGGCCATGAATGGGGTTATGAATATTTTAATAAAAAACAGATTTTGACATTGGTAAAGATTTGTAAAAAGTTAATAAAAAAATATAAAATAAAAAACAAAAATATAGTTGGACATTCTGATATTGCTCCAGATAGAAAAATTGACCCTGGCGAAAAGTTTCCTTGGAAGCATTTAGCTTCCCATAAAATTGGAATGTGGCATACCTTAAAACCAGAATTTTTAAAAAAAAAAAGAGGTATTAAACTTAAAACGAAAAAAGATAAAAAAATCTTTATTAATAATTTAAAAAAAATTGGATACTGTTTTCGAGAGAATAAGAATAAAGTTTTTTTTAAAAAAACATTAAAAGCTTTTCAAAGACACTACAGAAAAGAGCTAATTAATGGCTTGCCAGATCAAGAATCCTTTTTAATTGCTGAAAATCTATCTAAAAAACTATAAAAAAGTCTTGATTTATTAGTATTTTTTGATAATAACCCAAATGCCAGACAATTGATTAGTCGCTTTTGTTGAATAAACAAGAGAGGAAAGTCCGGGCTCTATAAGAACACGGTGCCAGATAACTTCTGGCGAGGGAAACCTCAGGGATAGTGCCACAGAGAATAGACCGCCTTATCAAGGCAAGGGTGAAAAGGTGCGGTAAGAGCGCACCGGTTTTTTGGTAACAAAAAACGCATGGAAAACCCCACCGGGAGCAAGACCAAATAGAGATAGCACGGCTATTTATAGCCAAAAACCATTCTTAAGTTAGCTATCTGGGTTGGTTGCTTGAGGTTAAATGTGAGTTTAACCCCAGATAAATGACCAGTTTAAATGACAGAACCCGGCTTACAGATTGTCTGGCATACTTATAAGATATTAATATTCTGTATTATTTGTCTACACGTCGATAATTAGAAAAAATTCAAATGTTCTTGTTTTGATTCCGAAATGATTCAGAACTGTACTAAAAAATCAACTTATACGCTTATTATGCAAAATTGACGTTTTTTTTGCAAAAAACAGGAAAAATTAGGTATTGACGCTAAGGTTGAAAACCCATATGATCCCATATATTCCCAAAGGAGGGGGTTATGGTGCCAAGAAAGCCAAATTATTTATTAAAAGCAAATTTCTTTCTAGGTTTCTTTGACTTAAAAAAACATGTTTTTATCAACTTACGAAAACAAATTAGACAAAAAGTGGAGGGTATCAGTGCCAGCCAGCTTTAGATCTTATTTAAGCAGCATGGGATATAATGGCGTTATTTGTTATCCGTCATTTAACAATTTTTCTATAGAGGGATGCGCTCAAAGTAGAATAGAAAAACTTTCTAATACAATAGATTCACTAAACCCATTTGAAGAAAAAAGAGATATTTTTGCAACCTCAGTTTTAGCTGAAAGTGTAAATCTTCAATTTGATAGTGAAGGCAGAATTTCTATACCGGATAAATTATTAAATCATGCAAAAATTAAACAAACCATGCTTTTTGTTGGACAAGGAACAACTTTTCAAATCTGGGAACCAAAACTTTATGAAAAATTCAAAGTATTAGCTAGAAAAAAAGCTAATTTGAATAGAGCAAGTCTAAAATGGGAAACACAATTTAAAAAGGAGGGGAAATGACAATTAATATTAAAGGTCCTGAGCTAAGAGAGTTAAAGCCTAGAATTTTAGTTTTAGGTGTTGGGGGAGCCGGAGGCAATGCTCTAAATAGTATGATCGAAGCAGGCATGCAAGGCGTCGAATTTGTTGCTGTTAATACAGACGCACAGGATTTAAAAAACAATAAAGCGCATGCGAAGATACAATTGGGAACAAATTTAACCAAAGGACTAGGAGCTGGTGCCAAACATGATATTGGTCAAGCAGCAGCTGATGAATCATTAAATGATATTGTTGATTACATTAAAGGAAGCAATATGGTTTTTATTACCGCAGGAATGGGAGGAGGCACAGGAACTGGAGCTTCACATGTTATTGCTAGAGCCGCAAAAGAATTAAATATTTTAACAGTTGGAGTTGTTACGCTACCTTTTTCTTATGAAGGACCAAAAAGGATGAGAATAGCTCTTCAAGGATTGGAAGAGTTAAAAAAACATTTAGATACAAATATTATAGTACCTAATCAAAATTTATTTAAAGTTATAAATGAAAAAACTACTTTAAAAAATTCATTTGGATTATCAAATAATGTCTTAAAATTTGGAGTTCAAAGCGTTACTGATTTAATGGTAAGACCCGGATTAGTTAATTTAGATTTTGCCGACGTAGAAACAATTATGAAGGGAATGGGAAAAGCCATGATGGGCACTGGAGAGGCAGAAGGAGAAAAAAGAGCAGAAGAAGCTACAAACGCTGCTTTACTAAATCCTTTGATTGATGAATATTCATTAAAAGGGGCAAAAGGTTTGCTCGTAAATATTACTGGTGGAACTGATCTAACTTTATTTGAAGTAGATGAAGCTGTTAATAAGATTCGTGCAGAAGTAGACCCAGAAGCAGAGTTAATATTTGGATCGATCGAAGATGAAAGTTTAAATGGCAAAATTAGAGTTTCAATTGTTGCAACTTCTTTAGACGGCCAATCTCCACAAACAAAACCAATTATCAGCATGGTTCATAAATTGCAAAATAGAAATAATGGGTATGTAATCAATAATAATGCTAGCAACCAATCAGTTTTAAATGCAACTGATGGGGCAACTGCACTAAATATTAATATAGAACCAAATAAGGTAGATAGTGATAATGTTATCCATAATGAACCAATCGAAGAAAATATTAACAAAGAAGAAAAAGAACTCTCTGTTGGAAATATTTCAATAGAAAATGCAGAATATCTTCAAAACATAGAAAATGCATCTAAAGAAATAGATTTTGAAGTAGATAGCATTGAGTTAAAAACCCCAGAGCTTTTTTCTGAAGAAGAAAATAATTCTATTAACCAAGATATCGATCAAAGCCAAGAACCAAGAATCTTCGACGATACAAATTTAAAAAACGATAGCAATACAAAAGAGCCAGAAATGTTTGATGAGTCTAACCAGGAGGAAGATTTTGAAATCCCTGCTTTTTTGCGTAATCAAAAAAATTAAATGGAAGATAAAAAAGATATTTATGAATGCCACCATGTCACTGGAAAAAATAAAACATTATCCAGTGATGCTCAATCAAGTATTAAGCATTATATCCCCTCAACATGGTGGCACGTTTATTGATTGTACATTTGGAGGCGGCGGTTACTCTAACGCCATACTAAAACATCCGGGCACAAAAGTATTAGCTATTGATAGAGATAACGTAACACAAAAATACGCAAACAACTTAATAAAAAAATTTCCAGATAGATTTAGTTTTTTTCAAGAAAAATTCAGTAACATAAGCAAAGTAATTAATAAAGAAACAAAACCTCGTGCAATAATATTTGATTTAGGACTATCCTCTTTGCAATTGCTTGATAAAGAAAGAGGTTTTTCATTTAATTCAGGAAACTCATTAAGCATGGAGATGGGAATCAATGATCGCACAACATATGACGCAATTAATAGTTTAAATAAAGAAAATCTAACAAGCATTATAAAAATTTTTGGAGAAGAAAAAGATGGAAAGATAATTGCTAACAAGATTATTAACCGAAGAAAAAAGGGTCCGATAACAACATCGAAAGAACTTTCCCAAATAATCCACGGTGCCAAAAAAAATAAAAATTACAAAAAAAATCTTTCAACTAAAACTTTTCAGGCTATAAGAATTTTTGTTAATAAAGAACTTACCGAACTAGCATTAGGTCTGACCGAAGCATCAAAAATTCTTTCAAGTGGGGGCATATTATTGGTAGTGAGCTTTCATTCTATAGAAGATAAAATAGTTAAGAATTTTTTTAATCTTTATTCTTCCTTAAGAAAAAATCCCTCTAGATACTTTCCAGAGGAAGAAAAAAAATACGATTTATTTAAATTTACTATTAAAAAACCCTTAGTACCTGAAGTTAATGAAATTGAAGAAAATGTTAATTCAAGATCGGCGAAGCTTAGATACGCGATAAGAAATGAAAAATCTTTTTTCCAACCTAAAGAATTTAAAAATAAGTTTGAAAAATATTTTGAATTAGAAGGTTTAAGATTATGATTAACGAAAAAAAATGGTTAGAGACCATTTCTCATAATAAAAATAAAGATGAGTTAAATCAAATAGATCCTGAAATATGGACTAAAACTATTTCTGTAAAAAAAAAAATTAGTCCAATAGCAAAATATTCCTTATTAGCTACTCTATTTGTTACATGCTTATTTTTTGTATCCGCTGTTAAAAATGAAACAAGAAGTTTGCAAAAAGAAATCAATAATTTAGAAGCTTCAATTAGCAAGCTTAAACATAATTTAAAACAAACAGTTTTAGACAATGAAGTAATAACTTCACCAGATAATATTTCTCTTTTGGCAAAAAAATATTTAAGTGAAGAATTTTATCCCTATAAAAAATCACAAATCAAAGAGTTGGTAGGAGAAAATGAGGCCTTAGCCAAATTAACCAAAGAAAAATCTAGTAAAAAGAATAAAATACTAAAGAAAAAATTAAAATTGCAAGTAGAAAAACAAATAGAACAAAAAAAAGTAGAATTAAGAAAACTTCAGGATCTATATTCAAATCCAAAAAAAATACCTGATGAGTTAAAAACACAAGTAGCAAAAAAAATAGAAAAAACAAAAATAGAATTAAAAAACCTTTATGATTCTCCTACTCAAATAATAACTTTAGAAAAAGTTCAAAGATGGGGTGTTGTTCAAGTAGTTAAACTTTTTCTAGGTATACCCGTTATACCAGGAAAATAAATTTTAATGGGTAAAAGTAAAAAAATATTTAAAAAAAAAAGTTTTTACTTTGAAGATTACTGTGATTTGGATCTTGGTAATTACAACCTAAATAAAATTAAAATTTCTTTTAAAAGAGTAACTTTTCTATTTACTATTTTTTTAAGTTTAATGGTAATATTTAGCGTAAAAATTATTTATTTATCATTAAGTTTTGATCAAGAAAAAAATTTTTATAAAAGTAACAATAAAATTTTTGATACTAAATTAAGAAGAGACATTATAGATAGAAATGATTCAGTTCTAGTAACAAATGTTAATCTCTATGATCTTGGTATACGACCAAAATTATTAAATGATATAGAAAAGAAAAATTTATTAATTAAACTAAAATTACATTATCCTGATTTAAATTTTAGTAAAATAAAAAAAAACTTAGAAAAGAAAGATTTTTTTTGGATAAAAAAAAGATTAACACCTAAAGAAAAAGAACAATTTTGGTTAATGGGAAACAAAGCTTTTGTTTTTCAACTAAGGCCATCAAGAATATATCCACAAAAGAGTCTCTTTAGTCATATTTTAGGACAAACGGATGATACTAATATAGGAATATCAGGTTTAGAAAAATTTTTTAACAAAGAGCTAACAAATAAGGATAAAATAAACCAACCATTAAAATTAACTTTAGACTCAAACTTACAATATTTGATTAGAGAAGAGTTAATAAAAGCCCAATCCGATTTCAATAATACTGGTAGTGCGGCAATATTAATGAACGTGAATACTGGTGAAATTTTATCTTTAATTTCTCTTCCAGATTATGATTTAAATAAACGAGATACTATAAATTCTGATATTTATTCAAATAAAATTACTCTCGGGGTTTATGAACCAGGATCAGTATTCAAAACTTTTACGATTGCTGCTGGCTTAGAAAATAAACTAATAGAACCAAATACAGTATTTAAAAATTTAGAAAATAAAATTAAATGCGACAAGTACACAATAAGTGAGCACGATAAAATTCCAAGCGACTTAAGCGTTGAACAAATTTTGATCAGATCGTCTAATATAGGATCAGTTAGGATTGCTCAAAAAATTGGCATTAAGAAATATGAAAATTTTTTAAATACCTTGGGACTCCTAAATACAATTAACTTTGATTTAGAAGAAATTGGAACACCACTTAAATTTAGGTGGGGGAAATGTAAACTTGCAACTTCTTCGTATGGCCATGGTATTACTACCACAGCACTTCAACTAGCAAAAGCATACGCAATTTTAAGTAATGGTGGATATCAAGTTGATCCATTTATTTTAAAAAAAAAATTTTTAATTGAAAATAAAGAAAAAAAACAAATTATTTCAGAAGAAACTAGCAAAGAAATAAATTTAATGCTTAGAAAAGTAGTTAGCTTAAGTGAAGGTACAGCAAATTTTGCAAATATAGATGGTTATGAGATTGCAGGAAAAACAGGAACTTCATTAAAATACAATTCAAAAGAAAAAATAAATACTTTTGTATCAATATTTCCGTCAAGCAAACCTAGATTTGTTTTGTTAGTTATTTTAGATGAGCCAAAACCTGCTCCGAATTTTGTTTATGAATTTCCACCATCTGAAAAATTTCCAAATGGATATAAATATAAAGGCGAAAAAAGAAATACCTCAGGATGGAACACAGTGGTGGTAGCGGGCAAAATTATAGAAAAAATTGGTCCTATTTTAGCCATAAATAACCTACAAGCTTCTAAATAATTTTTAAATGTTGTTAGGAAATTTACTCAAATCCATTGACAAAAAATATGGAAGAATACCCATAAAAGGTATCTCTTTTGATAGCAGAACTATAAAAAAAAAAGATATATTTTTCGCGATAAAAGGTAAAAAGATATCAGGTGAGAAATTTATAAATCAAGCTATAGAAAGAGGTGCTTCTGCAATTATAAGTGGTAATAAAAAAAAATACAAAATAACCAATATAAAAGTAAAAGATGTTAGAAAAAGTTTAGCAGAATCAGCATCAAATTTTTACAAAAAAAAACCCAAAAATATAATCGCAGTAACCGGTACCAACGGCAAAACTTCTGTAGCAGACTTTTTTGTTCAAATATTAAGTTTTTGCAACATTAAAGCAGCTTCGATCGGGACACCGGGTATTGTTTCTAAAAAATTTAAAAAGAAAACTAAACTAACATCAATGGATCCTGTATTTTTACACAAAAACCTAAATATTTTGAAAGAAAGTAAAATTGATAACGTAATTTTAGAAGCATCAAGTCATGGCCTCCATCAAAAAAGATTAAATTTCTTAAAAATAAAAATTGGAATATTTACAAATTTAAGTCAAGATCATCTTGATTATCATAAAAATTTCAAATCCTATTTAAATGCAAAAATGTATTTATTTAATGGATTGTTAAAAAAGAATTCCTTTATTATTACAGATGAAAAAATTAAAGAATATAAAAATATAAAAAAAATTGCAGAAAGAAGAAAAATTAAAAAATTTACAATTGGCACCAATTCAGGTGATATAAAAATATTAAATAATAAATACAGTCAAACCAAACAGATTGTAGATATTTTTTTTAAATCTAAAAAATATACATTACAAATTCCTCTTATAGGATACGTTCAAATAAAAAATTTATTTATGGCGATTCTTGCCGCACATAAATGCGGTTTGAACATTAATAAGATTTTTAGTCAAATACATAAAATTAAGCCCGTTCCTGGTAGAGTTGAACTTGTAGCAAGTTTAAAAAATAATTCTCATATAATTATTGATTTTGCTCATACTCCAGATGCATTAAAACAGTGCCTAATTTCACTTAAAAAACAATTTGGGAAAAAAATAATAATAGTTTTTGGATGTGGGGGCGAAAGGGATAAAAAAAAGAGACCTTTGATGGGCAAGGTTGCAAATAAGTTCTGTAGAAAAATTTTTATTACAGATGATAATCCAAGAAATGAAAATCCAAAAAAAATTAGAAATGAAATTATAAAAAGTTGTAAAAAAAAAGCTGTCAATATTGGTGATAGAAAAAAAGCTATAGAAAGAGCAATAAAAGAACTGAATCCAAATGAAATACTTTTAGTTGCAGGAAAGGGGAACGAACAGACACAAGATCGTGGAGGTAAAATTATTAACTTTTCAGATAAAAAAGAAATTAAAAAATTAATTAGTAAAAGAAGATCTTTTTTTAAAAATTATAATTTATCTAATTTTTTAGCAAAGAAAGTTTTTAAAAAAACATTCGACAACATCAAGTATGAAGGAGTATCTATCAATACTAAATATGTAAAAAAAAATGATTTATTTTTTGCATTAAAAGGAAAAAAAACAGATGGTCATAAGTTTGCAAGTATGGCTGTCAGGAAAGGGGCCACAAAATCTGTCATTAGCAAGAATGTTAAAAAACTTTCTAAGAGAAAAAGTATTAAAGTGAAAAATACTTTTTCTTCTTTAAAAGATTTGGCTAGGGTAACAAGAGATAATACATCATCTAAAGTTATAGGAATAACTGGTAGTGTGGGAAAAACTACAGTAAAAAATCTTGCATCATTTGCTCTCAAAAATTACGATAACGTTCATTGTTCTCCCTATTCCTATAACAACAAATATGGAGTTCCTGTAAGTTTGTGCAATTTAAAAAATAACACAAAATACGGAGTATTTGAAATTGGAATGGATAAAAAGGGTGAAATAGACAGCTTATCAAAATTGGTTAGACCTCATATTGGAGTTATAACAAATGTTTCAGAAGCTCATTTTAAAAATTTTAAAACTTTAAAAGATATAGCAAAAGCAAAAGGGGAAATAATAGAAAACATTACTGAGCAGGGAAACTTAATTTTAAACAAAGATAATAAATTTTTTAAATTTTTATCTAATAAGGCTATAAGAAAAAAACTCAATGTAATTTCTTTTAGCTCAACAAAAAAGGCAGATATTTATTTATTAAATGTAAAAAAAATAAAAAATTTTTTTAGATTAAAAATTGCTGTAAAAAAAGAAATTTATTATTTCTATACATCTATTGGTGCTAGTAGTTTTATAACAAATGTATTAGCATGCATCTCTATTTTATATACCCTTAATTTAGATTTAAATATTATGAGATATAAATTTAAAAATTTTACTTTACCAATTGGTAGAGGAGACATAAAAACAATTAAAAAATTTAATAAAAAATTTAAATTTATTGATGAAAGCTATAATGCGAGCCCTCTATCAATGAAAGCAGCAATTGAAAACATAAATAACTATCCAATTAAAAATCATGGTAGAAAGTTAATTTTTTTAGGGGATATGCTTGAATTAGGAAAAAAATCAATCAATCTGCATAAAAAGTTATCAATAATTATAAATAACAGTAATGTAGATAAGGTTTTTGTATTTGGAAAATATATTAAAGATACTTTCGATTATTTATCTACGAATAAAAAAGGTAGAATATTTAATGATCTTAAAGATGCCCACGACTATTTTGCTAAAATAATACACAATAATGATATACTTATGGTAAAAGGATCAAATGCAACGGGAATGAATCAATTCTCAAAAAATATTAAAAAAGGACAAATAAGTGCTATATAATTTTTTAATTTCACTGATTGATCAGTTTTCTGCACTAAATGTTTTTCGTTATTTAACTTTTAGAACAGGGCTTTCGGTAATGTCTTCTATGATTATAGTTTTTTTAATTGGAGGACCATTTATAAAATTTATTCAATCTCATAAAATTACTGGACCTATAAGAGAAGATGGACCAATAGATCACATAGTCAAAAAAGTAGGAACACCTACCATGGGTGGAATTTTAATTTTAATAGGAATACTTTTTGGCACTTTGTTGTGGGCGGATTTGAGCAATCCTTATATTTGGGTTTTGTTAATGGTCACGACAAGCTTTGGTATTCTTGGTGCGATTGATGACTATTTAAAAATAAGACGAAACAATTCTAGAGGAATATCTTCATGGATGAAAATTTTTTACCAAGTTATTCTTTCAATCGGAGCAATATATATTTTAATGAAATATGGTCATAACGAGCATTTAGAAAATTTATATTTTCCATTTTTTAAAAATATAATTTTACATCTAGGTTTATTTTTTATTCCATTCGGCATTTTTATAATTGTTGGATCGTCAAATGCAGTAAATCTTACAGATGGTTTGGATGGTTTGGCCACAGTACCTGTAATGCTTGTAGCTTTATCTTTTACTTTTATTTGCTATGTCGTTGGGAATGTTGTGTTTTCAGAATATTTACAAATACCTTATATTGCTAATGTAGGAGAAGCATCAATATTTTGTGGATCGATGGTAGGCTCTTGCTTGGGTTTTCTGTGGTACAACGCTCCACCAGCAAAAATATTTATGGGAGATACAGGCTCATTATCTCTAGGAGGATCCTTAGGAGCAGTAAGTTTAATTACAAAGCACGAAATTGTTTTAGGAATAATAGGAGGTTTATTTGTGTTAGAAACGGTTTCAGTAATTATTCAAGTAATTTCATTCAAACTTACTGGAAAAAGAGTTTTTATGATGGCACCTCTCCACCATCATTTTGAAAAAAAAGGATGGGCAGAATCTACCGTAGTTATAA
>Ga0310344_10001180_pt1 | contig 20124 bp, 20 predicted proteins | sample HC15DNA20200_MG_FD_203801 | JGI IMG/M metagenome (GOLD analysis project Ga0310344, IMG submission 203801) | Marine microbial communities from station ALOHA, North Pacific Subtropical Gyre - HC15-DNA-20-200_MG | ecosystem: Environmental > Aquatic > Marine > Oceanic | place: Pacific Ocean: North... | reverse complement strand
TACAGAAAACAGCTCTTCACTGGACATTCTATGTCCAATAATGTTGACTTCTAGTGATATATCTCGCTTACTCTCTTCTTCGCAACCGATTGTTCCTGTCAAGGTGAAGGAAGCAGAAGGTGCGTCATCAGAACTCAAAATCTGAACATCATATGTTCCTTCAGGGATTTCTATGTACTCAGGAGGAGAATTATCTGACTGATGAGTCCTGAGTGCAATCTCCAGATTGCACGTCATAGTTGCTGTTACTTCAACGAAAATAGATTCTGTGGGTAACAATTGTACTGGGGATCTTGGAGTCAGAGAAACTACATTAGAAGACATATCAACAGTAATCGAAACCGTTGCTGAATCATTAGATATATCATGGACTGTAATAGTCCATTCAACTAGTCTGCCTCGATTATCCCTTATCTTCATTCCAGAGGCCCCGAAGGATTCTCCAGAGTCGAAAACATCACCAGAGCTTCCTGAGTCTCTACCTCTTTCCAGTGCGGCATCACCATCTGCCTCAATTATTCTAACCCAGGCATTATCTGGGTCAGTGTTTACTAGATTCTCAACAGGATTTCCATTGTTCTCATCAGAATGCTCAACTAAAATGCCATGACCCGGTAAATCTGAATCGAAGCCAGAGTTTCCTCTGTAGGTAACCCATATCTTCTCTCCCGGAGCAATCGGAATTGCTAGACCTTGGCCTCCTTCAGATACGGGCTCAAGTAAATGAGTTGAATTTGTCAACAATTCGAGTTCGGAGTATCTGTTAGCACCGATTAAATCCAATGTAGCAGCTCCTGGTAAAGCGGGGGTGTTCCCATTATCATTCCAATTTCCGCTGGCCATGATGTCCCAGTCGCCTAACCCATTCCAGTTTGATGAGGGGATTTCACTGTGAACATCATACAAGTCGTACGCCCCCATCTGGTGGAGCATTTCATGGATTACAGTACCAATTCCCGAATCTAATGAGGCTATGGTGTAGTGATTAACTGACCAGTCTCCGATTTGTAAAGGTTCGATAAGCCAAGACATGTGACTCCAGAGGGCATCGGAGCCGGCGCCCGACTCTTGGGCTCGACCAGAATGAAGGATAAGTAGCCTATCAACAGCCCCATCTCCATCAAAGTCCCATTTTGTAAGGTCCATACCCTCTAACAAATCACTACAAGATGCCTCGACTAAACCATCTACTGAAACATCCCTTTCTTCATCGGAATCGTAACCCCAATGGCTCTCAGGGTTGGGGGATGTCCATATTCTATCCGAGATCGTAGCTTTCAGAATAGACTCGGAACCGCTCATCTGATCTATGTAGCGACTAGCCTGGCCATCAGAAACAAACATTGCATCTGCCTTGTTTTGATCGAACTGTCGGCCCGGGAATTCCACTCTAAGAACTAACCATTCTTCAATTTCTTGCAATCCAACTAACTCAGGTTCTTCAGAAGAAATCGGGGTCTGATTACCTAACCAATCATCGAGTACCTCTGGACTAGTGTTTGCCCACGCCCCTAGCAGTAGAATAATTGCTGCAAGAGCAGCGCGGGCTGGGTTCATGGACCGACGTCCAATATTTCCACCTTTCAATCCAATGTAGTCTCGGTTACAATTTGAGTCGAATGTAACACTGATTTGGCCTTCCAGTCATCAGAATTGGTTCTGATATCATCCAACCAACCCAAACCGCTCAAGTTGCATTCTACTGAATTTAGGCTCTTTTTAAAATTGGCAGGAATAGGGGTCGCATCACATCCTGTAACCACCAAATTAGTGATTGAGTATTTCATTACCAAGTCAGCTAGAGCGTCTTGCTCATGCCGATTAAGGCACAGTGCATCACAAGTAGGGGTCGCGATACCATCCGGCACAACTCCCTCGGGCATCTTTGGGCAGACACCTTCACAGGAACAGTCAACGATGGCCATTCTCAAAGATTTTCGATTTGGCGATATATCTTGCACATTGAAACTCCGCCTACCCAATGTAGAAGCGGGTAAACTAGATGAGATCCGTTCTGCAATAAGCATTGAAATTAAAGCAAACAAAATCCTAAGTCCATCAAATTCAGAAGGAAGAGTTAGGAAAAGTAAACCACCAAAAATCACGAGTAGCCTATTGCGAAGTCTAGTAGTCCCGTTCTCGACCATTCCCAATAGACGAGCCAAGGAAAGTGTTACAGTGGCAATTGTGATACAAAGGATTGCCCAAGTTACTCCGATTGCTAGACTGAAGATAGCAGCCGCATCGTATCTGGTACCAACTCCTTCAAGAGAATCTGCTGCAATGGCTTCCTCAAGAAGCACGGGAAATGCAAGCCACCAGAAAATAATTGTAGCCAGTGGCAGAATCAATGTGCAAAATGCTAGAATAGATGCGAACCAAGTTCGCTCACTTGGCAATAACCCGGGTGAGGCAAATCTCTGAAGTCGGATGGAAAGTAGGGGCATGATTGTCATTACCGACAATAGGATTGAAATTGCCCATCTCATCTCTAGCCAATCAAATGGAGAATAAATAGAAAGATCTAGTGAAGAGTTACCCAGCGGTAACGAATTGAGCCAGGAAGTCATCAGAGAATCGCTCGCATATCCCCATAGCAAAGATGAGATTATCACAAGAATTACTGTTTGCCGAAAAATAGAGTACAACTCTGAAATATGCTTTGGAAATCCCATTCTAAGTGAACTTGGGTGTTCCATGCTTCTCAGAGGGTGTCCTTGACCCCGCGTTCAACTCTAGTAGCCAAAATAGTCCTGTATACTCCATACGCTGCCCAGGCGCTGAGGAAGAATGCACAGCCGATAAGGAACCCAGTTAGGTCTGTAATTCGAGTCCCCTCGTGGACTATACTAGCAGGAGGGAATCCAATCGCCGTATCCGAAGATAGCCATCGAACTCCGACGATGAATGATGCTACACTGAGTAAGCCTCGGCGGATTGCTTGTGGATATGCTAGCTCAGTTGCTAGATACTCGGGTCCATCGCCATAGCGTCTTTCAAGAACTTCTTTTTGCACAACTGCCCCAACTAATAGAGCGACCAAACTTGTCCAATAAAGGGCATTGCCCTGCTGGTAGATGCTGAGGGCTAGGGCTGCTTGTCTCTCTGCTTCCTTCTGAGCTTCCGACTCCTCCATGACAAACAGGGTGTCGTAATCCCCAACGGAGATTGTTCTGGTCTCTAAGGTAGCAGCATCGTCCCCAGAGGCAATCGTTCCAGGCGGGCTTATCGAAAAAGATAGGATGTTCCAATAATCCATCTCATCGGGTACGCCACCACCGTCTACAGAATTACCAACAAGCCAGAAATTTACTTGGCCAACATCTTCTGTGGGCGAAGTCCATGTTAGATCCCATATCCCATCTTTATCTGGATCTGAGTGAGATACATCATCAGGAGCATCTTCGGCTTGCCTGAGCTCTTCATCTTCCGACCAAGAGAAGGTACCTATACCATCGGAAGATAATAGGAACCCGGCCTTGGTGTTACCACTTCCGCCAGCGAGTGTAAGAGAATCGGCTACAGTGACTGTGAGTGGATAGGATGTGTCTGTATCGTACATCACTGGAACTCCGGTAATCATCACAATGACCCTATCAGAAGTCGCACCGTTATTGTGACACGAGCAGCCGTACTTCACAGTAGATTCATCATTACCATTGAGTGCTGATGGCCCACCACTCATCCCCAAAGCAGGGAGTGCTAGAAGCGTCATGATTACCAAGCAAACTGAGGCCTTGGTTAGCGCTGCTCGCATTGTCATCGGTACCACCTCGTCGGTTGGAGTCTCATAACCGTTGCCTGAACGCATCCCTTAGGGATGCGCTCACTCACAACTCCTTCAATGCCGAGTTCAGTTCATTCATCATCTTCTTGCCATCGCCAAAAAGCATCATTGTCTTGTCCATGTAGAAGATATCATTGTCGACTCCAGCATAGCCAACAGAAAGGCTCCTCTTGATGATTACAACCACTCTCGCCTTGTCGACATCTAGGATAGGCATTCCTGCCAATGGGCCCTCTCCGGTTCGAGCTGCCGGATTGGTCGTATCATTAGCACCGATTACCAAAGCGACATCGCAATCTGGGAATTCGGAATTTATGTCATCCATCTCGATGAGTTTCTCATAGGGAACGCTGGCTTCAGCCAGTAGGACGTTCATGTGCCCAGGCATTCTCCCTGCTACTGGATGAATGGCATAGGAAACCTCACAGCCATCTGCTTCCATCAGATCTGCGAACTCCTTGACTGCGTGCTGACTCTGACTGACCGCCATCCCGTATCCTGGGACGACAATTACCTTCTGAGCGCCATCTAGGACCATTGCGACTTCTTCTGGATCACTTCCGACCTTAGTACGGGTCAACTGATCCTTCTCACCGGATCCGCCAAACGCCTTGAATAGGACATCAGGTAGAGTTCTATTCATCGCCTTGCACATGATGAAAGTAAGAATTAGCCCTGCTGCACCGACCATTGAGCCTGCAATGATTAGGACATTGTTTCCGATTACGAATCCAGTGAATGCGGCTGCTATTCCTGATAGCGAGTTTAGTAGGCTAACTACTACAGGCATATCTGCACCGCCTATTGGCATTACGAATAGTATACCAAGTAGACTTGAGAAGCCCACTATCATCCAAATGTAGTCCCTATTAGTCGGGTCATCGATGGTCATCCAAATCAATGCTAGAGAGGTTGTAAGGAGAAGTATCTTGACGGCATTCAGCCACTTAGGGCCCCATGTAGGGAAGCTGATCCACTTAGAGCGACCACGCTCATCCTTCTTACTTAATGGGACATAGAAACCTCCTTTGAGTTTCATCATCGCCACTAGAGAGCCGGTTAGGGTTACCCATCCAACTATCCCTGAAAGCCCAATAGCTATCCAGATTGCATACAACTCGATTCCGGCATCTGGAACGTTTCCTTGTTGTAATCTACCTAAAACCTCTGAAAGAGCGACCAACGCAGACGCCCCTCCTCCAAAACCGTTGAACAATGCAACGAGTTCGGGCATTCCTGTCATCTCCACTCTAGTGGCCATCAAAACTCCAATAATGGCACCAATAGCGAGACCACCGACAATCAATTCCCAACCAATAACTCCCTCTGATTGCATTCGTGCCAATGTTACTAGAACTGCTAGGAACATTCCCATCGCACCCATTCTATTGCCCTGAGGAGCAGTTCTAGGACTTGAGAGTCTCTTGATTCCAAGGATGAATAGGGCCGCCGCCACCAGATAGCCGATATCCCAAACTGCTGCATCTACCAATCACTCACCTCCCTTTCTCTTCTTGCCAGCAATCATCTCAAGCATCCTATTTGTGACCATGAATCCGCCGACTACATTGATGGTGGCCATAACTAGAGCAGCGAATGCAAGCCAAGCGGCTGTCCCCGGATCGCCTTCGTTGAATGCAGTGTTGGAAAGAATCAATGCGCCGACTATGGTAATTCCGGAGATTGCATTGGCGCCTGACATTAGAGGTGTATGCAGAGTCGGAGGAACCTTGCTGATCAACTCAAATCCTAGGAAAATAGCTAGGATGAAAACGGTGATGCTACCAATCAGAGCTGCTACGGTCAGACTCACCCTACCACCTCGGATAGTCTAGACTGTTTAGGATGAATCTCGCCATTAGCGCATATTAGCACTCCACCCATACCGGGCACATGGAAATCTGAGTCTTCCTCGGCTCCGACCAACACATCATCTTCCATCGAGAGGGTAAATTCACCATCTATCATCAATGAGGAGACGAAGTTTGTCAGATTGTTCGAATAAAGCATGCTAGCAGTAGAGGCAATTGTACCTGGTAGATTCTCTATTCCGACAATTGTAACATCATTATTGACAATGGTTTGCCCGGGTTCTGTCAACTCACAGTTACCTCCGACATCAGCGTTCATATCGACAATAACAGAACCTGGTTTGAACGAGGCAACAGCGCTTGCAGGGACGGTAATTGGGGCCGGCCTTCCGAAGATTCTAGCCGTAGTGACAATGACGTCGGCATCCTTGGCTACTTCACAGACAGTGTCATTGACCTTTTGAATAAACTCTGGAGTCAGGGGCTTGGCGTAGCCTGACTCGTCTTCGAAATCATCCATTCCCTCTACTTCGATAAATCGGCCACCGACAGACTCGATTTGCTCAGCTGCTGACTTTCGAACATCCGATGCGAATACGATTGCTCCTAGTCGCTTGGCCGTTGCTATTGCTTGCAATCCTGCAACACCACTGCCCATGATGACGAACTTTGCAGGCTTTACAGTTCCCGCACTAGTTGTCATCATTGGAATGGCTTTGCCAAGTTGGGCTGCCCCCATAAGGACGGCCTTGTAACCAGCAAGGTTGTCTTGACTGGAGTTGACATCCATTGACTGGGCCCTAGAGAGTCTTCGAGGAATCATGTCCATACTAAGCAAAGTGATTGAGGAATCCATGCACTGCTTGACTCGCTCTGGGTTTCGGAAAGGATCGGCTACACAAGCCAAGACTTGTCCATTCTTCATTTCGGAAGTTTCGGGCATGTGGATGGTTACTAGAAGGTCGGCGGAAAGTGCCTCATCTCTGGAAGTAATATTGCCTCCCTTAGACTCATATTCTGCGTCAGAATAACTCGATGAAGAACCTGCTCCAGATTCAACTAATACTTTGAATCCGGCTTTACTCAACTTGGGTATCGAATTGGGAACGATAGCGACTCTATTTTCCCCCTCAGGCTCAGTTATGACTCCAAGTTTCATGTAAATGCCTCCACATTGAGCCGTAGGCTCATTCTCAACAAGGCACTCCAGATTGAGGCACTTCTTGAAGCCGTCGCCCAACCATTCAGTATGCTAGAGTGCAAGCACAAGTCCAGAACAGTAATGCTAAGTTCGGAGTCGTCGGCGAGCAAGCGAGGATAACATGTCGAGAGGAGCGGGTAAGGTTGCTGTGATTGGAGCGGGGAATGTTGGTGCGACATGCGCTTTTGTTCTCGCGCAGAAAAATATCGGAGAAGTAGTCCTTCTGGATATCTACGAGGGTTTTGCCAAGGGAAAAGCTCTCGATATGAGCCAAGGCGGACAGATTCTCAACTACGATGGGAAAATCACTGGTACCAAGGACTACGAAGATATCGCCGATTCAGATGTTGTTGTAGTCACTTCCGGATTCCCGCGGAAGCCAGGAATGACTCGTGAAGACTTGGTGGGAAAGAATGCTGATATCATCTCACAAGTAGGGCAGGGCATCAAGGAGCATGCTCCTAACTCCGTTATCGTGATGGTCACAAATCCTCTAGATCTAATGACCTATCACATGCAGAAAGTAACAGGATTCCCTCCTGAAAGAGTAGTGGGTCAAGCCGGCATATTGGATTCAGCTAGGATGACTCACTTCATCGCAGAGGAGTTAGGAGTCTCCAATGAGGACGTCCAAGCAATGGTTCTTGGAGGCCATGGGGATACCATGGTACCCCTACCTCGTTACACCACTGTCTCTGGAATACCTATCACCCAATTAATGGATGGTGAAACTATTGATGCAATCTCCAAAAGGACCGCTGGCGGAGGGGGCGAGATTGTCAAACTTCTTGAGAAGGGGAGTGCATTCTATGCACCCGGTTCTGCGGCTGCAATAATGGCAGAGTCAATACTCAAGGACAGGAAGCGAAGTCTGCCCTGCAGTGCCTATCTTACTGGCCAGTATGGTCTTGACGATATTTACATCGGAGTTCCTGTAATTCTAGGTAGAAATGGTGTGGAATGTATTGTCGAATTGGAACTAGAAGATTCAGAGTTGGAAAGTCTGCAAGGCTCTGCTGATTTCTATAAGGAGCAGTTGAGTTCGATTCTTGGATACTAGGCATTAGTTTCAGTGATTACATGAGAGAAGATAGAAACTGTGAGCACATACACCTCGAACACGACGGTAAGTTGCTTCTAGTTGATATCTTTGGAAACGGCCCTGCCATCCCCAAGAAAGGCAGAACTGATTGGCAGGGAGATAGTTTTCTGATTAGGCTCCCAACCCCTCAAGAAGCCACCTCAATGGGCCTAACTTGGAAGGAAAGGCGTGTTAATCGATTTAGGCTAGGTCAAGATGACCATGTCGTGATCGTCGCCACTCCTGATGTTCCTTGGCCCGAACATTGGGCATGGAAAGACGCTGTAATTTCAGATAGTGCAGTCGACCCGGTGGCTCGTGAATCGGTCTATCGTACCCTACACAGAGTAGTCAGTAAGGTTGTCATCACGAACTCAAATAATGAGATACTGATGGCCAAGGTTACGCGTGGTTTCTTTACGGGTTGCTGGACTCTTCCTGGTGGTTTCGTCGATTACGCCGAGCATCCTCGCAAAGGAGCCGAGAGAGAGGCCCTCGAAGAGTTGGGGATCAAAATCCTAATTCCTGATCCCAAAGGAGAATCTGGTATTGCCTCTGAAGGAGATGATGGGGCAGTAATCCAACAGGCGATTTTTCAGCAGGATGGCATCAATTGGTTGTCATTCACTTATCATTGCAAAGCGGATATTCCTGCAGAAGATATCGTCCCCAAGGACGATGAAATCGAAGAGGCTCGTTGGTTCTCGAAATCTGAAGCGATGAGAAATGCTGTTTCATTATTCGATATAGAAGCTATTCGCCGGCTAGAATAGTGGTGGGCCCGCCAGGATTTGAACCTGGGTCAAATCGTCCCAAACGATCTAGCATAGACCAGACTAACCCACGGGCCCGGATTGCTTTCCACTAGAGGTGCTGAGATGAAGGTTACTGGAGCCAGATCCAGGCCTCGGGCCCCTTCCTGATGAGAATTCCCTCGAGTTCCGCACTCCCAATCACTCGCTCTGCAGTAGGCTCTTCGTAGCCCTCTTTGAGTAACTCACGCGATAGTGATTCGACAGTCAAAGTCCCATCTGAAGAAGTAGACTGCTTCAATATCCTACGAATCGCCTCGGGCCCCCCTCTAGACATGGTTGATTTTGTTTCAGCCTTTGCTTCCTGAATAGCCACCTTAGATTCAACCTCTTGGGCTATCCCGTCAGGTAGATTAGATTTCGCTACAGCATCAGATAGCTCATCGGGCGATTCAAAAAACTTCGACTCAGAGCCTTGTGTTGAGCCACAATGAGGGCATGCGCGCCTTGCACCTCTGGGTGAGCCGTAGGCACTTCCACAAGTACATCGAACAAGTGCCCAATGCTTCTCCACAAACTATGCGTAGTCTCGAGGTTCAATAGGTTGTCCCGAGAGATTGAGTCTTCTAGGGGCCGGGTTGATGTACACATCCTGTGTACGCGACTCGTGCAGAGACTCAGGGTCGGCTTGGGCTGGTTGCTAGCGATTGCCTTCATTTTGATGTCAGGTAGGTCGTTCGCTGAGACGGGTGAGTTAACTACTGAGTCGTGGGGATTTCTATTGCTAACACCTCTGGCTTTGACTCTTGCATTGAGTCCGAATATGCCTTGGGAAGCAGTAGAAAGTGAAGTAACTCAATGGGATGACGATGAAGATGAAACAGAATCCATCACTCAGGCTCCAGACCCTGAGGAATTGGGTTTCGATGTACCTGTTTTATGATTATGTCAGCCTTAGAGTCTCTAGGTTGGCAGGAGCATAGGTCTGTACTCTGAATCGCTCCCTTAGTCCCTGTCGGAATGCATTACAGGTCTGAGGATCACCGTGATGGCAAATGATTTTTCGAGGTGTGGGATTTAGGGCCGATACGTAATCGAACAACTGGTTTCTATCAGAATGTCCACTGAATCCATCTATAGTTACCGTGTTACATCGAACATCGATCATCAAGGTCTGGCCGCCGTCTGAGAGTGGAACTTGTGGATGACCCTGCTGTAGTCGCCTACCGAGAGTCCCAGATGCCTGATATCCAACGAAGCACAGAGTGTTTCCAGGCTCGGGTGCCCAGTGCTTGAAATACTCAACAATAGGGCCCCCGGTCATCATTCCACTTGTAGCCAACACGATGCAAGGGCTTGGGTCGAGCAAAATGCTTTCTCGCTGGTCCCTTGATTCAACTTGCTTGAACCAAGGTGAATTGAATGGGTTCTCCGAGCCACCCTTAAGCATCTTACCTCTTAGGTCACGATTGAGGAAATTAGGATGGCTCGAGTGAATTGCAGTGGCTTCTGCAATCATCCCGTCTAGCCAGACGGTTACTGGTTTGATGTTGCCTGATTTGAACAACTGATCGATGGCAATCATAACCTCTTGGGAACGGCCTACTGCGAATACTGGACAGAAAATCTTACTGCCCCTTCCAAGAGAGTCCTGAATTAGATCCTGCAACTCTTGACTGGCCTGCTGCCTAGTAGGCTGGATATCTTGAGGTCCGCCATAAGTGGATTCTATTACGAGAGTCTCGACTTTAGGGAATCTGACTGTAGCCGCATCGAATAACCAGGATTTCTCATACTTGATGTCTCCAGAGAACAGGAGCTTGTGTTCGCCTTTGCCCTCGCCAATCTGCATGTACACGCTGGAAGAGCCTAGGATATGTCCGGCATTCTCCATTGTCATCTTGATATCGGGTGAGATGTCGGTCTTGTCACCCCAGTTGACATCGACTATGTGCTTGATACACTCCTGAATGTCGGCCTTTGAGTAAGGTGACTCATTGCCCTCTGCCTGTGCTACCTTGATGTAGTCAATTTGTAGTAGTGTCATTAGGTCACGAGTCGGAGGAGTGCAGTAGACTGGTCCTCGATATCCGTACTTGAATAGTACAGGAAGCATGCCAATGTGATCTATGTGCGCGTGAGTAATGACAATGGCATCGAGATTGTCGAGTGGTAATAGTTCAGGTGCAGTGAAGAAGGGTTCGACTTCGCTCCGGTTGGTTGTGGGTTTAGCGCCACAGTCGACGAGTACTTTCGATTCGTTAGTTGTCACTAGATGCATCGCCCTGCCAACTTCCCGATATGAGCCGAGGGCGGTTACTCTAACCCACGGTTCTCCCGGCCTTGGAGGCCGGTAAATTCTGGTTCCAAATTTCCTCATTAGTGACTTTCTATCTTCCGCCATCTCCTTTCTGTAGCGTCTGATGTCGTGTTGAGTTCTACTCTCGATTGCAGGTGCCCTAACCACATCAACTAGCCAACCAATCTCATCCCTTAGAGCCTTGATGTTTGACCCCTTAGGGCCGACTGCAGCAGACGGATCGTCGCACTCAAGAGTGACCTGACAAATTGCTGGATCAAGCCAAGTCTTTCGGAGTTTTGCCTCATCGGGAATGAATTTCAGAATAGCATCGTGAACAGCGTCTTCTTCTGCGAGTAAATCGGGGTGAGGGCGGATGACGATACGGCGTTTAACGGCCTTGGCAATTCTAACAGTCAGATTATCTCCTGAGCCCCCGAAAGCTGATGGTTCATCGGTGATGATTGAGATTGATCCGGCTTCTAGATCGACTTCATAATTGATATCACTGGGGACCAGTTTCGATATCTTTTTCTTCAATTCACTCAAAGTTAGTCGCATTTCTTCACATCCATGGTGAACTCACGGTTAGCGCTGTCACCCGAAAGGGCGTAATGGCACTAGGCCGGGAGTTTATATTGAGGATAATAGGTTGGTGACCTCGTCCTCAGACATCTGCTGAAAACCGTGTTCTGCAGTTATCACGGCCAAATCCATTCCATTACCGCTAGCTGCATCTCTCTGGGCCGAAGCCAGTAAAGCCTTGGCAGCAACCTTGAGAGCCTCTTCTTGCGACATACCGTCAGAAAACTGGTCTTCAAGGACTCCGTACATATACGGGCTACCAGATCCTGTGGCGCAGTATGCGTCAGGAATCGAACCGCCTGCAGAATCGATACTATAGACGCTGGAACCGGAATCATCCACTCCAACGATCAATAATTGCACATAATGAGGCCTTCCGACCAGTATGTTAGCAGTTAGAGTGGCCGCACCCTTGACGGTCATCGGCTTGCCATGTTTGAGCTCATAAAGACGTAATTCTGCGGCGAGAGTGCGTGAAAGAGATTGGGCGTGTCCGACAAGGCCTGCTGTAGTTAGAGCCACCGAATCCGAGATTTTGAACAGCTTTTGGACGCTCTTGTTTGCAATGAAATGACCCATAGTGGCTCTATGGTCGGCACCCACTACGACTCCTCCATCGAAGGTGATTCCGATTGTGCTAGTCCCTGTCTTGACTACGTCAGCGCCTTCGTTCATGATTTCACCTTGCTGAAGTCCCAGCAAACGGTTCTCGGTTCAGGACCCTTATCAATGCGACGGGGTTGCAGACTGGATATAGTCACAATGTCGTCTAATCGTGATTTGCGATGATACTGAACCGCAGAAGTCAAGACAATGCGTAATGGCGCCCTGTCATGCCTAGGGACGATAGTAGTGAGCCACGCTGGATAGAGATGCCCAGTGTCAATGATGCTCCAGGCTACGACTTAGAGCCCGGTCAGAACTATCACGACTTAGGTGAGCGTTATCCTGATGCACCCGTGCCTAGGGGAATTAGGGATGCTATAGTTCACCGAGCCGCACTTGATGACATTACTGGAGTGTCTAAGGTGATGGATTGGGTTTCTGATGGTGATTTAGTAATCGTAGAGATGAGTAATCTTCTCACCCGCGAACTAGAATTGCAAACCGCGGTTGAAAGAATTCGTGATTTCGTCGAAGAGGATATTTCCGGAGAAGTTGTCAGATTAGGCGATACAAGACTGCTGCTACTGCCGAACGATTTTGAGAGTGTCAAGGGACCTGAAAGAGGATCACCTGCGTACTACTGAGGATAACATGGAGAGTACGATTGAGCAACCTTGTCCGGTATGCCATTCTCCGAGTGGCCTTACTATGATTGCACATACAACTGAGATTCCTTATTTCGGTGAGCACACTCAACTGACTGTTGTATGCGACGCATGCGGATGGAAGCACACGGATTTCATTCCTGCCGAAGGAAGGAAGCCTGGATCTTGGAGTCTTCAAATTGATTCACCAGACCTCATGTCTACGCGCATTGTCCGTTCAGGCTCTTGTACAGTGAGACTAGTTCAGTTGGATTTGGAAGCCTCACCCGGAGGGGCTTCTACGGGTTATGTCTCGAATATCGAAGGAGTTCTGATTAGATTCAAAGATGTCATTCAGACTCTAATGAGAGATTCAGAAGATGAAATTGTTGAAAAATGTACTGAACTACTGGAAGAATTAGAGAGAGTCAGAGTTGGTGATTCATCAATTGAACTGCAATTGCTAGATCCCCTGGGGCACAGTCAGATTTTGCATGAAGATGCCATTCCAAGAGAGCTTTCTGAAGAAGAGGTAACATTGCTAGATTCAGGGCCAATGGTCCCAGTATTCGACTCAAGTGATTTCGCCTAGATAGCATCCGGAGCGAGGAACTCGTCCAACCTGTCCGACCACATGTCTCTGCGTTCGGCAAGGACTTGTAGCCAGTCCCAAGCCTTATCGATGCAGACCTGCTTAATTTCTCCAGCCAGCATTCTACCGCTCTCATAATCTGATTTGATTTCAAGCAGAGCATTGTCGTCACGTTCAAAGAAGAATTGTAGATACTGGAATGCCACATCCTTGGAGCAGTCTCCACCCAAGCGACGATGTTCCTCTATGGTTGGCTGTCCACCGCTAAAAGACCTCTTTATCTTACGCTCCAAATCTTCAAATGATTCGTCCATAAATATCGTGGTCTCGGGCTGAGAAGAGGACATTTTGTCGCCATTAAGTCCGACTGCGAAGCGGTGGTAAGTAGAGCATGGTGGCATCAGCCCCATTCCGCCCATCTCTCGCTCCAGGCCAAGTAGGCACATACGAATTCTAGCAATGTCCTCAGTACTAGCACCGGGTATCTCCAGAGTTCCGTGTTTATGATTGGCAATCTGATCCGAGTAGCCCAATGGTGCGATTGCTGCGGTGATGCGTTCAAACAGTGCCTGCCTCGCCTCGGCGTCTACTTTACCTCCAATAACACCCAAAGCACTCTGATTACTATCTTGAATTGATAGTGCTACGGTAACCCCTCCCTTTGAGCGGGGTTTTACATTGAACCAATGCGTCTTGCCTGCGATGCCGCGGGTCAATCTCAGATGAGGATCCTGATCAATACCTACCGGCACCACAATTGGTCGCAGTCCACCGAATTCGTCAAGTTGTGGGTGGATGATATCGCCAACTTGGACGAGTGGTGCTTGGACATGTGCGAGATTAGTATCTCCCTCGAAGCCATAAATTGCTTCAAACTCAGATAGATTAGTCCTACGGCCTAGAGTAAATGCAAGTCGCTGGACCTCAGGGCGAGAACTCTGAAAATACACGTTGGTTTTCTCAGGATCGAGTCCCAATGCAGCGTAGTTGAGAACGTATTCCTCAATTGCGGTTTTTCTGCCATTCTCGAGAGAAGTGTCTCTGGTCGCCAGAGCCTCAAGGTCTGCGACGGTGACCGTGATATCTGCCCCTTGGTCTTGGAACCACTTGACTTGATCGATTACCATAGAGTGGCCTAGATGCATTCTGCCGCTAGGCATCAATCCGGTCAGTACACCAAAAGGCTCGGAACGTTTCATGCAGCCTAGAACTACGTCAAGATCGCGGTGTGCAAACACAATTCCTCTCCGGTGTAGCATGCTGGGATTAGGGATTCTAGAGATGTCCACTGAACCGAGGCCAAATTGTTCGATTATCCTAGCATAGTCTTGCGACTGCTCGGACGACCATGGGTCAATGCGGCCTCCTGCCATGCCCCTAGGCCAGCGATTCCCTCAATCAAGGCATCGCCGCTCTCGGGCCTCAAAGTGCGACCATTAGACAAAATACGGGAAACCGCCTCGAGGAACTATGGCGGTAATCCATTGCTTAGGAACTGGGTTAGTTGGTGCTTGGGTTGCTAAGAGGCTTGCATCTGCCGGTCACGAGGTTCACGCCTACGATATTCATCCTCATCGAGTTCTAGGAATCGAGGGGATTACTGCTCATCCTTGTGATGTCATTGAAGAGATAGTTCATTTGTATGAAAATGGGCCTGTTGATATGGTGGTGAACATGCTCCCAGGGGACATAGGACATGTGGCTACAACCGATCTAGCCGAGGATGGGTATCGGGTTGTGGACCTTAGTTTCAGCAAGTTCACCCCAGATAGAGATGATGAAAAGGCTCGAGAATATGGTTCAGCAATCCTATGGGATGTTGGAATCGCTCCCGGATTATCGAATATGTTTCTAGCAGTTGCCGACAGAAGAATTGGGCCGTTGGTGAAAGCGGAAGTTTGGGTCGGAGGAAATCCAACCGGCCCAGTAGGCGAATGGAAGTATATGGCCCCGTTCTCTCCAATTGATGTGATTGCAGAATACACTAGACCTGCTAGAGTAATTCGAGAAGGAGAGGAAGTAGTTCTGCCTGCATTGAGCGAGCGACACATGATTGATACTGGGGAGCACGGGGAGATGGAGGCTTTCCTTACTGATGGATTACGCTCAGTTTTGAAGTCAATTCCTGCCGTTGATATGTCGGAGTATACAGTTCGATGGCCTGGCCATATACAGAAGTTTATCGATACAAGAGATTCTGGAGAGCTGGTTGAAAACGATCTGATTGGCCAATGGTCATACGATCACAAGATTCCAGAGTTCACCTGGATGAGAGTGAGGGCTCAGGGGAGAAATGGAGAGGTTCTCGAGTGGGAAGTTGAAGATCACGGAGGAGATGATGGGCATTCAATGGCAAGGGCAACAGGTTTGGTCACTGCTTGCTGCGTTGAAGCATGGATTGATGACTCCGAAATGCTGCCTACGGGAGTTCATGCACCTGAAGCCTTAGGTGACGATGTAATCGCTAGAATCGTAGAGACAATGAAATCCGAAAGGGTTCGAATTGTGGGCCCTGATATTGGGAATTAGTGAGATTCTGCGTCCTTCTTGATGAGGTATCTGATTGACAACGGAGTTGCAATCAGTATAGTTAGTGCCAGAGCAGGTAAGAACCAACTCTTCTCAACACCTGCAGGCCTCTCAATCAGCCATGTGAATACGAGTTCGGAGTTGACGAAATCAGCAGTCCATTGAAACAGGTTGGTTGTATGGTGGCCAACAATTGTGACGGCATGATGATGATCATTGAAAGTCGTCATTGGATTACTCAGCATAGTATTGGGTTCGGTATCGAGCTCAATCGTTAGTGTAGTGCCTGGGGCTTGTGTAAGGAGAATTCCATCCTCGACTTGTCTCCAGCCAATTTCCAGTTTTCTGGCATCGGAAGAAATCTCAGGATATGGCTCTCCAAACGAGTCGTAGGGGGCTACAAGAACTTCTGCGTCGAATTGCAGCAAAGTGGATCCAGGTACGTCCCAAGTATTGTCGATTTGAGAGGTTGAGGTGATAATATTCCCAACGAGTTCGGTGGTTATCGATTGGCTCGCCAATCGATGTAAGTTCCATTCCCCCCATGTTGTGAACCAGTAGGGTTGATTCTCTAGCCAAGCAATCGCATCCTTGTCCTCTCTGACTCTTAAATCATCTATCCTAGCCCTCCAATAGATGCTTACGAGAGCATCTTCCTCAGCGGATTCGATTAGAGAGGTGTCGGCCACGCCCTTCTCCATACTGGTAGTGATTCGCGGGGCAAGGATTAGACCATTTGTGGGAGTTTCGCTCAATTTATCCCCTACAATCATGAAACCAGAAGATGCTAATTGTTCGGCTGTCTCATCATCGAGGAACGTTTCAGGTATACCGAATGAAATCGGAGCACTTCCCCATCTGGAAGCGTTCGTACTCCGAATCAGATAGTCCTTACAGGCCTCGATGACCCAGTTCTCCTCAACTGTGGAAACACCTTCGTATCCATGACACCCAAACTCGTCACCGTTTTCCAGCCTCTCGGGTCCGATTATATTCTCAAGCCAAGTATCATCAGACCATTCTCCCGCTACTGCAGGAGCACTGGTAGAAACCAATAGTATAGTCAGCATCACGGTCGCCTTAGACGACCTGTTGCCCATGGCATAGGGCAAAGGTTCGCAGACATAAACTACTGCTTCCGAGTAATACAATAAGCAACCGTGGAGCAGCCACAAGCATGAGCGGGCTGAGTTCTGAGTCATTGAATTCGCTGTCCTCAGCAGTAGGATTAGAGGGAACTGGTACTTCGTTTCGCTCCCCCTCACTCTACCAATTGGTTATTGCAATCCTTGCTACTTCGATTCGCAGCTTCACTGATGTAAGGTTCCATGGTCTTTCGAGAATTCCGCGCAAGGGTCCGGTGATTGTCGTATGTAATCACGTCTCAAACCTTGACCCGATATTCATGGTTCAGGCGACCCGCCGACCAATCCACTTTCTTTCTAAAAAGGAAAATTTTGAGAATCCTTTGAAGAGATTCATAATGACTAGTACCGGTCAGATCGAGACTTACAGACAGACTGGTGCTAGGGATGCCCTTTCCCGAGCCGTAGATGTCCTGGATGCAGGACTCGCTTTGGGAATCTTTCCAGAAGGAACGCGTAGCAGGAGGCATGAGCCGCCCTATTTGCAACAAGGTAAGACAGGGATAGCTAGGCTAGCAGCTCGCTTCCCAGATGTCCCAATAGTTACCATGGTTGTGATTGGAACACAAGATATGATGAGACCAGGTAGTAAATTGGTTAGACCATGGAAGAAAGTCGAAGTAAATATCGACGAAACAATCACCTTCGCCCAATGGGCTGCTTCAGAGCAGGGAGGTGGATTATCTGATGGCGACATAGGGGGGCTGTCCAAGTCCGAAGAGGAGATGGGTAATTTGTATCGTAGATTCACAGACCAGTTGATTGAGACTATGCGTCTGATGGGCGCACCCTAGTGGAACATCAGCCGCATCCTTGATGGACTACCGACGCACAGCACAGGAGGCCTATGCAAGAGTATCTTGATTTTCTGCGTCGCATTCTAGCCGAAGGTGAACAGAAAGGTGACCGTACAGGAACTGGCACAATCTCTGTTTTCGGGCACCAAATGCGTTTCGATCTGTCCGATGGATTACCTGCAGTAACCACCAAGAAAGTGCACTGGCCGAGTGTAATCCACGAGTTGTTATGGTTCCTTTCCGGTGACACCAATGTGAGTTACTTACAAGAGAATAAAGTCAGAATCTGGAACGAGTGGGCCGATGAGGATGGTAACCTGGGTCCGGTCTACGGTAAGCAATGGAGAAAGTGGGAGGCTGATGACGGTACAGTAATCGATCAGATAGAGAATGCCATTGATTTGATCAAGAATAACCCAAACAGTCGCCGCATCATTGTCTCGGCGTGGAATGTGGGTGAACTTGACGAGATGGCACTGATGCCATGCCATGCCTTCTTCCAGTTCTACGTTAACGATGGTAAACTATCCTGCCAACTCTACCAAAGGAGTGCGGATGCATTCCTCGGCGTTCCGTTCAATATTTCTTCATACAGCCTTCTAACTTACATGATGGCTCAGGTCTGCGACTTAGAGCCAGGTGAGTTCGTCTGGACTGGAGGTGATTGTCATCTATATCTCAACCACCTCGAACAAGCCCGCGAGCAGATTGGACGCGTGCCACTTGAGTTGCCTACTTTGAGGCTCGACCCTGAAGTTAGATCTATTGACGACTTCACTTACGAAAACATCGAGATAGTGGATTACAATCATCACCCACACATCTCAGCCCCAATCTCTGTATGAGGTGTGTCAATGAAAATGGCGATGATTGTGGCCATGGATGAAGACGGGTTCATCGGCAGAGGTAACGAGCTTCCGTGGAAGTTGTCGAGCGACATGGCTCGTTTCAAAGAGTTGACAGAGGCGGACGGTTTCAACTCAGTCATAATGGGAAGGAGGACTTGGGACTCTCTACCAGATTCATACAGGCCGCTTCCAGAGCGTGTTAACATAGTGATGTCGCGCGATACAAATTGGGAGGCCGAGGGAGCCGAAACCGCCCTGTATATTGGCCGAGCAATAGAGTTGGCCTATGCCGAGGGAAGTGATGAGTGCTGGGTGATTGGGGGATCACAGGTCTACGAGATGTTCCTAGACAGGGTTGATGAGATTCATGTAACTACAGTGCACACCTCAGGAAGTGGAGAAGTCAGGTTCCCTGAATGGGACAGGGACGAGTGGTCAGAAGAAGTGGTTGAGAGACTGGGCTCTGACGAGAAAAACGAATACGACTCTACATATTCAATTTGGACCCGGGGATGACATGAATCTGCGCGGCATATTCGCCATAGCAGGTGGCCTTTTTTTCACCTATGCAGGAGTGCTACACTTCACCGACACTAGTTGGTTCGAACCCATTGTGCCTCCAATTCTGGGCTCTGCGACCTTCTGGGTTCTAGTAAGCGGAGTTGTCGAGATTGCGGTCGGACTCAGTTTGATTATGCCCAAGACTAGGAAACTTGGAGGTTATTCCAGTGCCGCCCTGTTAGTGGCACTTTATCCGGCCAATCTGTATATGTGGGTGTATGATGTCGAGTTAGGAGATGGTGCATCTCTCTCCCCCACGGGCCATGTGGTCAGACTATTTGCGCAAATAGCTGGGATAATGATCAGCCTGTGGATTGCAGAGTGGAAGCCTGGCGTAAGACCTAATATCAACGATTTGTTGATTTCTCGTGAATCATAATCAAGGGAGATACAAGAATTACGCCTAGTAGTGAAAGCCCAATTATTTGATGAGATGGTAATGGAAGCTCCCCTTTCTCCATGTCCGTCTCATAGAGTAGCCCCCTATGACGTATGCGTAATCCTGGATCCTACCTAGAGACCGATTGTTATTCCAATGACTGCCACGATAGCAACCAACAACAAATCGAAAATAAATCTCAATCTAACAATTTTCCAATCTGGCTTCCACCAAACCTTCGCGGTGTCTTCCTCCGCCATGTCTGTCAGCAAGGGTGTCCCTCTATGACGTATCCGACATCTTCCCTAGGGAAGATTGAGGGAGATAGCAAAGCCTATCTGTGAACAAAGTCAGCCGTTAATGTGGGCGAAAGGAAGTGTGCATTCGAAGGTTGTAATGCCCTAGAGTTTAGGACAACTGGATATTGCCTCCGTCATAAGGGAGGTTTGCCAGAAGAAAAAATTGCTTATTCAGTAACGCCTGATGAAGATGGTCAAGAAATCATTC
>Ga0310344_10001179_pt1 | contig 20134 bp, 15 predicted proteins | sample HC15DNA20200_MG_FD_203801 | JGI IMG/M metagenome (GOLD analysis project Ga0310344, IMG submission 203801) | Marine microbial communities from station ALOHA, North Pacific Subtropical Gyre - HC15-DNA-20-200_MG | ecosystem: Environmental > Aquatic > Marine > Oceanic | place: Pacific Ocean: North... | reverse complement strand
GACTGGTAAGCCGCTTACGAGCTAGACGTGCTCCCACTGCTTCGTGGTGGCGGAATGTAACTTCACCATGTTCAAAGGACCGTGTACGAGGTTTCCCAATGTCATGAAACAGGGCACCAAGCCGAACAGTGATCTCAGGTTCTGTTTTATTAACAACCGCAATTGTGTGAGCCAAAACATCCTTGTGTCTGTGAATCGGATCTTGTTCCATGCGGAGTAGTGGCAACTCAGGAATAAGTTCGTCCATCTCCCCAGAATCAACCGCTGCCCACAATCCCTGCGCACAATCAGGCCGTAGTAGCAACTCGGTGAGTCGATCCGCCATAAACGTTACTTGGGACATGCCCCAGAGTCTACGGACTTGCTACACAATGGTCAGCGAAGCTCACGAGGTTGGCCCGTCTTCTATCTCAAGGTGCAACATTCTGGCAGCGTTCCCGCGAACGATCTTCCAAACAACCTCGGCTGATAAATGTTCCATCATATTTTCCGCTATCTGCTTTGTATGCGGCCAAGTCGAATCGGTGTGCGGATAATCGGTTTCAAACGTGACATTGTCTATCCCAATCTTGTCAAGTGAGGCCAGCCCATGTTCATCGCGAAAAAAGCAACCAAAAACCTGCCGGTAGTAATAAGTAGATGGTGGTTCAGGAATCAGCCCCGCAACCCCACCCCAAGCCCGGTGCTCTCGCCAAACATCGTCGACTCTCTCAAGGAGGTACGGAATCCAGCCAATCTGACCCTCGCTATAGGCAATCGTCAGTTCAGGAAAGCGCACTAGCACACCTGAAAACAAAAAATCACTGAGTGAGGCCATCGCATTATTGAAGCTCAACGAAGCAGCTACAGCTGGAGGAGCATCAGGAGAGGCGTAAGTCATCTTGGACGAAGAACCGATATGCATACAGACGACAGTCTGTGTCTCAGAGCAAGCAGCAAAGAAAGGATCCCAATAGTCGGTGTGGATCGACGGAAGACCAAGATTCGAGGCGATTTCAGAAAAACAGACAGCGTGGCAACCACGACTCGAATTACGACGTACTTCGTTAGCAGCCAAATCTGCATCCCAAAGTGGAATAATAATGAGTGGTACAAGTGCTCCGCCCGAATCTCCACACCATTCTTCAATCACAAAATCGTTGTAGGCACGTACGCACGCTAATGCCAGATCTTTGTCCGAAGCCTCTTGGAATGTTTGACCACAAAATCGTGGAAAAGTCGGAAACGAGAGTGACATTTCTACGTGATTGACTTCCATATCCTTGACACGAGCAACCGGGTCGTAACAGCCTGGGCGCATCTCGTCATATGTGATAGGAGAGAGAGTCATCTCGTCACGTTGGAAACCAACAGCTGCGACATGACGCTTATTCGGATGAATCAAGTCCTCATAAAACCAGATGTCACACCAGGGTGCTCCAGGAACATCGAGTTCATACTCATACATCTTTGAGCCACCAACCCAAGCCATTTCACCGATCCGCCGCCGTTCCACACGTGGACCACGATCTCGAAATCGCTTAGGAAGCCAGGTCTTCCATAGATGGGGTGGCTCAACTATATGATCGTCGACACTGATAATCCGCGGGATCGAGGCATGTCCAGTGAGGAACCGATCCGAACTATCGATTGGGGCCATAGATCTTCCATATCTGAGACTGTTTCGATACTAACTGGAGAGTGCGTCACTCCAGTTAACCCGCTATTCAACTACCGTCCCACATATGAACACTCCAGAGTATGACGGACCATATGGTGAGGCGGCAACGTACGAGCGGCATCAGCATGTTGCAACAATCACCTACAACCGACCAAATGCATTAAACGCTATAAATAAGGATTTACGCCGTGACTTAAACGCTGCTTGGCACCGTTTCATCGCTGACGAAGAAGCTTGGGTTGGAATAATCACAGGTGCGGGCAACAAATCTTTCTGTGCAGGAGCGGATCTAAACGATGGCACGGGAGCCATCGGCGAATTCCCAGGGACCTTTTGGGAGATGCCAACAATTAACTCCTTTGAGTCAGGTATGGAAATCTTTAAACCAACTATCGCAGCCGTAAACGGTCATTGCATCGGTTACGGGCTTACCACTGCTACTGCCTGTGATTTCGTGATTGCTGCCGATCATGCAACATTTTCCTGGCCAGAAGTCACCATCGGAATTCCAACAATCGTAGGTGCAATCAGACTCCCGAAAAAGATTCGGTGGGCAGATGCTATGGAACTACTCTTAACGGGTGAAACGATAGATGCTGAGCGTGCCCACAAGATCGGACTCGTCTGGAAGGTCGTGCCAGGTGAAGATTTGCTAAAAGAAGCCCAGGATCTTGCAAGCCGGCTTTGCAAGGCAGCCCCCTTAGCCTCTAGAGCTACTAAGGAAGTTGCAACACGAACAGCCTCAATGTCTTGGAGCGAATCAGTTCGCTTTGGCGAAACTATGCGACGGTTAGTTACTGAGAGCGAGGACTCCGAAGAAGGCCGTCTCGCATGGTCAGAAAAGCGTAAAGCCGAATGGCATGCTCGTTGAATCACGATGTCAGAATGAGGTTACGAACCCAGAATATTGGAGACTTAAATGAAGGTCGGCATAATCTTCGCCAATACAGGACCGTTTGGAACGGCGCAGGGATGTGAGACCCTAGCGAAACATGCCGAGGCCGCTGGTTTCGACTCGCTCTGGACAGTAGAACACATCATTTTTCCCGAAGGTTATGAGTCCGTCTACCCATACGACCAGAGCGGACGTATGCCAATGAGAGCAAGCACTCCTTTAGCCGACCCGTTGATCTGGCTCACATGGGTTGCCGCGCATACCTCCCACATACGCCTCGCTACAGGAATCCTTATATTGCCAGAACGTAATCCGGTTGTTCTAGCTAAAGAGCTAGCAACCCTTGACACAATGAGTAACGGTAGGGTTGACCTAGGTATCGGTGTTGGCTGGCTCCGCGAGGAGTTTGATGCAGTAGGAATTCCTTGGGAACGACGGGGTGACCGTACCGACGAATATATAGAAGCGATGCGTACTCTTTGGGATGTTGACCATGCATCCTTCCGGGGCGATTTCGTATCATTTGATCAAGTATCCTCTAATCCCAAACCCGTGGCGGGGCAAATCCCAGTCTTTGTAGGTGGACATAGCGATGCAGCGGCACGCCGTGCCGGTCGGCTAGGCGAAGGTTTCTTCCCAGCGCAGGGAGACCTTGATCATTTGATCAGAGTCATGCGCCGTTCTGCAGAAGAAATAGACCGAAATCCTGACGAAATAGAAATCGTATGGGGCGGAGAAGAAACTATAGACAGATCCACCGTAGACAAAGCAGCCTCACTTGCTGCAAAAGGTGTCACTCGTCTCGTCGTACCTGGATACTTATTCTGGAATGACCCCGAGGATTCACTGGAACGTTTTGGAGAGGAGGTCGTGACTCCACTTGCCGAACTCTAAGGCATGGAAAATATTGCTTGCGAGTTCCTACCAGAACAACAATACGGCAAGCTAACAATAACAAAGTGCCAAACCATCACCTCAGAAAGGTTGCCCGTGACTGGCTGGATGAGCGACCCACGTGATCGCCGTGGCAGAGGCTTCGGCTCTCAGCGCCACCGCCAAAGTTCACCCCGCCGCGGGTGGTTGGTAGATCTAGTTGTCGAGCGACGCACTCTATTCTTGGTGCTTTTGCTACTTGTTTTCTTCGCAGTAGTAGCCCTCGGTACTAGTTCAACAGTTACTCAAGAGGCAGACCAAACGGACCTCGAAGGCAGGGTCCAGGAAGCCATGGTACGCGCCGGTTTGCCAAGCGTCGAAGTGCAAGTCGTGGACTGGACGGTCATCCTTCACGGCCGTCTAGCATCTGAAGAACTCAAAGTTGCAGCCACCAGAGTCGCCCAGGCGGAATCAGGTGTTGTGGCAGTAGAGAACCTCCTAGTAGTACCAACTCCGGTTGTGCAAAACTTGACTCCGGAACCCGAAACTCCCGATCTGCCGGCAAATCAAGCAGACCTCCTCCTCCAGGCACGTCTCAGCGCCGCCGCTGCACACTCGCCAATTCAATTCGAGAGTGGTGGCGACCGAATTACAGAAAATTCAGTCACCACACTCGACCTTATTGCAAACTTCTTAATCAACAACCCCGAAACCCGTATACAAATTGTTGGTCACACCGACAGTGACGGAGAGGAAGGAGCAAACCTCACGCTGTCTCGTATCCGAGCCGAGGCAGTACGGGCCCAACTCATAGCCCGTGGCGTTACCGCAGAGCAAATGACTCCACTCGGTATGGGTGAATCCGACCCAATAGATGACAACATCACCCGTGAAGGAAAATCCCGGAATCGTCGTATCGAATTCCTAATTCTGCCAGAAGGACAAGAAGGACTTTCAGCTCCGACTACCACGTCTGGAGAGATAAGCAGCGCCAATTCTTCCAATGACTAAGCTGAATAGGTCGTAATGCACTATGTCGGCTGCGAAACTAAGAATGCGAAAAGTTACCCTCAATTATCAATAAGTCTGAGACGGCGGGACAAGAAATGACAAAACTACTCACCCGAGAATCTTAAAAATGTCCTTTTGGCGAGTGCGTATTACCAACGCAGCTTCAGACTTATTCAGCCACGCCCCCGACCCACTAGCCGAGACTTTCTGCTACCCGGGGGACCCTGGATTATTCGGCCCAGGTTCTATCACATGGGATCTCATGAGCGACGTGGCGGCATTTGTCGGAGGGATACGGGCTTTACTGGTCCAAGCAGCACATCCAGAAGTGGCGGCAGGTGTCTCAGAGCATTCCGCCTACCGGGAAGATCCACTGGGTCGTTTATCACGCACAGCTGCCTACGTGACTGCCACAACCTACGGGTCAATCCCAGAAGCTGAGTCTGCATTGGCTATCGTTCGATCTGCTCATAAGGGTGTACGGGGTCGTTCTCATAGAAAAATCCGATATGAGGCTCAGAATCCAACCTTAGGATCCTGGGTCCACAACGCACTCATCGACTCGTTCCTAATATCTCGCCAGATATTTGGCCCTTCCCCCATCACAGTCTTCCACGCTGATGCTTACGTAACTGAACAGGCTCGCCTAGGAAAACGACTCGGGATTTCACCACTACTGTCCAATGCTGCCGAACTATCAGAGTGGATTACAAGCCACCCAGAATTGGAAAATTCACCAGCGGCAAAGGAAGCTGTTTCTTTCCTTTCGAAGCCCAACTTGCCTAGGCCTGTCATCCACGTCTACCAACGGCTCTATAACGCTGCGATTGCAACTATCCCAGATCGGCTAAAGGAAATTCTCGGTCTGAAAACTCAACCCGGTTCTGTCTTCTTAGGACGCGCAACAACAAGTCTTCTACGCACAGCAATGGGAAGTTCTCCAGCGTGGTCGGCAGCCCTAGAGCGTTGTGACCAACCGAGACCTACCGGAGTCCGTTTCAGGAATCCTCCTGGTACAACGAGGTGATAATCATAATATTCGTCCACAACTCAACAGCGGATCGGTTATATAACTTGGAAGCTGCCTAACCACTGGTAGCTACACTCTGTCATTACTCCTCAATGTACATTTGGTCTTGATCTCCGATCAAAACCGCTTTTAACACCTTCCCAGTTGCGTTGCGGGGAAGCGGACTATCTCGAAAATCGAAATGGGTTGGCACTTTATAATAAGCAAGTGCTTCCCCACAAAACGAAACAAGCTCTTCAGTGGCAACGCTTAGCCCAGGTTTTAACACGACAACTGCTTTCACCTCCTGGCCTAAAGTCGGGTGCTCAATACCATAAACCGCTACTTCAGCAACCGAAGGGTGTTCTTCTAAACGGCTTTCAATCTCACCAGGATAAACATTTTCTCCCCCACGAAGAATCAGGTCTCGGAGTCTTGTAGATAAGTGCAAGCGCCCTTCAAACAATCGACCATAGTCCCCAGTGCGCAGCCACCGCCCCGGAAGAAAAACATCGTTATTAGCTTCCTCATCTTCCCAGTAACCAATCATCACCAACGGACTGCGTACACAAATCTCACCATTCTCGCCTTGAGGTAGGTCCTCACCTTCGGAATCGACGATTCGCACATCAACAGTTGGAAGCGGATATCCGACACTATCCCGCGCCTCTTTCCAGATTTTGTGAGTCGCATGGCTCACTAGTCCACCCGATTCAGTCAGGCCATAACCCGAGCCGAAAGTCCCAACCAAGTGCGGAAATCGCTCTTCAGTGGCGCGCACAATTTCTGGAGTAGTAGCCGAACCACCGATTGCTATCTGAACAATCTGCTTCGGATCAATACGGCTGAGAGTCGGCTCGTTAAGGAGACGAAAGATATGGGTTGCAGACCCAGTCCACATGGAGATTCCTTCCTCCATCGTGATTCTCACAACCTCTGCAGGGTCGAACCGACCCATAGGCCAGATCGATTTCTGACCTGAGGCCATACCCGCTACTGCTGTGCTCTGCATACCCGACAGGTGGAATAACGGAAAAACGGCAAGGCGAGGGCCAGGTGGACTACTGACCTCAGGATGAGCACCTCGGAGTAATAACTCTCTAGCGCGGAGAGCCAACATCACTAGAACGAATCCCACAAAGCTCCGATGGCTAACTACTACAGCTTTCGGAATACCGGTAGTGCCAGAAGTGAATTGCAAAACAACTGGATCATCTTCACCGATTTGGATATCTGGAAGTTCCACATCGATTGCGAAAGTGAGTAGATCAGCAAAATCTTCTTCAACAACAACTATCGGAAAGTCAGGTTTTCTATTTTCAAAACGGCGAAGCCGCTGTCGATCTACAATCAGCAGCTTGGGGTGCGTCGCCAAAAGTGCTTGTTCCACTTCCCTTAGAGTCCACCAGCCATTAAAACAAACTGTGACCGCACCAAGTGAGGCACACGCCCAAAAGGCGACGAGATATTCGGGACAGTTGGCGGCAAAAACGGCTACGCGATCACCGTGACCAATTCCTCTAGCCGCTAATGCAGCAGCAACAGATGCGGCCTGAGAACGGACACCCGAAAACGTAAGAACTCGCCTGGAGCACCCATCATGGAAAACTGCGTACTCAGAATCTCCTCTCCGAGAACCATCCACAAGAAACTCACGGACCGACTTTGGACGGTTTAGAAACACCGCCATTCGCTCGCCGAGAACCTCTTCATTCATTACCTCAAAATAGTTACCCGGAGCAGTAAGAGCTGCGGTCGCCTCGTCAATAGTCAGCCCACCAGCATCACTTTCGTCACACACAATAATCAGGTCGCTGAAGGATAAAGTGCCGACCAGATCCGTTCAGGACTCAACGGAATATCTATATGGCGAACACCGAAGGGAATCAAGGCATCCAGGACCGCACTCTGAACAGCTGCAGTTGAACCAACACTTCCTGATTCGCCGATCCCCTTAGCACCGATGGGATTACGCGGAGATGGCGTCTCGGTAAATGAACGTTCGTAACTCGGAACTTCGGTACTCGAAATAGCTGTGTAGTCAGCAAGATTTGCCGTCTGCGGATTACCTTCCTTATCGTATTGAAATTCCTCGAACAAAGCTTGGCCAATCCCTTGGGCCAACCCTCCATGTATCTGACCTGCGGCCAAGAGAGGATTGACTATTCGCCCTGCATCATCAACTGCCACCACTCGATCAACAACGACATAACCAGTCTCGATATCAACCTCGACCACTACCACGTGTGCACCAAACGGAAACGTTGAACCTGTCTGAGAAAAATCGGCAAACCCAACCAGCGGTTCCCCAACAAGAGCAGCTATATCAGCCCAAGAATGCGACACACTCGGAGTGCCAGCAACATGAAAGGTTCCATTCATTCGATCAATAACTATGTCTTCAGGTGCTGCTTCAAGCATGCTCGCGACTCTCTCACAAGCATTCGTAACCAACTTGGTAGCGGCATCACTCATAGCCGACCCGGCAATCTGAAGTGAACGTGAAGCCCCAGTGGTACGACCATGTGGGACTCGGTCGGTGTCGCCATAGAGAACAGTTACTAGCTCCATCGGAACACCTAGCTGGTCAGCAACAATCATTGCCCAGGACGTCTCATGACCTGTACCAATCGGGGTTGATCCAGTAACTGCTAATACTGATCCATCTGGCTCAAGACGCACTTCGCCATATTCACTTCCACCAAAACTCGTAAGTTCTACGTAGGTGGAGACTCCTATTCCAAGCTGGGTCTTATCTCCAGTGTCACGTCTCCGCTTCTGTTCGGATCTCAGGCCAACATAATCAGCAATTTTTAATGCGGTATCAAGCGCCACCTCATAGGCTCCTGAATCGTATTCAACCCCGGATCCATTGGTAAATGGAAATGCCTCAGGAGGAGGCAAGTTCCGTCGCCGAACTTCAACGGGGTCCATCCCAATTTGGAGAGCGAACAAGTCCACAGCTCGCTCAATAGCTGCAGTGGCCTCGGGCCTGCCAGCACCTCGATAGGCACAAATGGGAGCCGTGTTGGTCAATACGGATCGAAAATCAACCTCAACCCTTTCAATGTCATAGACCCCACTGGCCATATCCCTAGTAAATTCAGGCAAGAAAGCTCCCCACCTAGTTGGATAGGCGCCACAATCTTGGAGAATTTCAAGACGATAAGCCTCAATAATGCCCTCACTTGTTCCAGCAATTGTTATGGTCTGCTCCTGGGCCCGGCCATGAACAAAACCTGTCAGATTTTCTGTACGACTCTCCATCCACCGAACCGGTTGGCCATAACGGAGAGCTAACTGAGCTACAACAACCTCTTCCTCTGAACCTAAACCTTTTGAACCAAATCCTCCACCGACATCTCCGATAAGAACACGAACATCTTCACTCTTTAAGCCAAGGCTTTTCGCGACCAAGTTGCGAAAATCGTGACCTCCCTGTGAAGAAGCCCAGCAAGTCATCCGACCATCTTCAAATTTCGCAGCCACTACTCTCGGTTCTATAGGAACGGCAGCAACTCGGGAATTGACTAAACTTTGCGTTACGACAATCTCGTAACTTTCCTCATCAAACGGCTCCTCCACACGACTCTGGTGAGCGATATTGTGACCGATCTCGGGAAATAAGAGACTTTCCCCGTTAACTGACGCAGAAAGACTCAGTAACGGTGGCAAAGGTTTGATTTCAACTTCAATATTCTCAGCAGCATCAGCAGCAAGATAGGCGGTATGTGCAAGAACAACAGCTACCGGTTCTCCAACAAACCGGACCCTGTCACGGGCAAGGAACGGGCGAGACATACCTTCCGGAATACCCGAATAGTGACCTTCTGCAACGGCTCGATCCTTGAGTCCGAGATCCTTACCAGTGTGGATGGCAACAACACCCGGCATAGCTAACGCGAAGTCAATATCAATCGATTCGATTACTCCGTATGCAACCGTTGAGCGAACGAAGTGCACATGCAATGCATTATCCAGCGAAACATTGGCGACGTACCCTCCCTCACCGCGGACGAGAGCATCGTCCTCACGTCGCAAAACCGGGTTACCAAGAATGGAAGTACTAGTGATTCCGGGGGATCCGGTATAAGACTCAGAACTCATTTTTACTCCGGAACATCAAACAACCCTAATCCTGTCTAAACCGCTCCAATAACTTACGAGCAATCACAAGTTTTTGAATCTCATTAGTTCCCTCTCCAATAATCATCAATGGGGTATCGCGAAAGTAACGCTCGACTGGTAATTCTGTCGTATAACCATTGCCTCCATGGATACGAAGTGCCTCAGAAGCAATCTCGAAAGCCGCCTCCGAGGCAAACAGTTTGGCCATTCCTGCTTCCATATCGACTCGCTCACCATGGTCGGCACGTCGAGCCGCGTCATAGGTCAACAAACGAGCGGCTTGTAGCTTGGTAGCCATTTCTGCAAGTTTGAACTGAATGGCCTGGTGTTCAAAAATTGGTTTACCAAATGTTTCACGCTGTTGGGCATAGCCCATCGCAGAGTCGAATGCAGCCTGAGCAACCCCTACGGCTCTCGAAGCTATATTGATTCGACCCAATTCAAGTGCGGAGAGGGCATACCGGCGGCCATTACCTATACCATCCTCTCCTCCCAAAACGTTTGCGTACGGAATACGGTGATCTACATACGACATCTCAACGGTCTCAAGACCTCGGTACCCAAGTTTGTTGATCTTTTTAGAAATTCTTATTCCACCAAAGGAGTCACCCGGTAATTTTTCAACAAGAAAGCATGTAATCCGGTTGTCCGGCGTGCGGGCCAAGAGCATGACAAGTGAAGATCTCATACCATTCGTCACCCACATCTTGGTCCCATTAATTATCCACTCCTCCCCATCCTGCTCGGCTCTGCATCGCAAAGCTCCCGTATCACTTCCCGCATCTGGTTCAGACAGAGAAAACGCCCCGCGAAATGAGCCATCACACATGCGGGGTAAAAACTCTCGCCGCTGATCTTCGGTTCCATATCGAAGAATCATGGCAACCGCGATCTTATGCGAATTGAGTATTCCTGCTAATGACATATAGCCACGTGAAAGCTCCTCAATGAGGCGTGTGTAGGTAGTTACGTCTAATCCAAGACCCCCATACTCTTCGGGAACAGTGCAGCCAAATAAACCAAAATCGCACATCTGATCGAACATCATCTGGGGGAACTCGTCGGCCTGTTCAAAATAGGAGGCATTTGGGATGACATCTCGATCAATCCAAGTGGTAATCGTGTCTACGATTTCATCTGCCAAAGTCTGATCGGTGACCATCACTCCCCCCTTACCAACAGTTAGAACTGGCAAGTCTTAAGCTGCGCATCGTTACGGTACTTGAGAGAATTCCAACAAGTTGCACAGAAAGTAAACTGCTTAAAATTTCCGTATCACCTCTTCACCGTAACGGCTTATGGCTTCGGTCGCCCGGCCTAAGTCATCACCCGGAATATCGATACTTACCCAAGTTACACCTATCGCTGCCAAATCTTTGAGTCCTTCAAGGTGAGCATCCGCATTAAAGTCGGCATCACCGGGCGACCCGCCTACAGGACAAACGAAATGTACATCCACAGGATCTGACCTTCCTGCCGCATCTAGTCTCTCCCAAAGGTCATCAAGCATCCCGCGTAAATCATCCGAGGTCTGCAGGGGGGCTGTCCCAGTACTAGGGGCCACCGCTGAAGAGACGGGGAAAGGATTCCAACCCTGACCCCACCGGACAACGCGTTCGCGGGCCCGAGCCGAATTACCCCCAATCCAAAGTGGAGGATGAGGTCTTTGAACTGGCTGCGGGCGAGCCGTATTTCCAGGAGCAGAAAAGTGTCGGCCTGCGATCGCCACATCATCACTCGCCCATACAGTTAAAAGAACATCAAGCGCCTCATCAAACAATTCGTTACGCTCAGCGGGGTCTACCCCTAACGCCCGGAATTCTGCACGTAAATAACCTGCGCCCAAGCCCAGCGTTAACCGACCCTCAGACAATAAATCGACTGTAACAGCGGCCTTAGCTACAACAAAGGGATTTCGATAAGGTAAAACAACGACATTGGTTATCAATCGCAACTTTTCGGTCGCTGCAGCACAGAATGCCAGCGCAGAGAACGGGTCGAGTGCCTCATGACCACCCGCAGCCAGCCAACGACTGCTAGGGATCGGGTGGTCAGTAAAACTAATCCCATCGAAACCAGCAGTCTCGGCGATACGAGCCATAGACGAAAGACCAATACCACTTACCAAAAGCGGATCGTAACAACCAGCTGACATGGGGTGAGTAAAAGAAAATCTCATCAGATACAAGTCTCGCGTCATATTGCGTCCTTTGCCATATGCCGCGCTCAATATCGACAAAAAGCAGGTAAGAACATGCTTGAGATATCAGCTTAAACTCAATGGATTAGAAGCAAGACGAGATTTCCAAGAACAATCTGAAGGGGCGGTGCGAAACCGAACAGATTCGTAGACTTGGAATCGGATTGGTCTGGCGGGAAGCCAATCCAGTTCAGCAAAATAGATGGCATAAAACTTATGAACTGAACTTAAGTTTCAACGGCAACAGCGGAGTATTTGGCACGGTGAAGGCGCGAAAATCATACACATCTATCGTTATCGAACAGGAAATTGCAGCCGCCCGAACGTTGGTCTGGGAAACTCTTCTCGATTTTCTTGAAACAAGCGCAGAGGGCTATTTAGTCGAAGGAAACCCGTCTCCTCACGGGTTAGGTGCAACACTGGAACAGGTCAGCCCAAACTGCAACCGACTGGAAGAGGTGATCTCATTCGAACCGCCGTGGCGGAGGGTATATGAGGTGACCATTGAGGGGGTTCCGCTATTGCAGGGAACTTCAATGATTATAGATCGAGGTGACAACAGCCTTCTGGTCTGGTCCATCGTAATAGATCCATTCTCGGATGAGATTAGTGAGACTTGCCTAGAACAAATTAGATCGGCGGCCAAAACGACTATAGAAATAATCGCTACAAAACTGGAGTCAATCGAAAAATGAACTTCGAAAACTTCAAGCATTCCTGACCAGTCACCCAAGAAGTGCGGTGAGTTCGTCCCTTGGCTTCGCTACACCAGCCCCAAAGGAAATCAATTTGGGCGAGCGCTTCTAGGATCGATGCGATACCGTTCTTTCCCCTGGCACACGTCAGGAAACGACGAACCAACGGGAGCTGGAATGTCCACGATCCCCAAGATCATCTCGGTAGACGATCACGTAGTCGAGCCACCAGATCTTTGGACATCGCGTCTCCCTGCCAAATACCAGGACCGTTGCCCCCGTGTCGAACGAGACACAGCGCTATTCAACTTTGAAGGTGGAGTCTTCTCCTACGAAAAAGGCTCAGACGACGGACAACCCTGCGACTGGTGGCTTTATGACGATCTCGTGTACCCATTTCCAAAACTTTCTGCAGCAGTTGGCTTCAAGGATCTTGATATCACACCGGTAACCTTTGATCAGATTCACCCGGCAGGATGGATTCAACGCGACCGTCTCGCAGCAATGGACGAGAACCATGTGGACGCCTCTATCTGCTTCCCGAACGTACTACCTCGATTTTGTGGCCAAACTTTCTATGAACGAAAAGACAAGGAACTGGCGCTTCTATGTATTCAGGCCTACAACGATTGGATTATCGACGATTGGTGCGCAGGCGAGGCTAAAGGTCGTCTGATCCCATTAACCCTGATTCCCTTATGGGATCCAGTTGCTGCAGCTACTGAGATCCACCGCTGTGCCGACAAGGGTTCCTTTGCTGTGGCATTTTCCGAAAACCCATACCCACTGGGATTGCCATCAATCCACGACAAAGGGAAATTCTGGGATCCATTTTTCCACGCGTGCGAAGAAACAGAGACAGTCGTGTGTATGCATATCGGCTCTTCATCAAAGATGCCGACCACTTCACCTGATGCTCCGTTTATCGTTTCGTCCACAATCACCTTCGCTAACGCCATGGGCTCAATGTGTGACTATGTTCTCTCCGGCGTTTTCGTAAGATTCCCACGCCTTAAAATTGCATATTCTGAGGGCCAGATTGGCTGGATGCCGTATGTACTTGAACGTATGGACAAACTCTGGGCCGAACGAGGCAACGCCTCTTTTGGCACAAAGCTTCCGCAAGCACCAAGCACCTACATCACCGATCACATTTGGGGATGCATCTTCGACGACGAAATCGGACTTCGAAATCGAGACATTATTGGTATGGATCAGATCTGTTTCGAGGTTGACTTTCCACATGCTGACTCGACCTACCCTAATACCCTCGAGATTGCATCAAGAATCTGCTCTGATGCAAACCTCTCCGAAAACGAGATTTATAAGCTCATGCGTGGGAATGCTATTCATTGCTTCGGGTTGGAACGATTCGGTATCACAGTATGAACTACTGCCTTTCTTAGTTTCGCAAAGTGACCTAACGTTCATCACGTGAAAAGCTGGTTCATCTATCTCCCGATAGCAACGTTGCTGTTAATCGGATGCTCAAATAATAACGAACCGGCATCTTTATGGGAAACAACAACCACTCCGCCTGAAACAACCACAACAACCACAACAACCACTCCGCCTGAAACAACCACAACAACCACAACAACCACTCCGCCTGAAACAACCACAACAACCACTCCGCCTGAAACAACCACAACAACCACTCCGCCTGAAACAACCACAACAACCACTGTTACAGATCCTTCCGACAACGGAACGTTCCTTGAAGCCTCCTGGCAGGGAGTCACCTCTGATGAACTTCACCTAGGTCTGATCCAAACCATAAACACCAAATTGTCTGTTGACTTCTACAACGGTTTCGTCCGAGCCCTAAACGAACAAGGTGGTATTCACGGACGACAAATCGTTTTGCACACAACCGAATACAACCCACACGTACCGGAATCTGCCAACAAGGCCTGCACCTACCTACTTGAAGATTCTGGAGTATTCCTTGTACTTCTTGATGCCGTAAATGAAGAAGCGGTCCAGTGTGTCACACAACGTTACGGTGCACCGATAATCGCGCGCCATGGACTTAACACAGCACTCGATGAGGCTGCGAAAGGCCTCCTAGTTACGGTTGAGATGGCACCCACCGAGGCACAAATACTCGGACTTAAAGCCATGGCTCAACGCGGAGATCTAGATGACCTTCAACTGGGAATAGTGTGGACCCAAACCACTACCAAATTTCGAGACCTAGTTTGGGAACTAGTCGAAGAATTCACCCTTGACTTGGTCACTGAGATATTCCGTAACACTGAACACGCTGATATAAACGGGCTAGATAAAGATATCGAAATGTTGGCTTCAGATGGGATCGACACCCTGCTAGTTCTAGACGACGCCGGGAATCATGCCATCGCCCTCGAACGTGTCGGCTCCGTGATAGAACTCGCAATAACTGACACCGAAGCAGCCGAGCCAGGTTTTCCAGGGGGCACTGGACTTTCACCTTTCGTGGGCGGCAAAATCTCTGCACTTACCGTGAATATTCCTCGGGCCGAGGAACTTGCCACAGAGACAGCTGTAAACAAATGTGTCGCCGAATCTGAATCTCAGGAGCAGCGAGCTACAAATAGTCGAGACATCTATCTGGAGATAACAAGAGCTTGCCAAATTTTTCGACTTGCAGAACAGCTCTTATTAGGAGCGGGAACTTCACCAACGCCCTCCTCCTTTATCACAGCAGTCGAATCCATCGGCTCGTTTAGCCTTCCAGGACTTGCAGAAGTATCTCTAAGCCCCACAAAGCATGGGGCAGCAAATCTACTCCGCCGCTTTGCATACGACCCCGATCTTGGCCACCTCATAGCAATCGGCCAACCTATAAGTATCTTGGAACTCTCTTAGAGGAAACCGGTCAGGGTCGTGTGAAAGCCGGGCTCCAATTCCCCTGGGGTAATTCTTGGAGTTCTACAGATACCTCCGCAACGGTGGGACCGTGTTTCGCAGCGTAGGGTTCGAGGACCTCAGGATCAAAACCATAAACGGAAGCAGCGTTGTCACAAAGAATCGCCCGTAGCTCACTTTCATCCCAATCCGAGAACGATCTGCGTAGGGACTCGCGGGAATTTGGAAAAGTTCCTTCATGGTGTGGGTAGTCACTACCCCACATCACTTTATGAATACCTAATTCCCGAATAGCAGTTGCTTCCGACGGACTCGGAAAGCTAGCGCCAATCCATACATTGCGCTCGAAATAATCGCTTGGCCTCATAGGTAGCTGTAACTCTGAAGAAAAACCCAGTTCACCAATCCGTCCCGAGGTCATCTGGGCGTGATACCCATCCATTCGATCTAGTTCTTCTAGAACCCAAGAAACTCCTTGCTCGGTCATTACAAATCGAAGTTCAGGAAAACGCTGAAACACACCTGACATAATCAGATGTCCAAGGTTCCGATGTGCGAAGAATGGAACCTCCATCAGAAACATAAGCATCGCGGCAGGAGCACGACCATAATTGGGTCCACCCGAACCACCGTGCTGTGTAATAGTCAAATCGAGATCTCTAACTACCGACCACAGACGTTCATAGATCGGTTCCCATAACCCCGGAATACCTTGATCAGGTGGCACTGCAGGCAATAAAAAACTTCGAAATCCATTATCAGCTATCCATTCAAGATCACTAATAGTGTCGTCCAGATCATTCAAGAAAATCTGGGGGAGACCGCAGCGACGATCAGAATATGGAGCGCACCAATCAAGTAACCAGCGATTGTGAGCCCTAGTGCCCGCCAAACGTCGTTCGTACTCGGCTCGTTGGGTGGGTGGATATGTGATTAGTGCACCCGTAGGAAAAAATGGAGGGACGGTGTTCGGAAAAACAATCTCCGCTACAACGCCATCTGAATTAAGATCCCCAATGCGACGCTGATCATCCCAATTGCGCGAACGCCCATCATCTTGCAGATCCCGAAAGGGGTTATTGTAGGACCCGCGCCACTCCGCAAATTCATCCTTCCACCGACGCTCTAGATACATCTCGTAAGTCGCCATATTGGCACCTGCATGGCAATCAGACGAAACAATCGTGTACCTGTTCTCAGTCGGACGATTGTCGGTTTCACCCATACCTAATGATAGAGGGTGTAAACAATTGGGGCCTCTATGCGACCAGATCCCGCCGACTCGAGCGATTCATATAATTATGGGGAACCGTAGACCCAATCGAAGAATGAACTCTCCTTGACAAAGCACTGAGAAGCTTCGGGTGCTCCAAAAGAAATCTCATCGAATTCTAGAAATGTGCAATCGGCGAGGTGACCTTATAGCCACATATTTGCAACAAATCAGGCTCAATTGTGAAGATTTCTTCCAGCTTGCGAGAACGAGACAAATTCTCTCTTCGAATCATCACTAGCAATAATCTCAAACCAAGATCTTTCTACTAGCGTCCTCCTATGGACCGAAAAACCGCCGATGTCGTCATAATCGGTGGGGGAATACTGGGTCTTTCTACAGCATATTCACTGCTTAAAACGCTTCCCAGTCTCTCCGTTGTTGTCCTCGAAAAGGAAACCATCGTCGGTTTCCACCAAACTGGCCACAATAGCGGCGTAGTCCATTCTGGGATCTACTACACCCCAAATTCTTTAAAAGCCCGGCTAGCCATAACAGGTAGAGCCAAGTTATTTCGATTCTGCGAAAATCACGGAATCAAACATGACCGCTGTGGGAAGATCGTTGCAGCAACGGATTCTACTGAAGAGGCCAAACTTGAAGAATTAGCTAAGAGAGCTCACAGAAACGGGATACAGACTTATATGCTTTCACCTCAGGCCGCTGCAGAATTGGAACCACATCTGCATTGCACTCGCGCCCTCTGGGTACCGTCTACTGGCCGAGTTGATTTTACTGCAGTCACCTCGCGACTTTCAGAACTAATCAAAATTGCTGGAGGAATCGTTCAGACAGGTGTCCACGTATTAGACGGGCAGCGAGTCAAGAACGAATGGAGAGTCAATACAAATATAGGTCCAATAACTGGGCGATTCCTTGTCGGTTGCGCCGGTCTCCAAGCAGATCAAATAGCACGTCTCACCGGCTATTACCCAAAAAGCCGGATCATCCCATTCCGAGGAGAGTACCTTGAAATTGTAGGTTCCTCATCACACCTTGTACGGGGCCTGATCTATCCGGTACCCGACCCTAGGTTTCCATTTCTCGGTCTCCACCTGACACGTGGCTTAAACGACAAGGTTCATGTCGGGCCCAATGCTGTCATCGCCCTTGCCCGCGAAGGGTACCGTCGAAACTCATTTTCTTTTAGCGACCTTTGCCGCATGCTTTTTTATACCGGAACGTTCCAACTAGCGCGCCGTTACTGGCAACCCGGACTAAAGGAATTTCTCCGATCACTCAACCGAAAACACTTCATTAAAGCCGCACAGTCGCTGATACCCGACCTTGACACAAATGACTTCGGAGATCGAACCTCAGGAATTCGCGCTCAGGCTGTCGACAAAGAAGGGTTTCTAATCGACGATTTTGATCTCATAGAAGATGAGCACACAATCCAAATGGTCAATGCGCCGTCACCAGCTGCAACAGCAGCATTCGCAATAGGTGAATTTGTCGCTGCGAAAGTTGTAAACAACAAAGTGATAATTAGCTGAGACTAAGAAACTACTGGGCGAACACCTCGCCACCGTCCGATCCCTCCCGAATCGATAACTCCCTTGATCCGACGAACCGTATCGTCCACCTCACGAAATCCTATATAAAGAGGAGCAAAGCCGAATCGCAACAGGTCCGGCGGACGATAATCCGTGATCACTTGAGCCTCGTTTATCAGGGCCTGTCCTACGGCCAATGCATCAGTATGACCGAGAGCAACATGAGATCCGCGAAATTGAGATTCTCGTGGAGTTCTAACTGAAAACCCAAGATGGGCAAGTTCTTTATCCACAAGTGCAACGAACCGCCTAGTCAAAAGGTTCGATTTATCCCTGAGTCGCTCAACCCCAGCTTCAAGTACGAGATCAACCCCGGGCTCAACAAGTGCAGCTGAAATAATCGGTGGAGTGCCTGTTAGAAACCGGGATGCACCTTCTGCAGGTTCAGTCTCAGAACTGAATCCCATCGGATTAGCCAATCCAAACCACCCCATTACAGGATTCTCCAGTTCGGTCCGGAGGGAATTGACGTAGAGGAATGCTGGTGAACCGGGACCACCGTTGAGATATTTATAGGTACAACCGACAGCCAAATCAACCCCAGAATCACTAAGTCGGATTGGAACTACACCCACAGAATGACAGAGATCCCACAACATTAAAGCGCCCGCTTTTTGCGCCATCTTTGTCGTTGCTTGAAGATCCCAACACCACCCACTGTTATAAGCAACATGACTGAGAGATACCAATGCGACCTCTTCTGCCCTGCTGCCTACTAATGCATCTTCCAATCCTTGCACAGGTCCATAGACACCATCACTCGGAATGACCACAACCTGGTGCTCTGGGCTAGTAAGGCGAGCCGCAGATCTAAGGACCTGGATATCGGATGGAAAGTTAAGATCGTCAGTCAAAATGGTAGTCCGACCGGGCCGTGCACGAAGCGCGGCCAAAGCAGCCTTAAAAAGAAGAACCGACGTTGCATCTCCAAGCACAACTTCGTCTGAACTAGCGCCAACGATCTTGGCAATTAGGTTCCCGGCACGTCTTGGTAGTTCAAACCAACCTTCATCCCAACTGCGAATAAGATGCTGACCCCACTGACGACGTACAACATCATCGACAAGACTGACCGATGCGACAGGGAGGCGACCTAGTGAATTACCATTAAGGTAAATTCGATTTAACTCGGAATCGTCTCGAAAAAACCGTGAACGGAAACTAGCGAGAGGATCTGAAGCGTCAAGGGCTACAGCCCCCGCAGGCGTTAAGTCATTCGTGGACCCGTCGGCCGGGTCGAGCAACTTAGGCTAAGGAAGCCAGGAATCTGGCTGCCTCGTCTGTTGCCAACCAGGCCTCTGTTGCTGCCGAGGAAGGACTTTCAACCGGATCCACACCAAGGAATGCCGCTGCCTCTGCCGTTGCCAACCAGGCCTCTGTTGCTGCCTCCTCTTCCGCTTTTGTGGGGAGGCCAAGAAATCGCCGTGCGTCATCAGTATCAAGCCAAGCTTGGGTTGCTGCAGCGGCTTCGGCAACTTGCTGAGCAGCCTGCTCACCAGCAAAAGCGAGAATCGCTAGGAAATTGGCCGCACCATTCGTTGCCAGCCAAGTATTAACCTCAGCTGCGGTGGGGCCAGTTTGGACAGCAGTACTAGCTGTCGAAGCGTTTCCAATACCTACAGCATTGATAGCAGAGATCCGAAAAGAGTATGAGGCCCCGGAAGTGAGATCAGCGAAACTAGCACTGACAGCCGTGGAAAGAGTATCAGCGCTTGCAAGACCCCAAGTCGTACCACCGTCAATCGACGATTCAATCTTGTAACCCGTGATCACTGATCCACCTGTAGACGAGGGTGCCAACCAAGTTACCGTCGCGTCAGTTCCGTTGGCTGTTGCGCTCGCCGCAGTCGGTATCCCAGGTGTAGTCACTGGGACAACTGCAGCGCTTGCCGTTGAAACGGTTCCAGTTCCCTGAGCGTTGATCGGGCTAACACGGAATGTGTAAGCAGTACCATTCGTCAGGCCGGTCACCGTTGCAGAAGTC
>Ga0310344_10001178_pt1 | contig 20156 bp, 22 predicted proteins | sample HC15DNA20200_MG_FD_203801 | JGI IMG/M metagenome (GOLD analysis project Ga0310344, IMG submission 203801) | Marine microbial communities from station ALOHA, North Pacific Subtropical Gyre - HC15-DNA-20-200_MG | ecosystem: Environmental > Aquatic > Marine > Oceanic | place: Pacific Ocean: North... | reverse complement strand
TAATAAATGATCCTGAAATACTTCTTTTGGATGAGCCAACAGCAAGTCTTGACCCAGATGTAGGAGATTATATTAGAACCTATTTAGAAAGTTTTGCATCAAATAAAGGTACAACTATTTTATTAGCTTCGCACAACATGAATGAAGTAGAAAGACTTTGTAATGAAGTAATGATGATGAAAAATGGCAACATAATAGATAAAGGCACATGTAGTAGTTTAATAAATAAGCACGGAAGAAAAAATTTAGAAGAAACTTTTTTAAAAATAGTTAGGGAATAAAATGAAATTTCATAGAATGTATGCTTTATCTATTCGTCACCTTTATTTAATTAAAGGTTCCTTCCCAAGAATTCTAGATCTAATTTATTGGCCAACAATTCAAATAATTCTCTGGGGATTTATTTCACAATTTTTTACTATGTATAGTGACTATTATAACAATACTATTGGCGTTATTTTAAGTTGTGCAATACTTTATGATTTTTTATTTAGATCAAGCATAAGTTTCAATATGTTGTTTCTAGAGGAAATTTGGAGTAGAAATTTTACTAACCTATTTATTGCTCCCTTGAAAATAAGTGAAATTATAACTGCTCTTACATCTACGGCTTTGTTAAGGACATTAATCGGAATAATTCCAGCAATAATTCTTATGAGTCCTCTTTTTGGAGTTTCTTTATTAAAAATGGGACCACCACTGTTTTTACTTTTTTTAAGTTTATACCTTTTTGGAACAACTTTAGGCTTGTTAGTTACCTCTGGACTTTTAAGATTTGGTCCCGCATTTGAAAATACGGCTTGGTCGTCCCTCTTCCTTCTGGCCCCCTTAGGGTGCGTTTATTATCCACTATCAATTTTGCCAGAATGGCTGCAAATATTAGCCAAAGGTTTGCCATTGGTTTATATATTTGAAGAAGCACGATCTATTTTAGTGAATAATGTAGTAAATTATAAAAATATTATGACTGCGTTATTATTAAATTTATTTTATTTTGTAGGTGCCATTATTATTTTCTATTTAGCCTTTTACGGAGCCCGAAAAAAAGGAACTTTGGTAAATATGGGGGAATAATTTTAATGAAGCTGATTGACTGCTGTATGTATTTTGACGAAGATTTGATGCTCGACTTACGTCTGAATATACTTAATGACAATGTAGATAAATTTATAATTGCCGAAGCAACAAGGGACCATAGTGGAAACGAAAAGAAACTGAATTTCAACTTACAAAACTTTTCTAAATTTAAAGATAAAATTCACTATTTAATAATCGATGATGTCCCAATTAATGTAAAATCAAAAAAGAAAAATTGGTCTGCAAATCATTGGAGAGATCAGCATCAAAGAAATGGAATAGCAAAAGGTTTTCAAAATTACGAAGATGACGATTTAATTATGATCTCCGACATTGATGAAATTCCTGACCCAAAAAAAATTTCTGAGTTTAAAATTAAAAATAAATACGCGTGCTTTATGCAAAAAAATTTTCAATCAAAATTAAATTTGCTGAATGTAACAGATAAATATTGGATGGGCACAAAAATTTGTCAAAAAAAATTTCTTAAATCACCTCAATGGTTAAGAAATATTAAAACTAAAAAAAGACCTTTTTGGAAATTTTATAAACCTAAAGAACCTCAACTCATACTGGATGGTGGTTGGCATTTTAGTTTTTTAAAAAAACCAGATGATATAGCAAAAAAAATTAAGGTTTATTCACATCAAGAATTTAACAAAGATGATTTTACAAATGAGGAAAAAATTGCAAAAAAAATAGAAAAAAAGCAGGACTTATTTAATCGAAATATTGAATATAAACAAATAGAAATAGACGAAAGTTATCCAAAATATATTTTGGATAATAAATTAAAGTTAAAAGAATGGATAATTTAATTGGTGCGCCCGGAAGGAGTTGAACCCTCAGCCTTCTGGTCCGAAGCCAGACGCTCTATCCAGTTGAGCTACGAGCGCTATAATGACTGATTTTATAACATAAAGAAGAAACAATGGAAAAAAAAATATTTAATTTAGATGAAAACCTAGATTCTAGTATAAATCGAATAGATAAGTTTTTACAATCTCAATTAAAAAATTTTAGTCGAACCAAACTTCAAAAATTAATAAAAGATGGATTTGTCAAAATAAATGACAAACTTATAAAAGAAACATCTTGCAAAATAAGAATAAGAGATAAAATTGAAATAATTTTTCCGGATGCCAAGGAAACTCATATAAAACCATTTAAAATACCTTTAAATATTTTATACGAAGATAACGATATAATCGTAATTAATAAATCTCCTGGTGTTGTAGTTCATCCAGGAGCAGGCAACTTTAAAGAAACGCTTGTTAATGGTCTTTTATTTCACTGTAAAAATAATCTTTCAGGAGTTGGGGGGAAATTAAGACCAGGTATAGTTCATAGAATTGATAAAGATACCAGTGGAGTTTTGGTTGTTGCAAAAAATGACTTAGCGCATATTAAACTGTCAAAACAATTTAGTGACCATACTATTAAAAGAACTTATGAAGCGATAGTTTGGGGTTCTTTAAGACCACCAAATGGAAAAATAAACGAGAACATTTCTAGAAGTGAAAAAAATAGACAGTTGATGGCTGTAAAAAAAAGCAAGGGAAAAAAAGCTATTACAAATTATAAAACTTTAAAAATTTTTAAAAACTTAAACTTACCAAAAATGAGCCTTGTTGAGTGTAAATTAGAAACTGGAAGAACCCATCAAATAAGAGTGCATATGAATTTTAAGGGAAATCCAATTTTAGGTGATAAATCTTATGGAAAATCAAAAACAAAATTTAAAAAAATTGATAAAATAGTAGAGCAAAAAATAAATAATTTTAATAGACAAGCTTTACATGCAAAAAGTTTAGGATTTGTACATCCAAGAACAGGTGAAGATTTATTCTTTAAAGCTGATAGACCAAAAGATCTTGATATGATTATTAAAAACCTTGAAAAAGCTAGCCTTTAGCGTCTTGTATTTGCCTTAATTTAATAATACATATCCCTTGAAATTATGAATACTAAAGTTTTCGATACAAATTTGCCAGCATTGGCACCTGAAGGAAGTTTATCAAAATATTTAGCACAAATAAAAAAATTTCCTATGCTCAGCGCTGAAGAAGAATATATGTTAGCCAAAAGTTGGCGAGATAGAGGAGATTTAAAATCCGCACAAAAATTAGTTACGAGTCATTTACGCTTAGTTGCAAAAATAGCTATGGGGTACAGAGGATATGGGCTGCCAGTAAGTGAATTAGTTTCAGAGGGAAACATTGGTCTAATGCAGGCAGTCAAAAAATATGATCCAGAAAAAGGTTTCAGATTAGCAACGTATGCGATGTGGTGGATAAAAGCTTCAATACAAGAATATGTGCTCAGATCTTGGAGCTTAGTAAAAATGGGAACAACAACAGCTCAAAAGAAACTTTTTTTCAATTTAAAAAAATTAAAAAACAAATTGTCGGCATCAAATACAGGTGACCTAAATCCTCAGCAAGTTGAAGAGATATCAAAAAGACTAAATGTCAAAAAAGAAGAAGTGATCTCAATGAACAGAAGATTGTATGGAAAAGAAAAATCTCTTAATGATCCAATAAAAGGAGAAGATGGTACAGAATGGCAAGATTGGATTGTTGATGATAATCTTGATCAAGAATTAAAATTATCTCAAGATCAAGAACTTAATAAAAGAAAAAAATTGATGAATGATTCAATGAGCATTTTAAATCCTAGAGAAAAAGAAATACTTGTAGCTAGAAAATTATCAGAAGAAACGTCCACACTCGAAGACTTAAGCAAAAAATATAAGATTAGTAGAGAAAGAATAAGACAAATAGAAACTAAAGCTTTTGAAAAGTTACAAAAAGCTATGCTGAACGCTGCTAAATCAAGTAATTTACTTCCAAAAAAATAATTTAACTCTTAAAAGGATTTTCCAAAAGAATAGTATCTTCTCTTTTGGGACTGGTTGAAATACTAGATATTTTGACACCACAAAAATTTTTGATAAATCTAATATAATTTTGTGCATTCTTTGGGAGATCTTTCCATTTTTTGATTCCACTCGTAATTGATAACCAACCATTAAACCTTTTGTATACTGGTTTTATTTTAATTTGATCTTGCAAAGAACTGGGAAAGTAATCAATTTTTTGTCCATTAAGTTTATAAGCTACACAAATATATATATCTTTAAGCTCATCTAAAACATCAATTTTAGTAATAGCAATTCCTTTTGTGCCTGATATGGTACAAGATTGTTTAACTAACACTGCATCAAACCAACCACATCTTCTTTTCCGGTTAGTAACAGTTCCAAACTCTTTACCTTTTCTGCCAATTTTATTTCCAATCTCATTTTTCAATTCTGTGGGAAATGGTCCCTCACCTACTCTTGTAGTGTATGCTTTAACTATACCGAGAATGTAATTAATTGTATCAGGACCACATCCTGATCCTGCTGAAGCTGCTCCCGCGACTGTATTTGAAGATGTTACAAACGGATATGTTCCATGATCTACGTCAAGAAGCATTCCTTGTGCTCCTTCAAATACAATTATTTTATTTTTCTTTTTAAATTCTTCTAATTTTTTCCATACTGGTTTTGAATATTTTAATATTTTAGATGAAATTTTGTTTAGATCATCTACTAATTTTTTTTTGTTTATCAGTTTTTGTTTTAAACCTTTCCTTATAGAATTATGGTGAAATAAAATCATATCAATTCTTTTTGATAAATTTTTTTTGTTCGAAAGATCCATTACACGTATTCCTCTTCTTCCAACTTTATCCTCATAAGCGGGGCCAATGCCTCTTCTTGTGGTTCCTATCTTGTCAGTATTTTTTGTATCTTCCCTAATTCCATCTAATTCACTATGTAATGGTAAAATTAATGTTGCATTTTCAGCTATATACAAATTTTTATTGGTAATTCTTATTCCTAATTTTTCTAATTGCTTAATTTCATCTAAAAGGGCCCAAGGATCGATGACTACACCATTGCCAATGATCGAAATTTTATTTTTTCTTACTATTCCAGAAGGCAATAATTTTAATTTATATGTAACATTATTTACTACAAGGGTATGGCCCGCGTTGTGACCACCTTGAAATCTTACTATTACATCAGCTTTTTCTGCAAGCCAGTCTACAATTTTGCCTTTTCCTTCATCACCCCATTGTGTTCCAACTACTGTTACATTAGGCATTATTTTTCCTTAAATTAAATGAAACCAAATGATTCAGTGGACCGAAACCTTTGCCATAACCTGGTGCAGTTAAAATTGCTCGATCTACATAACTAAGGGAAATTTTACATGAATTATACATATTTTTTTTTTGGGATAAGCATGTTGCTAATGCGGACGAAAGAGTGCAACCTGTTCCATGAGTATGTCTAGTTTTGATTTTTCTTTTTGGAAAAATTTTTATATCTTTTTTAGAAACTAAAATATCAAAAATCATTTTATTTTTCAGATGACCGCCCTTTAATAACACATTTTTACTTCCCATGTTGATGATTTTTTTAGCAGCTTTTATCATATCTTCTTTGTTTGAAATTGAATATCCTGTCAACGCTTCTGCTTCAGGAATATTAGGTGTAACTACATCGCATAAAGGCAAAAGTAATTTTTTTAAATATTTAATTGAACTATTATTAACTAATCTTGATCCTCCTTTAGCTATCATTACTGGATCAAGAACTATATTTTTTATTCTATAACGTTTTAAAATTCTATGAACACACTTTATTACACTTGCATTGTGTAACATTCCAATTTTAACTGCATTCGCGCCAATATCATCCAAAACCATTGTTATTTGTTTTTGAAGATTTTTTGTTGGTATGGCACTAATTGCTTTTACACCTTTGGTATTTTGGCAAGTGATCGCAGTCACTGCTGTCATAGCATAGCTACCGAGAGCAGTTACAGTTTTAATATCTGCTTGTATTCCCGCTCCTCCTGAAGAGTCTGATCCCGCTATTATTAAAACTTTTGACTTAGATTTCACTATTTTATTGATCTCTTAATTATTTTTATACATTTTAAAATTAAATTTTTATTATGTGACTCACCCATGATTCTTATTTTAGGTTCAGTGCCTGATTTTCTTATTAACAATCTTCCATGTCCTTTCATAAGCTTGTTTGATTTTTTAATTGCTCTTTTGCATTTGATTTTATCAATTATATTCTTGTCCTTAACTAATATGTTTTCCAATATTTGTGGCAAAGGTCGGAACACATTAAGTAACTGACTGGCTTTTTTTCCTTTTCTCATTGAGAACAAAACCTCTAAAGCAACCATCAAACCATCTCCGGTAGTTGCAAATTTTCCAAGAATTATGTGACCAGATTGTTCACCACCTAAATTAAAATTTAATTTTTTCATTTTTTCTTTTACATGCCTATCACCTACCTTAGATCTAAAGAATTTAATTTTTTCACTTCTTAAAAATTTTTCTAATCCATAGTTGGACATTAAAGTGCCAATTACACCACCTTTTAAAATTTTTTTCATTTTCCATCTACGAGCTAACATCGCAATAATTTGGTCACCATCGATGATTTTGCCATTTTCATCACACATAATAATTCTGTCAGCATCACCATCAAATGCAATGCCAACATTAGCTTTATATTTTTTTACTACAGATTTAATTTTAGATGGATATGTAGATCCACACTTTTTGTTGATATTAAAACCATTAGGTTTAACACCAATTGATATAACTTTAGCTCCAAGATCTTTTAGTAGTTTAGGAGCTGCTTTGTAAGCTGCTCCATTTGCACAATCCAGAACTATCTTTGTTCCTTTTAAATTAAAATTATTTGGAAAATTTTTTTTTAATATTTCAATGTATTTATCATTCCCATCTTCTAATCTTTTGACTCTTCCTAACAATTTAGGATTTGTAAGTTGTTTTGTATTTTTGGCGTCAATTAATTTTTCTATTTTTTTTTCAATTTTATCAGATAATTTCATACCATCTGGACCAAATAGTTTTAAACCATTATCATAAAAAGGATTATGGGATGCTGTTATCATAATGCCCATGTTTGCTTTCATTGACTTAGTCAACATAGCAAGTCCATTTGTTGGTAAGGGCCCCAGTGTAAAAACATGCATACCGCCAGATACCAAACCTGACACTAAAGCTGGTTCTAAAGTATACCCAGATAGCCTTGTATCTTTAGCTATTATTGCTATTTGCTTGTTTTTTTTTTGATTTTTAAAATATGTAGCCGCAGATAATCCAAACTTAAAAAATTTTTCTCCGGTAATATTACCTTGATTGACGGTTCCTCTTATGCCGTCTGTTCCAAAATATTTATTGTTCATGAATTAATTGGTATTCAAAATTTTATTAAAAACTATTATTCCTTGATTTATTTCTTTAACATCATGAACTCTGAATAACTGAACACCTTGAGAAAGTCCATACAACACTGATGCTAAAGTACCTCCTGCTCGATCTGGGGTATCAAATTTTGTTACTATATGTTCTATAAATCTTTTTTTTGAAGTTCCTATTAATATCGGACATCCCAGGCTATGAAAAGTTGAAATCTTGGAGATAATTCGTAAATTGTGATCTAAATTTTTTCCAAATCCAATTCCTGGGTCAATTATTATATCTTCTCTTTTATATTTTTTTTCTATACAAAAATTAATTTTTTCATCAAAAAAATCATAAATATCTAACAATGCATCATCATAGTTTGGATTTTTTTGCATTGTTTCTGGAGTTCCTTGCATATGATGCAAAACAAAAGGAATTTTTTTTGAATTAATAAGATGAAAAGACTTGTTATCAAATTTTAAACCCGACACGTCATTAATAATATCTACACCATTTTCAATACCTTTTTTCATTACATATGATTTTCTTGTATCTAAAGATAAAATTACTTGGGGAAAATTCTTTTTTAATTTGATTATAACATTTTTTATTCTATCCCATTCTTCTTTTTCATTGATAATTTTTGAACCTGGTCTAGTAGATTCTCCTCCAATATCAATTATTTTAGCCCCACCATTTATCATTAAGTTAGCTTGATCATAAGCTTTTGTTTCTTCAAAAAATAATCCACCATCAGAAAAACTGTCTGGGGTTATATTTAATACACCCATAATTTGTGGTGTATTTAATTTCATTCCTAAAATGTTTTTTCTTTTTGCAACTATTTTTTTTAAATCATTTTTAACTGTAGCTAAGATTATTTTGTTTAGATTTTTTAATTCTGTTATTTGACAAAATCTACTTTTGATGACTTTTTTTTGTTTTCTTTCAAAAATTTCTAATTGATCAAAAGCTATATTTAAATTTCCTGCTAAAGGTAAAGCTTTTTTACTTATAATCAGCTTTTTAGCATAATTTCCATAGTAGAAATTACACGGTCTTGTGTAACATGTGCGCATTAATAATTAAACAGCAGGTTTTGGCTTTAAACCTAAAGATCCTAATGCTGAAGATTCCTCTTCTACCGCATCATCCTTATCTTGTGCTCTTTTTGGTTGAGTATTTTTTAATATTAAATCCTTTATTTCTTCACCGCTTAATGTTTCGTAAACAAGTAAGGCTTTTGCTAATTTATGTAAGTCGTCTATTTTTTCTGAAAGAATTTTTTTAGCCCTTTGATATCCGGCATCAACAATTTTTTTAACTTCTGCATCTACTTTTTTAGCAGTTTCTTCTGACATGTGTTCTTGTCTAGTAATTTGTCTACCAAGAAAAACTTCGTCCTCGTTAGCACCATAACTTAAAGGACCAAGATTTTCACTCATTCCAAATTTTGTAACCATATCCTTTGCCATTTTTGTGGCCATTTGTATATCAGAAGAGGCTCCTGAAGTTACCTTCGCATGACCAAAAATTATTTCTTCAGCAACTCTTCCACCCATAGCTTTTGAAATATTTGCTTGTAAATATTCTCTAGAGTGCGAATATTTATCTCTTTCTGGTAGTGTCCAGACTACTCCTAAAGCTCTTCCTCTAGGAATAATTGTAGCTTTATGTATTGGATCGGATGCTTTTTCATTTAATGCAACAATTGCGTGTCCACCTTCATGATATGCTGTTAATTTTTTATCTTCTTCTGTCATAACCATTGATCTTCTTTCAGCACCCATCATCACTTTATCTTTTGCTTCTTCAATGTCAGACATTGTTACTATTCTTTTATTTTTTCTTGCAGCTAATAATGCTGATTCATTTACTAAATTAGCTAAATCAGCTCCTGAAAATCCTGGTGTACCTCTAGCAATAGTTCTGAGTTTTACATCAGGGCCGATTGTGATTTTTTTAATATGAACTTTTAAAATTGCTTCTCTTCCAATAATGTCTGGATTTGCAACAACTACTTGTCTATCAAATCTTCCTGGTCTTAGTAATGCTGGATCTAAAACGTCAGGTCTATTAGTGGCAGCAATTATTATTACACCTTCGTTTGTATCAAATCCATCCATTTCAACTAACAACTGATTTAAAGTTTGTTCTCTTTCATCATTACCTCCTCCAAGTCCTGCTCCTCTACTTCTACCAACAGCATCAATTTCATCTATAAAAATTATGCATGGTGCATTTTTCTTACCTTGTTCCATCATATCTCTAACTCTTGAAGCCCCAACACCAACGAACATCTCAACAAAATCTGATCCTGAAATTGTAAAGAAAGGTACATTGGCTTCTCCTGCTATTGCTCTAGCCAACAATGTTTTACCAGTTCCTGGAGGTCCGATTAAAAGAGCCCCTTTTGGAATTTTTCCTCCAAGTCTTCGAAATTTTCTTGGATCTTTTAAAAACTCAACTATTTCTTCAACTTCTTCTTTTGCCTCATCAATTCCGGCAACATCATTAAAAGTAACTTTGCCTCTAGCCTCAGACAATAATTTTGCTTTTGATCTTCCAAATCCCATGGCTCCACCTCTTCCACCTTGCATTTGTCTCATGAAAAAAATCCATACTCCTATGAGCAAAAGCATAGGGAACCAAGACAAGAGCACGCCCAATAATGAAGGCATTTTATCTTCTTGAGGACTTGCTGATATGTTAACTCCCTTTGATGTTAATTTTTCTACAAGGTTAGGGTCGTTCGGAGCGTAAGTATTAAAAACTGATCCATCTGATAATACTCCTTCAATGTTATTTCCTGTAATTTCAACCTTCACAACTCTGCCGTCTTCAACATTTTTTAAAAAGCTTGAAAATGGAATAGATGTCGTAGCCATTTTTTCTTTTGGATTTTGAAAAAGCTGAAACAGTCCCACAACAAGTAGAACAATTACACCCCACATCATCAAGTTTTTTATGTTCATATATTATTTAAGATAAGCATTATTTTTAAGTAAACAAGAGCCAATTTTGTCATTACCGAACTTATAAAAAAGCTCATTTATGTGGCTGATAACCTATCTTTTTCACATTAGTTTCCTTTGAAATCAAAATGAAATTCTTGCTTTCTTCTACAACACATCCTCCTAGTGTGGATTTGTTGAAATTTGTTTTTTTAACTCTTTCAATTAAATTCACAATTTTCTTAGACCTTGGAGGATAGTATTTGCCTGAGATTAAGGAAAAAATATCAGAAAATGATTTAAAAATAATCTCTCCTGCTTCTTCAGAAAATATTTTTTTATTTATCACGCATTTATTTTTTGACAAAAAAGACACATACTTATACAAGGCTTTATTTTTGTAATAACTTAAAGCTTTATTGGCTGAAAGTAGATTATTTACTGTGTTAATAATCTTGCTTGTATCTAGCCCTTCTTTTTCCATACTTTTTCTATATTTTCTGATCCTGACACGTAAATATTTCTCATCTTTATTTGATGGATCCTTAATATACTCTTTGAAATACTTCATCGTTACATATTTTAAATCTTCTTTTTTCAAAGTTAAAAAAGGCCTAACAATTTTTAAATTTTTTGCATATTCGGAAATTTCATGCATTGATGATAGTCCTGTTAAACCGCTTCCTCTAAAAAGTCTTATAAAAAAATTTTCAACTTGATCATCCATGTGATGTGCGGTGATCAAATATTTTATTTTGTTTTTTTTACAATAGTCATATATTAAAGAATACCTTATGTTTCTCGCATTTTTTTGAATGTTACTTTCTGGAACCGAGCCTTTCCAATGAAGAATTTCACTTTTTATTGCTTTTTTACTTAATATTTTTTTTACTCTTAAAGCTTCTGAACCAGATTCTTTTCTAAGTTTGTGATTCACTATTAGTATATGAATTTTATTTTTGAATTCTGAAGCATACACTTTGCTAAAATAAGATAAACATAGACTATCAGATCCACCCGAAACTCCTAGTGCGAAATTTTTTCTTTTTAAATTTTTATAAATAATATGTCTAAAACTTAAATAAATTTTTTTAATCTTTTGATCTTTAACTAATAATTCTTTTTTCTTAGCTTTTGTTTTCGCAATTAAATTTTTTCTTCTCATATTCTGCTTTTTGAATAACAGATTGTTTTGCTTCTGGATATTGTTCTTTAACACCTAAAATCATGGAACAACCTTGAGATTTCTCTCCAATTTGAACTAGCATAACACCGAGTTTAAGTAAATTAACGGGTGCTTTACTGCTTTTAGGATATTTTTGATAACCATCTAAATATGCTGTAGCTGCATCCTGATAAAGTTGTCTAACTCTAAAAGTTTCTCCGTACCAATACTGTGCGCTACCTGCAAGATTATGTTTAGAATTTTTATCTACGAATTCTTTTAACGCAAATTCTGCAGTTTCATAGTCTCCTACTTTTAAAAAACTTATTGCAAATTTGTATTGTTCTTCAGGAGATCCTTCTGGCAAAAGTTTTTCTGTTCTTTCAGCTGTTTCTGTAACAACTGAACCAACTGATTCAATAGATTGGGTTTCCTGAACTTGTTCGATGGAAGCTACTTCTGTATCTGAAACTCCTCCTAAATCCTGCGGTTCACTGCTTCCTGGTAATTTCTTTTCAACACCCTCCGCTTTTGTTAGACCAGAACGTTCAATATCTTGAAAACGAATTTGATTATCTGTTTGAATCTTTGTAATTCTATTTGATAATTTATCTAATTTGAAATTAATTTCTTCAAAATTATTTGTTAAAATTTTAAACTGTTCCTCTAACTCAGACAATTTAAGTAAATGTTTAGTTAAAATATCATCTCCAGCTCCTGATGAATTTTCTCCAGAAGTTGTTGTTTCAAAATTTTGACTATAAACTGCTTTTTCTAAAGTTTTTATATCGTTCTGTAATATTTCTAACTGGTTTAAAACTGCTTCCTCTTCCTCCGCATAAATTTTGTATGGTGCAAAAGATAAAAGTATTAATATTAAAAATACTAATGGGCAAAAATTTAAAATTCTACTAATCATTCAAATTTGATACTTAATGAAAAAAATGGCAAAAAAAAGACCCCTAATTAATTATTAAGGGTCTTTTTTTTAAAAATTGTAATACTAAATTAATTTGCTTTAACTGTTACTGATCTTCTGTTTTGAGACCAAGCCAAAGGATTAGATCCTGAGTTTACAGGTCTTTCTTTTCCATAACTTATAACTGACAATCTATTTCCAGATATACCATAAGTCATTAGATAATCTTTAACAGCATTTGCTCTTCTTTCGCCTAAAGCCAAGTTGTACTCTCTTGTTCCTCTTTCGTCAGCATGACCTTCTATTGTAAATTTCAGATCTTTTTTCTTTCTCATGAATGCTGCCTGTTTACGCAAAGTATCTCTTGAAGCTGTAGTTAACGTTGATTTATTCGTTGCAAAGAAAACTCTATCTTTAACTCCTGTAGCTAAATATTCAACAGTATCTGTGCCAGTATAAACGTCGCCCTGCATCTGACCTGTTTGTTTTTTCTGTGTAGCACAAGCAGTCAGCGCTATACTTGCAAAAACAATCAATAAAATCTTTTTTAAATTCACTGAGTAACTCATTTCTTAGTCTCCCTTTGTTTTTTTTAATTCTCTCAAACTTTCTTCAAAATCTCAACCCAATATTTCAAAATAAGCCTCAGGTTGCAAGTCAAATTTTCATCAAAAAATGGCTACTTTGATAACAAAGAAGACCAGGAAGGGTCCGAGCCATCTGTTTCGGTCTCTATTAGTCTTTCATTATAACCTGTTAAATCTATAGACCAGAGCTTAGCTGTAAAACCTTTTCCCTGAGAATCTGATTTGGTTTCTCTATAAAAAATTAAAACTCTTCCATTTGGAGACCATGAGGGAGCTTCCTGATAAAAGTTTTCAGTTAACAATCTTTCTCCACTTCCATCTGTTCTCATAACCCCAATATAAAATTTTCCTCCATGAACTTTTGTAAATGCAATTAAATCTCCTCTGGGTGACCAAACAGGTGTTCCGTATAAACCTTTTCCAAAAGTTATTCTTTTTACATTTGAGCCATCACTTCTCATTACATAAATTTGTTGTAGACCACTTCTATCAGAATTAAAAACTATGTTTTTACCGTCAGGTGAATATGAAGGTGACGTATCAATTGAAGTATGATCTGTAATTCTCTCAACTATTCTATTTTCTAAGTTCATAGTATAAATATCTGAATTACCATCTTTTGCAAAACTCATAATAATTTTTTTTCCATCTGGTGAAAATCTAGGAGCAAACGTCATTCCAGGAAAATCTCCAACAACTTCTTGAACTCCAGTTTCTATATCAAGTAAGTACACTCTTGGTAGATTTCTAAAATAAGATAAATAAGTTACTAGTTGATTTTTCGGGCTAAATCTAGGAGTTAGAACTAATTCATTTCCTAAAGTTAAATATTTTATATTTGCGCCATCTTGATCCATGATAGCAAGTTTTTTAATTCTTTGGGTTTTTGGTCCAGTTTCTGAAACATAAATTATTCGTGTATCAAAATAACCTTCTTCTCCTGTTAATCTTTTGTATATTTTATCAGAAATTATATGTGCTACTCTTCGCCAATTATCTGGTCTTGTAGAAAAAGCTAGGGCGACCATTTCTTTCGCCGCGACGACATCCCATAACCTAAACTCTGTTCTTAATTTATCTTCTGAAACGGTTACTTTACCTGTAATTAAAGCCTGAGCTTTTATCAATCTCCAATCCTCAAACCTAGGTTTAACATGTGCTATATCTGGAGCTTGAACAAATGACTCTTGGTTTAACGGATTAAACAAACCGGATCTCTTAAGATTTGTTTCTATTAATTTTGAAATTCTTTCTCCAACATTTTTTATAACTTTTTCTCCATGTTTTATATCTTTAGAACCTGGCTGAAGATAAAGAGGTGAAATGGCAATTGGCAAAGGATCTAGATTTCCTCTTGTAATATCTACTTCGATCACAGCACTAGCTGTCCCATTAAAGATAAAAAAGAAGAAGATGCTTAATATTATTTTTTTCATATTTATCCCTTTAACATCTCATTCGCATCAAAATTTAGCTGCAAATCTTTCCATCTTTCATAACCCGTTGGAGGAACTCTTAATGGTTGACAGATCCTTATTGCTCTAAGAGCGCTTTCTGCTAAAACCTTATAAAACCCTTGCCCAGGTTTATTCATACGCGCATGATCTAATATTTCTGATCTCAAGACAGTGCCATCAGGTTTTAATCTTAACTTAATTCTCACCAATAAATTTTTCTGGTATGGTAAACCTAATGGTAAGCTCCAACAACCAAAGATTTGAGCTTTTAACGCGTCTTCTTCACTCAAGGTAAGCCCAGACACAAACGAAGTTTTAACACTGCTTTGAGTTAATTTTTGGTTTTTTTTTGTGGTTTCTGCTGATTCTTTCTTTGATTTGTCTATAAGTGCTGCTATTTGATTAGGGTCAAAAAGTTCCTTTTTTTCAAATTCTGATGCTTGTCTAACTTCATCTTTAATTTCTTCAGGATTTTGCTTCTTTTTAACTATTTCTTTTTTTGCCTTATTTAAATCCTCAGGTAAAGGAATTCTATCAGGTTTTTCTTTTTTTTTTTCTGATGGTGGTGCCTGTTCAGAAACTACTCTTTCTTCTTTTTTTTTAATTTTTTCTAAAATTTCTCTTGCTTTTGGAGCAAAAGGGATAGTGGTTTGATCAGAAATTTGTATCAATTCTACTGATAGAATTGGAGGCAAATCAATTGGTGCTCTTTTCATAAAAGGTAAACTTAATGCGGTTAACACAATCATTACTGAATGAAAAACTAAAGACAAAAAAATACTTCTAGTCATAGCTAGCTTTTGTAAGGTTCGGATATTAGTGCAACTTTTGAAAAACCAGCTCCTGACAACATGCCCATTACTTCTAGGACTCTGCCGTAATTTATTGTTTTGTCTCCTCTAACATAAATTCTGGTATCCGTTCTGTTATTTGATATTGCTAAAATCTTTGGAATAATCTTGTTAAAAACAACTTTGTGTTCTTGGATAAAAACTTCTCCTTTAGAATTAATTGTAACTGTTAAAGGTTCTTGATCATCTGGTAGCGAGTCAGCAGCTGACTCTGGTAAATCTACTTGAACACCAACAGTTAATAAAGGAGCTGTAACCATAAAAATAATTAGCAAGACAAGCATCACATCCACAAAAGGGGTTACATTAATTTCGCTCATTGGTTCTTTTGATGAACGATTTAAGTTAATACTCATGTTTATACTTTAAATAATTGATATAAATCTTTTTGAAAAATTTTCAATTCGGCCGCTATATTTTCGTGAGTCACTATTAAATTTATTATAAGCAACAACTGCGGGAATAGCCGCTAATAAACCAAGTGCAGTTGCAAAAAGTGCTTCGGCAATCCCTGGTGCTACAATAGCTAAACTAGTATTTCTTGAAATAGCAATAGATTGAAACGAGTTCATTATTCCCCAAACCGTTCCAAATAATCCAATAAAAGGTGCGGTAGACCCAACTGTTGCCAAAAAGGTAAAATGTTTTTCTATTAACTTAATTTCTTTATCTGCAGAAATTTCAATGACTCTGCTTACTCTAGCAGACTGCACTGAAGATGATTTGGATTTAGTTTTAATTAGCTCAATCATCGCAGATTGAAATATATTTCCTACAGGATCTTTTTCTCTATTTGCAAAACTATTATAAAAACTTTCTGCTGACTTTGATTTCCAAAATTTATCCTCAAAACTAGTAGTACTTTTTTCTATTCTTTTAAAAAGTCTGTATTTTTCAAAAATTAAAGCCCATGAATAAATTGATGCGGCAATCAAAATAACAATTACACTTTTTACGACAAAATCTGCTCTTATAAAAAGCTGCATCAAAGAAAAATCTGTTGATCCACCTAATCCAACAACTTGTGTTGCCACTTCTTGTTCCATTAAGGCTAATGTGCATTTAAATGTGTCATGAATTTGGCATCAGAATCAAATTTTTACACTGATTAAAGTTGCGTATCGTTGAAATATCTTGCAATTAAAATTGCATCAGCTTTATTAGAGTCCTTTTTTCGCGAAAGTTTAGCTGATATTTCGGGATAAACCTCAATTACTTTTGTTCTGCTTGCATCTTTATTGGTCTTTATCAAATTAAAATACTTTTTCCATTTAGTTGGTCTTACAAAATATATTGGTAAACTTAAAGCTGAACAGACACCCTTAATGACTCCAAAAGATTGCCCAAAATTAAACATGCTGGTTACTCCCTGGCCAGGCATGGCATTTACATGCTCAACCACAACAACAATTTCTTTGCCTTCTTTTATTCTCTCTTTAATAATATTAGTTACTTGTGAGCCATTTACTTGTTTTTTGTTTTTTTTACCATCAATCATTGTAGGCATATCAAAAATTTCAATAACTTTTTTATTTTCTAAAATGCTGATTGCTCCACTTACGCCTGGATCTATTCCAAATATTATCATGTTGTTAAAATTTCCTCTTTATAATTATTATCAATATCTAAATTAGCATAAACATGCTGAACATCTTCATCATTTTCTAGTGCCTCTAAAAAATCAATTACCGTTCTAGTTTTTTCTTTGTTTAGTGCAATTTTTGTTGTTGGTAACCATTCAATCCCAGATGAAATAAAATCACTAATTTTTTTTTCTATTTCAACTTTAACCTTATAAAAGTTTTCTTTTGCTGTAATCACTTCATGATATTTTTCATTTGACAAACAATCATCTGCCCCACCATTAATAGCAAACTCTAAAATTTCATTGTCAGATATTTTCTTTCTATCAATTCTAATAATCCCAACTTGTTTAAACTGATATGAAGCAACTCCGGATGCTCCTAAATTTCCTCCAAATTTTTGAAATATTGTTCGAATATTTGAGGCCGTCCTGTTTTTGTTATCAGTTAAAGCTTCAACAACAATTGCTATTTTTTCTGGACCAAAACCTTCGTAAAGAAGACTATTATAGTTTAAATCTTTGTTTGCTTCAGATTTACTTATTGCTCTCTCAATATTATCTTTGGGCATATTTGCAGCTCTTGCAGATTGTATAGCTGATCTTAATCTTGGATTAGAGTCTGGGTCTTTTGATCCTAATTTTGCGGCAACAGTAATTTCTTTTGATATTTTGGAAAAAATTTTAGATCGCTGTTTATCTGCTCTTCCTTTTCTATGTTTAATTCCAGCCCAATGCGAATGTCCTGCCATAATTTATATTCTATTCTCTAGAGATCTTCCTAAAACAATTGGTTCAACTTTTTTTGCCAAACCAGTTGCATCGTCTGCTGTAACCATTATCCCAGAAATTGTTGCTTCGCCAAGCGCTGGATAATGTTTGGTTGCAGAAGAATCTTTTAAAAATTTTTTTAAAGAATTATCCTTATTCATTCCAATAACAGAATTATAGTCTCCGCACATTCCTATATCAGTTTGATAAGCGGTGCCTTTTTCCATAATTCTGTAATCTGAAGTTGGCACATGTGTGTGTGTACCAACAACTACTGTCGCTTTTCCATCAAACATATATCCCATAGCCATCTTTTCACTTGTTATTTCCGCATGTAAATCAACAACTATAAAATCAGCATTCTTTTTTAATTGAAAATCTTGTAAAAATTTTTTTGCTTCCTGAAAAACATCTTCGCATTTTTTCATATAAATGTTTCCCATTAAATTAATTACCACAACCTTTTTATTATTTTTTGTAAAAAATATACCCGATCCATTTCCAGGAGAACCTATGGGCAAATTTTTAGGTCTTAGCAATCTTTTTTCGGAAGTAATAAATTCTGAAGTCTCTTTCTGATCCCAAACATGATTTCCTGTGGTAACAACATTAGCTCCCGCATTTAAAAAATCATCAAAATTTTCTTTAGTTATACCAACTCCGGGATCAGCAGCATTTTCGCCATTTAAGATTACAAAATCAACTTTTTTTTTTTTAATAAGATTAGGTAGCTTTTCACTTATAGCTTTTCTCCCTGATGGCCCAACAACATCACCTAGCAATAAAATATTCATATCTTGATAATTTAATTTATAATACCTCGTTCAGTAAAAATATAGTCCAATTTAAAATCATTTTTATTAACAGGTATAACTCTGCACTTCTGGAAAGAGTAGGCTATTCCTAAAGAAATAACTTTTTTTTTAATTTTGTAAATTCTTTTTAAACTTCTGTCGTAATATCCTTTGCCATAACCAATTCGATTTAACTTTTGGTCGAAAGCTACAAGGGGCACCATAATTAAGTCTGGAATAATATCTTTTTTCAAATTATTTGGTTCTAATATCCCAAACTTATTTACCTTAAGTGGCTCCTTAAAAGCCCATGACTTAAAACTCATTCTGTTAGCTGATTTTATAACTGGTAATGCTATTTTAAATTTTTTTTCTGAAGCCTCTTTAAGAAAATTTATAATATCTACTTCATAATTTGATGGATAATAGCCTGCGATAATTATTTTTTTTCTTTTAAAATGTTTTTTTATTAAATTAAATATTAAATTAAAATTAAATTTACTGATTGTTAAAAATTTCTTTTTTCTTTTCAAAAGAGCTTTTTTTCTTAAAAAAGACTTATTATATTTCATTTATTGAATATTTTTTTCTAGCTTGGTATCAGCACTTTCAATAAATTTTTCTATTGATTTAGTTGTTTTTTCTAAAATTTCTTCATAAGAATTTTTGCTTTCTTCAATCATACTTTTAAATTGATTAATTTCGTTCTTTAATTTATCTATCTCAACTTCTTTTTCATCTTTATAATTAATTGCCAGAGACCTTAATTCTTTAAACTTGATAGACAGTTTCTCAAAGTCGCTTTTAGCACTTTTTACTTTTTTGAATAAATCAAAGTAATCATCTACCATTTTAATAGATGTTATTAGCAAAAGTTTATTCTCTCCTATGTTGCCTAAATTCTTTTTAAGTTCATTGTATTTTGAGTCTAAATGTTTAGCTAATTCAATAAGATTCTCTTCTTGTCCTTCGTCACAAGATAGCAAATATTCCTTATTATTAAACTTAATATTTACGTTGGCCATTTTTCAATCTCATCTATTAAAGTTTCAGTTTCTTGGTTTAGTTCGTCAATTTTTTGATTAAAAGTATTTCGATCACCAAATTTAAATTTTACATCTTTGTTTATCTTTTCCAATTCTGATTTTAATTCCTCATGCTGTTTCGATAGGAGTCGATAATTTTTATCAGATTCTTCTTTTTCCCTTAATAATTGATTTTTCTCAAAACTTAGAGAATCAATGTCATTACTCATTTTTGAGACTTTATTAGACATTGAGTTTAATTTTTTTAGAACATTATCTAATTTTTTTTCTTTTTCTTCGTAATTTTTCATTTGATTTATCTAAAAATCATATTATTGATTTGATACGTTCAAGTCTATATAGGTTTTATAGTGAATCCACACTTCAAAGATTTAGCAAACGCAATAAGATTTTTGTCTATTGACGCAGTTCAAAAAGCTAACTCTGGACATCCGGGGTTGCCAATGGGTATGGCGGATGTAGCAACAGTTTTATTTAAATACTACCTTAGGTTTAGTCCTAAAAATCCTAGTTGGGTTAATAGAGATAGGTTTGTACTTTCGGCAGGACATGGTTCAATGCTTTTATATTCATTGCTTTACCTAACTGGATATAAAAGCATAACAATAAAAGATATTAAAAATTTCAGAAAATTAAATTCTATATGTGCAGGACATCCTGAG
>Ga0310344_10001177_pt1 | contig 20168 bp, 17 predicted proteins | sample HC15DNA20200_MG_FD_203801 | JGI IMG/M metagenome (GOLD analysis project Ga0310344, IMG submission 203801) | Marine microbial communities from station ALOHA, North Pacific Subtropical Gyre - HC15-DNA-20-200_MG | ecosystem: Environmental > Aquatic > Marine > Oceanic | place: Pacific Ocean: North... | reverse complement strand
CGAGGAAATTCAAAGGCAATACCAAAAAAAAATATCAGAAAGTTTTGCGGTAAACCACTTCTAACTTGGTCTATTGAACAAGCACAGAACACAAAAAATATTTCATCGGTGTGGATAAGTTCTGACAATGAAGAAATTCTGAATATTGCAAAAAAAGAAAATGCCGAAATTATTAAACGACCAAAAACGATTTCTACGGATAAATCATCATCGGAATCAGGATGGATTCATGCAATTAAAGAAATTGAAAAAAAACAGAAAATAGATCTTGTAGTTGCATTACAAGCAACATCGCCTGTAAGGGAATCAACAGATTTGGAAAAGGCAATCAAAAAATTCAAGAGAGTAAAAGCAGATTCTATGTTCTCATGTTCAAAATTAAATGATTTTTTCTTATGGAAAAAACAAAACAAAGGATATACTAGTCTAAATTATGATTACAAAAAACGCAAAAGAAGACAGGAAATTAAAAAACAGTATTTGGAAAATGGTTCATTCTATATCTTCAAACCAGAGATTCTTAAAAAATTTAACAACAGACTTGGAGGTAAAATAGATATGATAGAATTAGAATTTTGGAAATCATTTGAGATTGATTCCTTTGAGAGTCTAAAACTATGTGAAGTTTTGATGAAGAATTATTTGTTAAAAAATAGTGGCTAAGCGCCTAAACAATCCAAAACAGTTTTAGAATTCGGATCTTTTATGATCTTGTTTTGGCAATCATATATCATTGGAACTTTTGATTTTCTGTAAATTTCATCAATTTTTTGTCTTGATATATCATGATGTTGCACAATGCAAATACAACTTATTTTCTTTAATATTTCGTCATCTAGGGCATCTACTTTTTGGAAGTTGATTTCTTTAAGATTATTCTCAATTAGATATTTTTCTATAATTTCTTCTTTAAAGAATGGATCATAGCCAAACACTTCAAATCCTAAATTGGTCAGCTCATTAATTATTTTAAAGCTAGCAGAATCCCGCATGTCTTCAACGTTTGTTTTATAGCTCAATCCACACACCAAAATTGATTTTTTAAAACCTAATTTTTGTACTGATTTTTCAATAGAATCTGAAATGTATCTAGGCATCTTTGTGTTTATACTTAAGGCATTTTCAATTGTACGAAAATTTCCCTGAAATTTCTTTGCAGATTCTAATAGGAATCTAGGATCCTTAGGAATACAATGACCTCCTGCACCAGCACCTGGATAGTGTGGCATGAAACCAAAAGGCTTTGTTGCAGCAGCATCTATCACACTTTTCACATTTATTCCCAAATTATCACATAACATAGCTAATTCATTAACCAAAGATATGTTCACCAATCGGAAAGCATTTTCAAATGATTTTACAACTTCAGCTATCTTAGCAGATTCAACTCTAATTAGATTTCCACCATTGACATTATTGTAAATCTCTTTTGAAATTTCATACGTCAAGTTATCAGATGAGTAAATTATTCGTGGTATGTTTTCTAGTCCCCATTCTTTATTGGAAGGATCAATCCGCTCTGGACAGAATGACAAGCCAAAGTTAGTACCAATTTGAAATCCTTTTTCTTCGATGATCTGTTGCATTTTCTCAGTTGTGCCAACTTCTACACTACTTTCTAGAATTAGACAGTCACCAGTCTTTGCATTACTGAGAAAACTTTCAACAGCTTTTCTAACATAAATATCAGATTCAATATTCATGTTAGGAATAGGAGTTGGGACACAGATTATGCCAACTTTTGATGTTTTAGTGTCTATAGATTCTTCAGAAAGAGTTAGATTCTGTTTTCTACATTCAATAAATTTCTCTTGAATAGTCTTTTCAGAATCTTGTAATTCGTTATTTTTTAATCTAGAAATTCTTGCTGAATTTACATCTATCCCAATTGTTTTAAATCCAACAGATGATAATTTTACAGCAAGAGGAAATCCTACATAACCCAAACCAAAAATTTCTATAACAGCTGATTTTGTTTTTATTTTATTAAGTAATTCTTTCATTATTGTAACCTTTTGTGGAACTTAAAATTAATTTTTAATGTTTGGGTTTTTAATATTATGATCTGTTTCATTTTTTAATCAATTCCTTGTATATTTCTGCTTCACGCTTTTCAAGTTTAGATATATCAAAATTTTGAGCCATTTTTAGACCTCCTAACGTGCATTTTTGCCTTAACTCCTCGTCTTCTAACAACTCGTTGATTTTTTGGCAAAATGCATCAGTATTTCGCTCTGAAAACTGGATAATATCACCAAATTGTAAAGAATCCATCGATTTTGGTATAACGATAGGAGTACCAGAAGCCATTGCTTCGATTACAGGCATAGGTAATCCTTCTTGATTAGTGTCATAAGGTAAAGCAAAAACATCTGCGGTTTTATAGAATTTTGGAATTTCCTCGTATGGAACAGATTTTTTAATAGAAATCTTATTTTCTAAATTATTAGATTTTATATCGTCGATCAACTTGTGGTACAATTCACCATTTCCAATAATAAGCAAGTTTGCATTAATTTTTTTCATTGCATGAATTAACAATTTATGATTTTTTCCTTCAATTAAATTTCCTACTGAAAGAATCAAAGGTTTCGGTAAATCATCAATAGTTTTTGAACTAGAAAATTTCTCACAATTAATTTTATTATAGATTAATTCTGGACGAACAGATGTATGTTTTAATACATAAGGTTCAATAATTTTATAGACAATCGAAACCTTATCAGCATTCTTTAAAACAAATGGTTCAATAAGTTTTTCAGAATATTTTAAAACAAGATATTTCTTTAGGTTTTTTTTCTTAATTAGTTGTCTGTTATAATCATACTGAGTATGTAATGAAACATAAAATGGAATTTGAAGTTTTTTTGCAGTGTATGCTGCACACCAACCTGCCACAAGTGGATTATATGCACGAATTACTTGTGGAGAAATTTTGTTTACTAGATTTATAATCTTAGAAATTTCTTTTTTTCTATTTTTGACATTGATTTTTCCAACTGTATGAATAATGAGTTTTGCATTACCCGCGATTTGCTGTACTTTAGATACATCAATTTCCTTATCTGTAAATGAGATTATATGTATTTCATCAAAAAGATTTTCAGGATTAAAATAACGTTCTTTAATTTCACCTTTTTGATAATATGCAATAATTGGATCATTTGGAAAAATACATAATTTCATACAAACTCATCATTCTAATGTTTAATTTATAGAATCCTACATATTGTTAAAATGTAGACAAATTTTTTTATAAATAAAAGATAACTATAGAATATTAATTGTCATTAACTACAGAAATCACAAACACTGTTGGAAATAATTGGGATCAGAAATTACTTGATTGCCACTATTCTACATCATTCCAAACTGCTGAATGGTGTGAGCTGTACAAAACAAGTTTTGAATCAAAACCATATTTTATTCACGTAAAAGATCAATCTGGAAATATAGTTGGTCAGCTGGCAACATTGCTTCATAAAAATTACAACTGGAGAAATTCAAACATAACAAAATCTGTTGGAAAAAGAATGAAGTTGGGTCTATCGTTGGAATGGGAAAGAGGCCCTATAATACATGATGAAAGTTTAACTCTTAAAATTATTAAAGAGATTTTTTTGTCCATTAGAAAAATTTCCATAGAGAATAATGTTACAAACATTCGTGGAACATCCCCTACTAACTCAAATATTTCATCATTTCCATTTAATGATGTTGATTTAATCCAAAATCCGTGGTCTACATATATTATAAAATTAAAAAATAAAGATGAATTATTCAATAATTTAGATAAAAAAACACGATATGACATTCGAAAATCAGAAAAATCAAACTTGGAATTTATTTTAGTGAAGGAGAAAACTGATTTTATTGATTATGTCAAATTAAAATTGGCATCAAAAGGTGGTATAGGATTAAAAAACTATCCTGAATTTTTTGAACAGCATTGGAATTTACTACATTCAAAAAATCTAGAACAGCTTTTCTTAGCTAAATCTGACGGTAAGATTGTTTCCGGCATTCTTTGTTCAACATTTAATGGAAATATGATTCAACATGGAGTTGTCACATCTAACGATACACCAGTTGCAGGAAGTTTTCTAACCTGGAAAACAATTGAATGGGGAATTGATAACGGGTTTAAGAATTATGATATGGGAGGTGTAAATCCGAATCCAAACAACAAAGAAAAAGGTATTGAATTTTTTAAAAGTAAATGGACTGGTAAAAGGGATGACTATGTGATTCTGACTAAAGTTCTAAAAAGATCAAATTATGGGATTTCTAAAATTTTACAGGATCCAAAAAAAATCAGTACCAAATTACGAGAAAAATTTAGTTGAGGGGAATATAATGAAGTTATTTTATGGTTCATCATCAAGTAGAGAACACAAAGATGTTCAGTACATTAATGATTCTAACATATCTTTACCATATGGTATCACGTATTTCAAAAAATCAATGCCATTCCTAGATAAGCTTAGTTACGAAAAATGCTGTGATAAACAACTACCAGAATTATTTTCATATCACAACTTCTCTCTGTGGTGGTTAATTTTACCTAGTCTATCGTATGCAATTATCGATGCAATTAATTTTATAGATAGATTTGAAATGTTTCTTAAAAAAACTAATCCAGAATCAGTTAAAATTATTGGAAACTTTGAAAAATTTCATTTAGTCAAACAAGTGTGTAAAAAACATAATGTGGAATTTAGTTATGCTAAATTATCTTTTTTCAAACATCTTATTAAAAATAAATTAAAGACTAAATTACGTAAAAAATATCATCAAAAAATCTTACAAAATAAATTTAAAAAACGTTTACAAGTTTTTGAAAAAAAATCAAAAAGTATTTTTAATTTTGGTAATAAATTAGTAATTTTCTCAGCAAATGTATATAGAAGAAAATATTTTGATTCTGAAAAAAACATTGATGTTTCTCGTGAATTCCTAATTGATCCTTTGATTTCAAAAATTAATGTAGAGCCAGTTGGTATTGATGTTGATTATAGTTTCCTTGGTGAAACAGATATTCTGAAACAACGGCTAGACGAGTCATTTCCTTGGATGCCTCTAGAAGTAATCTTAGATGACCTTCCTGATCAAAACAAATCGAAAGATTTTGTTTCGTTATATAATCAAATTATTTCCAATAAAGAATTTCAGAATATTTTTTATTATGACGGGATAGACTTTTGGAGTCGCATCGAATCTGATTTTAAAAAGATCTCTTCAGTCTACTATTTGCCACTCTTAATACATATGATCGAAAAATTTGAGAAATTTTTTAGCCATTCCAAGCCTAAAGGCGTTCTTATTCCATATGAAAAAGGGTCTTATGCATTAGCATTAATAATTGCATGTGAAAAATTGGGGATCAAGACAATTGGAATCCAACATGGTGCATTTGACTCACTAGGTCATAACGAATATGCACATACATGTCTTAAATCAGATAAGATGCCTTTTGGAATGCCAATCCCCAGTAATTTGTTGGTGTGGGGAAACTCCGCAAAGAATTTTCTCTTGAATAAGGGATATCCTGAGAATAGAATTTCTGTTATTGGTCATCCTGAATTTTTTGATCATAAAAAACTCGACAATAATTATGAATTCCTAAGGTCAAAATTTCATTTCTCATTAAATAAAAAAATTATTTTATTTACAACCTCAAAACTGCAACGCGGTTACATTTCTGATGAAAAAAGAGCATATGATGAATATGTCCTTGAAGAATTATTAAAACACTATTCGAATAATCCTGACTATGTCATCATTTTGAAGCCTCATCCAGTGAAAGAACCAGTACATGTTTACGAAAAAATTATTCAAAGGTTTGGTTCAAAAAATTGTTTTATAATGACAGATGATGTTTTAGAACTAATTCAATTATCTAATGTGATTATTTCAGTCGAATCATCAACCATTATAGATGCAATTGCGTTAGGAAAGATGGTTATTGAGGTGACTTTTGATGATAGTAGTTGGATGGATCCGAAAATTGCAAAAAATATTTTATTATTAAGTGATCTAAATGATCTGAAAACTAATGTTGAAAAAATTTTTAGCGATAAGGGGCTTCAAAGTAGTTTTGGTCATGAACAACAGAAATTTTTACGGGAACATTATAATTTTCCTAATACAAAAATAGATGAAAAATTAAACTCTATAATTAATGCGTCATTAATATGACTTTATCTGTCCACCGTCTATAACTAGAATATTTCCAGTGGTAAATGAAGATAAGGGAGATGCTAAAAATGCCACTGCATCAGCGATCTCATCAGGTTTTCCAAATCTATTCATTGCAACTTTAGTGGATATCATATCAAGTACTCTTCTTTTATTTTTCGCAAGTTTCTTTTCCCAGACCGAACCTTTAAACAAAATATTACCAGGTGCAATAGCATTTATTCTGATTCCAAATTTTGCTAATGGCTTTGAAATATTTTTTACATAAGAATTCAAAGCAGATTTTGCGATTGAGTATGGCACTGGTGCATCAGTTAACTCAATACCAGCAATTGAAGAAATACAAACGATAGAACCAGTTGTTTTTCTAAGATCTTTTTCAGATGCTGAAACTAAATTAATTGCAGAGTTTAGATTTATGTCTAGCATTTTTTTCCAATCTTTAACTTGTTCATTTCCAGGTTTTGGTGAAGTACCATCACCTACATTACAAATTAGTATGTCTATACTACCAAAAGTTTTGACAGTGTGTTTTACTAGTTTTTTACATTCAGAACTCTTTGTTACATCGGCAACAAAATAACTAACATTGCTTCCAATCTTTTTAGATGCTACTTGGAGTGTACTAGCGTGTCTACCGTTTATTACAATATTACATCCTTCATTATACAAACAAGTTGCAATACTGAGCCCAATTCCTTTACTAGAACCAGAAATTATTGCGGTTTTACCTTTTAGTTGTAAGTCCATTTTAATCAATAACCAAATTTACTCTCGAATTGGTATGGTGATGGACCAGAAATATTATTATTTTCTAGTTCTCTGTTAAAAGATTTAATTTGTTTTTCTATATCAATTCCAACGTTAAGACTCCACTTACTTAGTAATTTATTAAAAATACTACCACGTTTTCCATCACCTATATTTTTACCATGAATACTGGTCACTGGTAGCATGCAAAATGGTGTAGCAGTCATAAATGCTTCATCTGCACTTTCAACATCTTTTACTTGCAAATTTGTTTCATGATATCTGATTCCAAGATTATTTGCCAATTCAAGAATATAGTTTCTACTTATTCCAACTAGAATGTTTCTTGGTTCTGGTGTATACAATTCATTATCTTTAACAATAAAGAAGTTATCACCACTACCTTCAGCAACAAAGTTATCTGGATCAAGTAGTAGTGGCCAGTTATTTTCACCTGGTAACTGTGATGTTTGGATATTAGCCATCATGTAATGTAGTCGACTTCGATTCTTTACTTTAGGATCAAGTAACTCTTCAGGTATGGCTCTTTGTTTTGGAATAACAGTGTTGATTCCTACATCAAATAGTTTTCCCATTCCCTGTACAGTCCATTTTAGGGGAAAATCAGCTACCATTATTGTTGGCTCTAGTTTACCATTGAAAACTTCACTATAGATTGAAAGTGGACCCCTACTAACATTAATCATTAATCTATGTTCATCTGATTCTGAAAATGATGGTTCATTTTTTTCAATCGTATCATAACAGATTTTTTCCAATTCATTTCTAGAAATATTTATTGGAATCTTTACATGTTCAATGGATGAATATAATCTATCAATGTGTTCTTTGAGTTTGAATTGTTTTTTATTAAATGAGCGTGTCATTTCAAAAACCATATCACCAAACATTAATGCAGAGTCAAAAATTGAAATTTTTGCCTCTGTTTCAGGAACGAATTGGCCGTTGTAATAAACAACTCTCATTTTTTCACCATCTTAATTTTACCATATTACCTTATTTTGTAGTGTGTTAAATAGTCATTTTCTTTATGTTTTCATATTTATTTTGGAAGTTTGTATCATCTAAAATTGATTGACTATAATCATAGTTTCGTGAGTCCTTAATTTGTAATAAATCAATGTCTTTTTCTTTTTTGGCTTCAACAATTAATGATGTAATTGGATCTCTATCAAAGCCAGTTAGTATAAAATTTGTTTCGTATGTTTTTTTCTGAGGATTATATTGGTTGATTAATTCATGACTTTGAAAAAATTGTTTATTTAGATCTTGCCATTTAGGTTCCATCCCTTCAACATGTAATGGTTCTTCATAGTCTTTTAATTCTGATTCACAAAACTTCTGTTGTTTTATATCATAGAATCCATAACGCTCCAACAGAATTTTTAACATTTCAAAATCATATAGATAAATATGACCTAACCCTGTAATGAATTTTGTTAGCGTATTGTTAAAAATTATAGTGTCTTGACCAGGTGAAACAATAAAATTCATGAATGTTCCGCCATAACCTAAATCTGTTCTTACATTTTCATCTTCATCTAAAATTTTTTTATACACTGTTTCATCTTTTTCGACATAAGCTTTTGCAAGAAGAAGTAAATTTGGTGATAAAATACGGACTATTCCATCCTTTTGTAATACTCGATTAAACTCAAGGAGAACGTGTTCAAATTTGTAATGTGGAATGTGTTCAATTACATGACTACAAAAAACTGTCTTACAGGATTTATTTTCTAGAGGAATATTATCAGCGTCACCTAAAACTGCCTTTTGATCAACACGACTTTGTTTATGATCTAATGTTAACCAACCTTCTTTTTTCCATATCGGACTAGGTCCTACATTTAGCTTTATGTCTTTCAATTATCATCGTATTTTGTGGGTATTTTAAAAAGGTAGAGAAGTAATTATGCGTGTTTTCTGAGGCTAATACAAAAAATTAACTTGTTCATTAAATCTTAGATTCTGCTGATTGTGGTACCAATAAATAGATTGTAAGGCAAACATTGAAGTCCATGAATTAACACGTAATCGTTTTTTCCATCCAAATAGTGATTTATACAATTCTTCATAAAAACCACCATTGATTTTTTCAGATGTATCCGATGCTTGAAAAGTATTCAAAAAGTTATAGAGATGATTAATTTCTGATTGATATTTTGCTTTTACATTTACTTTATCAATCAAGATTAAGATTCTGATAAGTTGTGCAATTGAGTATGCTGCCTTTGATTTGAGTTTCGAATTATGCCAGAGATCAATACTCCCATCTTCTGAAATCTGTTTTGAACACCAATCAGTCGCCTTTTGAATATTTTCTAGATATTTATCATTATTAGTAACGTTGTAACCATAAATCAGACCTTCTAATGCATAGCATAAAGTATGTAAATTGATTATATCTGAATCTATATGCAATCTTATAGAGCCATTGGAATTTTGAAAATTCGATATGTTATTACAGATGTTATTCCCAATTTTTAAAAAATCATCGTTATCTAGGTACTGATTAATTTGAAAAAAAGGAATTGCCGCCTTTATATGAAAACATCCCTTTCGTTTATACCAAACTTGACTACTTTCATCTGGTGTATTAGTACCAATGTCTTTACATGGTATCAAAGAACCATCAGATTCAAGATATTCATCACGCAAATTAAATAGAATTTTTTTTGCGTAATTTAGATAATTGACATCCTTACTTATTTCATAATAATCTAGCAGTCCTTTTGCACAAATAGCTGAGTCAAATGAATATGAAGTATTAGATGTTGGCGAGTCATCAGATATGCCTTGAATTATTGAACCATATTTCTCATAAATCTGGATTAACCAATCAGAAGATTGTTTTGCATATGAAGAATATTTTTCATTGCGCTGAATATGATTAAGGAATTTTATTGTGCTAACAAAATATCCAGTAATTTCAGGATATAAGAAACTGAAAGTGTTTGATTTTTCATCAAAATAGGAATAAACCGCACCACAATGTTTTTCACTTTTTTCAGAGACAAAAAGACCAGATGAAAACATCCACGTCTTTACTCTATGAAATGAGTCATTCAATTAGCATAACATTTTAGTTGTCCTTTAAAAGCGTAAACACGTGAAGATTCTCTATATGGTTTTCCACTTTCCGCCTATTAGTGGTGGTGGTGTTGTCGTAATTGTTGAACTAGCAAATAAATTTGCTCAACTTGGGCATGAGGTTACAATTTTAACACCAGATCTAGAATGGGATGGCGAAAAATATGAACCAGAATTAAATAAAAATATTATTGTGCATAAAATAAAAACACCATCAAAATCTAATTTAAAAATAGCAGCCAGAAGATGTTTCAACAATATGAAGAACAATGCAATTGAACTTGGTAAAAAAAATACATACGATTTTATTTTTTCAATCTTTCATCCGTTCCATCTAGTTCCAAAAGCAGCAATATCTTGTGGTACTGAATTAGAAATTCCTGTTATAATAAAAGTTGATGATGCAATATATGAAAAAGCCACCGGTTTGAAAAATTTACAAAGAAAAATTGAAAAAATGTATAACTCAAAAACATTACAAACCGGAGATAAGATATTGGTATCAAATGAATACACAAAGGAACTAATTCATGATTATTATGATGTTAAAAATGAAAAAATTTCAATAACCCCAAATGGCACAGAAGTAAATAATTTTTATAAATCAGATACCAAATCAAAACAAATTATATTTTCTGGTGCTATGTATCATCATAGAGGAATTGATGTTCTTTTAGAATCAGCATCTGATGTAATAAAAAAAATTCCTGATGTGAAATTTGTACTGTTAGGTAATGGACCTGAATTACAAAAATTAAAAACATTTGTGGAAAAAATGCATCTTACAGAAAATATAATTTTTAAAGGATGGATCGACAGAAATGAAATTCCTAGATATCTAGCAGAAAGTGCAATAGGAATTGGTCCATTACGAGTAACTGACGTTACAAAACGAGCTTTACCCATTAAGGTGTTGGAATACATGTCATCATCTTTACCTATTTTGGCAGTAAACGGAACATTGCCTGATGATGTTCTCAAGAATGGTGAAAACGGTTTTTTTGTTAGTAATTCAAAGGAACTAAGCCAAACAATCATTCAGTTGCTAGAGAATGATGAATTAAGACTAAAAATGGGCAAAAAATCACGGCAAATGGTCACCAAGTTTGACTGGCAAAAAGTGGCTGAATCAATTATTCATGAATATAATACAATTACTTCTTCGTCAAAATAAAAGAAGTGTCATTCATCTTCTTATTTGAATAATCATATGCAATACGTTTTATTATATTTTGTAACGATTTAGGCCAGGTATAAAATCTGAATTTTCCAAGTTTGCCTTTTAATGCCATCATTTCGTGAGGACTAAATTTAGTAACTTTAAAATCTCTTTCTTCAAAAATCTGTTTCCACTCTTCAAATGTATTTGTAAAAACATCTGTATCATTCCGTCCTTCTAAACCTTCATTTGGAGTTAAAAACCAAACAACACCATCATCTTTTAGAACTCTATGTAGCTCCTTTGTAAAAAAATCAATATTATGTATGTGTTCAACAGAATAAAAACTTCCCACAACATCAAATTTTTTATCTTCAAATGGGAGCTGATCAGAATTCAAATTTACTTTATACAGCTTTGATTTAATTAATGAATCAGAATTATTTATTGCATATTCAGATCCATCAACACCATAGGACTCAATTCCTCTGTCGTCTAATCCTTTTACAAGCTCACCATATGCACAACCAATATCTAAAACAGTTTTTGGATTAAATTTTTCAATGATGAATTCAGCCCTTCTGATCCACATAGGTGGTCGTGAACGTGTTGAAAAATATTCTTCATCATATATTCGCTGTAAATCCTTATCATCGTACATATCTTTCATAGTTTATCTACCAATACTTTGTTTCTAATTAAAACAGGATTATTAATAGTTAAAAATTAAATGTTTTTCCTCAGATATTTAATTATTAATTTTGTAGAGTTTCCTTCACCGTAAGGGGATTTCCTAGTAGGAATACGAGGGTTTTTTGCAGTCATTTTTAAAGATTTTAAAATTCCATTATACGATACGCCTGCAATTTCAGAAAAACCACTTGATACTGATTCTGGCCGGTCTGTTGTTTTTCTTATAACAACAGTCTTTTTCCTTATTGATGGTGCAGTTGCTTCTTCTTGAATTCCTCCAGAGTCTGTCACTATATATTGACAGTTTTTCATTAATTCTAATATTTCAAAATATCCAACAGGGTCAAGCATCAAAATATTCTTTGATTTTTTTATTGTTGTGTACAAATTAAAATCATTTAGACGTTTTAGTGTTCTAGGATGGACAGGAAAAATAAAATCCTGATTTGAATCAATTAGTGCTTTTATGATACAGGATAAAACATCTTTCTTGTCTACATTTTCAGCTCTGTGTAATGTCATTAATACATAATCATCCATTTCAACAGAAAGTTTGGATTGTTTTTTTGAGATCTTAGTAAATTGATTAATTGCGTCTATAACTGTATTACCAGTAACAAAAATTTTCCCATGGACTTTTTCTGAAACTAGATTTTGTTTTGATGTTTGAGTAGGTGCAAAAAGTAATTCAGAAATATGATCTATTGCAATCCTATTATGCTCTTCTGGCATCCTCCAGTCATTACTTCGTAACCCAGCTTCAACATGACTTACTGGAATGTTTGATTTGATTGATGCAATTCCTGCTGCTAGAACAGTATTAGTGTCACCTTGTACTATTACAGTATCAGGTTTTTCTTTTTCAAGAATGTTTGATAATTTTCTTATGACATCACCAATTTGTGCTGCTGGTTTAGTGCGAGAGGTTTTCATGGAGTAGTTCGGTTTTTCAAGTCCAAGTTGTTGAATAAATTTAAGACTTAAATTATAATCATAATGCTGACCTGTAAAAATTACTGAGGTGGAATTTTTATTTAATTGCTTGATTAAAGGTGATAGTTTAATTATTTCGGGTCTAGTTCCTAAAACGATTGCCGTTTTCATATAATTCAAATTTTGTTTACAGACGATATTATTATGGGTATAGGATAATTACTACTAAATTCATTAAAGGATGTATTATCTAATAATCAATATCAAGATGAAGATTCTTTTTATCGCTCCAAAATATACAGGTGGAATTGGTGGTCATGCTAATAGAGTTGCCGAGAAATTACGTCAGTATGGTTTCAGCATAAAATTAATGCATACACCACATATACCGATAAAAAATCTCAAAAATCCTAGCTTCTCTGCTCTTAGTTCACTTAAAGCAATAATTGATAAAGATAGTTATGATATAGTTCACGCTTTCAACATTCCTTCTGCATTTGCAATGAAATACACTAAAGCTAAGAAAAAAGTTCTATCTGTACATGGTATATATTCTGAACAAGTAGACTCTCTACATTCTGATACTACAACAAAGGTTGCTAGTATCACAGAGTCTAAAGTTTTGAAGTGGGCAGATAAATTGACTACGGATTCAAAAGCAGTCAAAGACAAGTACGAAGAGAAATTAGGTGTTAGTTTTGAATTCCTATATGCACCGTTAGACATTGAAAAATTTACCACAGTTCCCAATATTCCTAAAAAAGAGAAACAAGTTGTGTATATTGGAAGAGATAGTTATGAGAAAGGTATAGACATTCTTAGGGATATAGAATCGAAAATAAATGGAAATGTTGTTTATTGTACAGATTTAGAATGGAAAGAAACAATGGCTGAATTAAGAGCATCAAGTATACTTATAGTTCCATCAAGAATGGAAAGCATTCCTCAAGTAATCAAAGAAGCCTTTTTCCTCAAAATTCCTGTCATTGCTACAAAAGTTGGAGGAATTCCAGAATTAATTGAACATGATAAGAATGGCTTACTTATTGATGTAAATCAACCAACCCAATTATTAGATACAATAAATCAACTACTTGAAAATAAAGAAAAAATTCAGAGTTTGACTCAGTTTGGGTATGATTTTGTAATTAAAAATTTAACATGGGAAGTATTACTTCCCAAATATGTTAAGTTCTATGAAGATCTACTAGATTCCTAAAAAAGATACTAGCTAAGTGAAAAAGAAATCTCTTAACCCATCTTCTAAATCAGTCTCAGACGACCAGTTAATCATTTTCTTTGCAAGGCTAACATCTGCCTGACTTTTGATAATATCTCCTTTAGGTAATTTACCAAACTCTGCTGGTAATGATTTTCCAGATAGTCGAATCATCAAATCTGCTAACTCTCTGATGGATGTTTTGATTCCAGTACCAATATTAAGAAATGCAAAGTCTATATCATTCTGCATCGCTAGAAGATTTGCTTTTGCGACATCTTCTACCGAAATAAAATCACGTGTCTGTGAACCATCACCAAAAATTATTGGAGACTTGTCTTCGTTAATAGAATCATAAAACTTTGTTATGACACCAGCATAATCATTTGTTTGCCCTATACCATAAACATTAAAGTATCGTAATCCAATAATTGAGACACCCAAATTATGATACTTTTCTGCTAGTATTTCGTCATCTAGTTTCGTCATCCCATAAGGATTAATAGGATTTTTTTCAAAGTTCTCCTTTACAGGGATTAATTTTGTGTCTCCATATACACTTGAACTACTAGCATAGATGACCTTTATTGAAAATTCTTTTGCCAGTTTGAAAATATTTTCAGTACCAACAACGTTCACATTATGATATCTTTCCTTTTCATTAAATGATTCTGGGACTGAGGTAAGTGCAGCTTGGTGGAATATACCATCAGAGTTATTGATGACATTCTTTAATGATCCAAAATCTAGAATGTCCAATTTTTGTAGGTTAATCTGTTCTTCAAAACCAGTTAAATTTTCTAATCTTCCTCGCGAAAAATCATCAATCACTGTAACTTCATGATTCTGATTCAGCAAGTGTTTTACAATATAGCTTCCTATGAATCCTATTCCGCCAGTAACTACAAATTTCACGAACTTGTTGACCTAGTCATATCTTTAAATCTTAAGTAGCAATAAAGCTACGAATTGTATAAAAATACAATATTGAAAGAATGTTAGGATGGTGGAAACAATGAATGAAAAAAATATTTCTACAATGCTCAAAGAGATTCTTACTCTTAGATATTATCCATCATTAGACATTAACACAAAGAAATATGGATCGACTGATTTTGAGCCTAAAAATAGTCCAAATTATTTAGATCATATTGAAAAACTGATTCTAAACACAATGGAAAATGAAATTAATGAAAAAAAAATTTCGGTTGCATTAAGCGGTGGTGTTGATTCAACATTACTAATAGGATTACTAAGAAAGGCATTACCAGATATTGAGGTCGAAGCAATTTCTGTTAAATTTGCTGATAGTGTAGATGAAACCACAATTGCAGCAAATATTGCAAACAAATTTAATGCAAATCACCATGTTGTTAAAATTGAAAATTTTCTCGAACAGTTACCTAAAGCAATTAGTATCATCAAGATGCCTTTTTGGGATACTCATTGGTATCATATAGTAAAAACTGCAAAAGAATACTCAGGATCATTAGTGTCCGGTGATGGTGGTGATGAATTATTTGGTGGATATACATTTCGTTATGAAAAATTTCTGTTAAACTATAATTCTAAAATGACATCCTTAGAAAAAACAAAGTTGTATTTAGAATGTCATGAAAGAGATTGGGTTCCAAATCAACATGAAGTATTTGGAGAAAAATCCCATTTTTCATGGGATGAGATTTATTCAAAACTAATTCCTTATTTTGATAATTCCTTATCACCAATAGATCAAATATTTCTCGCTGACATTAATGGAAAATTACTTTACAATTGGACTCCATTAAATTCTAGATTTCATAATTATTTCAAACTCAAAGCAATAAGACCGCTATTTTCTAATGAATTAATTACATATGCAACCCATCTTGATAATTCATTAAAGTATAATCCAATAGAAAATATTGGTAAATTACCTTTACGACAGATTTTAGCAAAATATGTTGATTCTAATCTTATCACGCCGAAAAAACAAGGATTCTCAGTGAACACGAAAAATCTCTGGAAATCACAAGGGATGAAATTATGTGCTTACTATCTAGACAATTGTAGAATTGCAGAAGAAGAATGGGTAAATAAAGAGTGGATTAAGGATCATCTTAGGATACTAAAACATGACTATGATGTTAGATACATTAACAAATTCCTAGGTTTACTTGCATTAGAAATATGGTATAGAATATTTATTACAAAAGAGATGAGAGATGATACTGTTCTTAGTGTATAGCAAATCTCTGATTAATAATCAGACTTTTTGGTATTACTAATTTTTATTTACCCAAATTATTATTTTAATAACTTGAAAGAGACTATAATACAACATCTTGTCTGCCCAATATGTAGTAAAAAATTTTCTGTGAAATCAACAAAAAAGAAATCGGATGAAATTCTAAATGGCACTCTAACATGCTTGAAAAATCACAAATTTCCTATAAAAAATGGTATTCCAAGATTTGTTGTAGATAAATCAAAAGGTTTTGTACAAACTGAAAATTCATTCTCATCTAAATGGAAAAATTACAATAGAACATATCATAGTCAAAGATGGTTTAATGTACAAAAGAGATGGTTTTTGGAAAGATTTGGTTGGAATACAATTTCTAATCTAAATATGTTTTTAAAAACACGCACTAGAATTTTAGATGCAGGGACTGGTGTTGGAAATAGTGCAAAATTATTCTCATCTAATCCAAAAGCAGATGTATTTGCTATTGATGCAAGCGAAAGTATAATATTTGCATATAAAAAATATGGAAGAATTCCAAACATTCACTTTTTACAGGCAGATATACAAAAACTCCCATTTAAGAAGAATTTCTTTGATTTCATCTGTTCGGATCAAGTATTACATCATACAAAAAATACAGAGCGTTCATTTAAGATGCTTACAAAGCTTCTAGCTAAAAAAGGTATGATTTCAATTTATGTTTACAAAATTAAAGGGCAGATACGTGAATACACAGATAATTTCATACGAAAATCTACAGTGAAAATGACTGAAAAACAATGTATTGAATTCTCTAGAGATATGGCATTATTAGGAAAGAATCTATCAAAAATTAAAAAAACAATTACTATCCCTAAAGATATTCCACTACTTCAAATTAAAGCAGGAACGTATGACGTGCAGAGATTTATCTATTGGAATTTCCTGAAATGCTGGTGGTCAAAAGATGTTCCTTTTGAACAAAGCGTTGCAACAAATTTTGATTGGTATTTTCCTGAATATGCATATAGACATAATCCAAAAGAGGTAAAAAATTGGTTTAAAAAGTCAAAACTAAGAATTAGCCACTTTAATGAAATTGAAAGTGGTATTAGTGTTAATGGTGTGAAAACATAAATAATTCAAACCTTGTTTATCTCACTTTTGTTTGCAAGAATTTTATGAATTGAATCTATTATATCTTGCATATCTTCTAATGTTGCCGGATAACGACAAATATCAAAAAGTATCAGTTCCTTTTCGTACAAAGATTCTGTGACGGGACAAAGTCCTTTTTCATATTTTGCAGTGCCTGAATAGTGTTTAAATGCAAATGCACGTCTTTCTGTGTATAATGGGTTAAGGTATAATGGTCTCACATAACCAGCAGAACATGGTATTCCTTCAGCATTTAGAGCACTACAAAATACATCTCTTGGAATACCTATCTTATCTTCATTAAATGAAAAGGCAAATACATAGTAAACATGCTTTACAAAATCATATTTTGTGTGACTAAGGCCATCGATTTTATTTATTTCCTTACTTAGAAATTCTACAAGCTTAATCCTTTCATTATTAAGAAAATCCATTTTTGAAGTTTGTGCAACTCCCAATGCAGCTTCTAATTCGGTCATGCGATATCCCCATCCTAAAAATTCAGATTTGTAAGTACGCTCTTCTGTTTGGGCAACTACTTCACCGTGGTTTCTTACCATTCGTGCTAGGTTTACAATTTCCTCATCATCAGTAAGCAACATACCGCCTTCACCTGTCATAATATTTTTTGATTCCTGAAAAGAGAATACTCCACAATTCCCAATAGTTCCAAGATTTTTATTTTTGTATTGACCTCCTGGGGATTGAGCACAATCTTCAATCACTTTCAAATTATTCTTTTTTGCGAAATTCATGATTTCGTCCATATCCGCTGAATGGCCAAATAGATGAACTGGGATTATAGCACGCGTTAAAGGACTAAAAACATTTTCTAATTTTTTAGGATCAATACAATAAGTGTCTTTTTTAACATCAGTAAAAACTGGGATTGCATTATGCATTAATGACGAAGTGGCAGTTGATGTGAAAGTGTATGCTGGAACAATAACTTCCTGCCCTGGCTCTACACCTACTGCAACAACTGCAGCGTGTAAAGCTGATGTTGCAGAATTAAATGCAACACCATATTTTGTTCCAATTTTTTCTGAAAATTTTTTTTCAAATTCTCTAATTTTTTCGCCACCAAGGAAATTTTTACCCTTAGATGCAACAAAAGTGGATATGTTTCCGCTTTTAATCACCTGTAAAATCTGATTTTTTTCATCTTCGCCTATTACAGGGTGTCTGGGAAATGGTTTATTACGAATTTTTGGTCCTCCAAAAAGTCCTAATTTTGACATAAAATTAGTTCAATTGAAAGAATTTATAGATATTTCATTAATGATAAGATGAATAAATAATCAGCAATCTTAATGACGCCTTAATAGATATAGAATGGTGATGATAATTAGTCATGAAAATAGTTGCATCGATTGAAGCAAGAATGGGTTCATCACGACTGCCTGGAAAAACTATGAAAAAAATTCTTGGTAGACCAATGTTAGAGTTGATGATAGAACGTGTGCAAGATTCTAAGGAAATTGATGATATTGTCATTGCCACTTCTTCTAGTAAAAGTGATGATGTAATTCAAGAATTAACTTCAAAATTAGATGTTAACTGCTTTAGAGGTAGTGAGGATGATGTACTAGATCGAGTTCTTAATGCAGCAAAAATGGTCAAAGCCGATACAATTCTTGAATTATGGGGAGATTGTCCTTTGATAGATCCAGAAATTCTAGACAAGTTGATAAGTTTTTATAAAAATAATGATGTTGATTGTTCTGGAACAGTATTACCAAACTTTAAGAAACAATTTCCTTTAGGAATCTCTGCATTAATTTTCTCCACAGACATTTTAGATGATGTGGCTAGAATTACAAATAGCCTCGAAGATCGTGAAAATGTATCAAATTACATATACGAACATCCAGAACTTTACAAAATTGTACCTTTACCATGTCCCCCAGAATTAAATTTCCCAAATTTACGACTAGTGGTTGATGAGGAACGTGATTTTGAGCTCATCAAAAATATTTTTGAAGGATTATATCCTCAAGATCCACATTTTGGAACTTTGAAAATAATTGAATTTTTGAATAATAATCCATCATTAAAGGATCTTAACAAAGATGTGGTGCAAAGACGTTTATCTTCATGGGATAAGTTCAACAATTAATCTATTTTGAACTTATTTTGAATTTAGTATTTTTTATTGGAAGTGTAATCATTTTATTTTGATTTTTTGAAATCACTGCTCCTATGATTAATTCTAAAGATTCAATGCCCTGTTTTATGGAAGATATTGGTTCTAAATTTTTTTCGATCGATTTTACTAGATCTTCTAGTGCTCTTAAAATTGGTTCGTTTTCCTTCCTAGCACTAATTTTTTCTGCTTTTTTCAATTCATTATAAACTAGACCTTTTCTTGAAACTTGAAAATGTTGAGCCATATGTTTTACCATATTAATTCTGAGTCTGCCTTTGGTTCCAAAAACATCCATTTCAAGAATTCCATACTTGCTTACATCAAGAGCATTAAAAATACAGGTTACTTTATTTTTAAATTCAATTACTAGATCAATATTAGGATCCAGTTTATTATTTGATTTGTTTGGACTTAATTTTGATGTGATGTTTTTTGCCGGTCCAAATAGTAATAATAAATTGTCAAATATATGGGAACCGGTATTTGCAATTCCTCCTCCATAGTGTACAATAACTTTTTGAATAATACCAATTTTTTTGGATTCTAGATAATCTTTTAATTTATGATAGATGGGAATGTATTCTCTCTGATA
>Ga0310344_10001172_pt1 | contig 20261 bp, 14 predicted proteins | sample HC15DNA20200_MG_FD_203801 | JGI IMG/M metagenome (GOLD analysis project Ga0310344, IMG submission 203801) | Marine microbial communities from station ALOHA, North Pacific Subtropical Gyre - HC15-DNA-20-200_MG | ecosystem: Environmental > Aquatic > Marine > Oceanic | place: Pacific Ocean: North... | reverse complement strand
AATGCTTCAATAGTTGGTGAATTTACTTCACCGATTCGACCGACATTCCCACTATCACCTTCTATCCAAGGGAAATTTTTAACCTCAATTAATTCTTTGACTGTCATGGGAAGGCCATGCAGCTTACCCCAATTCTCACCTTTCATTCTTGCGGCATCAGCTGCTTCAGCTTGTTGAATAGCAAGTTCAATATCAAGATATACTATCGAATTGATAGAATTTACATCATATTTTTCGATACGCGAAAAATAATATTCCAGCAGTTCTCGAGAACTAATTACGCGGCGTTGAAGAGCATCAAGTAATTCACAGGCAGAACTATATTCGATCTTATCCATAGAACATCACCACATTAAATGCTACAAAAGAATCAGAAATAATATCTTTTGAATCTACTTTCTAAATATACATGCACAAAGTAGATTATCAGAAAGCATAATAAGGAGATTCAAAATGGATTTTTCAATTCACTCAATTAATGATTACCACATTCACTTTACAAATGAGGCACTAAATCAAGTAGCAGACTCCATAGAGAAACTCACTCCAGAAGAAATGCATTTTCGACTTCATGCAACTTCAAACTCAATCGCTTGGGATGCATGGCATATTTTTAGAACTGTAGACAACCTAATACATTTTTTATTCGAACGTGACGCACCAGTATGGATCCAGCAAGACCTTTGGGAAAAGTGGAACTTACCGAGGGTCGATCAAGGTACAGAAATGACACCAGCAGAAGCTTATGCCCTACAATTTCCTCCTGGAGAACAATTAGCACAATATGGAAGAGATGTACTAACTGCTGTCATTCCAAGAATAGAGAAAATGACCGAGGAGTATTTGCAAATAGAACAACATGTATTTCCATGGGGAAATCAAACGAGGCTATTTGTCATGGGGAAAGTAGTCACACATTCAAGTAAGCACCTTGGTTATGCAGCTGCTGCTATTGGTTCATTAGGCAGAGAGGCTCCTTCATTTTAGGTGATTATGCTCCGATTAAGACAGCTATGTTTAGTAACAAATAACCTAAATCAAACTGAAAGAGATCTTAAAAGTATCTTTGGATTAGAAGTATGTCATCGTGATCCAGGTGTTGAGAAATTTGGACTGCATAACTTCCTAATGCCAATAGGCACAAATTTCCTCGAAGTTGTAGCACCTTTCCAGGAAAATACTTCAGCGGGACGCTATCTCCAAAAAAAAGGAGGAGATAGTGGATACATGATCATAATGCAATGTGATGATGTTAAAAATACTAAAGATAGAATACTTTCATTAGGCCATCGACTAATATTAGATAATAAAACCTCTGAGACAGAGGGAATTCAGATACACCCTAAAGATCTTCCTGGAGCTATAGCAGAATTTCGATCAAATAAAGGAAATCAAGACGTTAATGGACCATGGGCACCCGCAGGGCATAATTGGACTTCATTTCAAAATTCGGGACCAACTGATCAAATTGATTCAGTTACTATTCAGTCAAAAAACCCATCCCGACTCGCTTCTAAATGGAGCGAAACATTAGATCGGCCTATTAATAAAAGTACAGAGGAAATATCTTCAATTAATCTTGATAATTCAATTCTTCATTTCATTAAGAATCCAAACAATGACACAGAAGGTATAGTTTCAATCGGCTTAAAAGTAAATAATCTTCAGAAAATACTTTCAACAGCAATTTTAAGAGGCTGCAAAACAACTTTGGACTCCGTGATCGTGTGTGGAGTTCGATTTAAATTATTTGAAGAAAACTAAGACAGATGAGACTATTCTTGAAACAAAGTAATTAATGAGTCAAATTTAGTAGAGTGAGATACACATGGGCAAGCTAGATGGAAAAACTGCGGTAGTCACAGGTGCAAGCCGTGGTATTGGTCAAGCGATAGCTGAATTGTTTGCAGCAGAAGGAGCAGCCGTCATATGCGCTGCAAGAACAATTGCAGAAGGCGATCATAAAATGCTTGAAGGATCTCTCAATCGCACAGTAGAGAACATTATAAAAAATGGTGGTAAAGCCGCTATGGTACAAGCAAATGTTTCTGAAGAGGATGAGTGTGTGCACCTTATTGACTCAGCTAATGATATATTTGGACCTGTCGATATTCTCGTGAACAATGCTGCACTAAATTATTATATTCCTATAGTAGATTACCCTACGAGCCGTTGGGTAAGATCATTTGCAGTAAATGTGCACGGTCCTTTTATTCTTTCAAAACTTGTATTGCCTGACATGATGGAAAGAAATCAAGGCGCAATAGTTAATATTTCATCTGGTGCAGCAATTGGTCCTGGTAGAGGGCCTTACGAGGATCAGGATGTTCGTGGAGGAACTATGTATGGCGCATCAAAAGCCGCTTTAGAACGTTTCACTCAAGGACTTGCACAAGAAGTGTCTTCGTACGAAATAGCAATCACTGCCCTGTCACCATCACAAGTAGTACCTACGCCAGGAACAGTATTCCATAAGTTAGTTGAAGGTATGGACGATCCCAAAGGAGAACACCCTGATTTTATGGCAAAAGCTGCACTTCTATTAGCAAGTGAAAATCCCACGAAAGTTAACGGAAGAGTAACTTATAGCCAGCAAATTTTGTCAGAATTTAACTGGATTACAAATCCGCAAGGTAGAGGTGTTAATTCAGATAGCCTTGGTTCAGGCTACGCACAATCATAGTGAAGAGTAATAGAGTACTACGAAAGTGAAAATGTAATGGATGATGCACTGAAACGTTTCGGAGAGATCAAAAAACTTAAAGACCCTTTATTTATAGGATCATTAAGTGGATTTACTGACTCAACAGGAGCTGCCACAACTGCAGTAGATCACCTTATAGACGTATGGAACGCACAATTAATTGCAGAAATCGATTCAGAACACTTTTTTGACTTCACGGTCCAAAGGCCGCGAGTAGGTTTCGAAAATGGTAATAGAGTAATCAATTGGCCAGAAAATAAATTTTATATCGCAAGCCCCGAAGGTGCCGAGAGAGATTTTATTCTTCTCTCAGGTGTAGAGCCACATCTAAGATGGAGACAATTTTCGTCATTGATTGTAAATTTTATTGAAGAATTAGGTTCATCTATGAGTGTAACACTTGGAGCTCAACCTTCAGGAGTTCCTCATACACGTCCTATGCCATTATCACTTTCAGCTTCCGACACTTCATTCGAAACTCTTTTTGGATTAAAAAGTCCATCTTCACGTTATCAAGGACAAACTGGAATAGTAGCCGTCCTAAATTTAGCACTTCGAGCAAAAGGATGGTTGAATGCATCTTTATGGGCAATGGTTCCACATTATATTAATGCTGGCCCAAACCCAAATGTTGCAATTACATTAATTGAATTAATCGATCGTAGCTTTGGCACTAGTACAGACATAATATCTTTAAGAGAAGATGCGGAAAAATTTGAGGAACAAATTCTCTCGGTACTTTCAGCTTCAGACGAAGCAGGAGACTATGTAAGACACTTAGAGCAGCAATTTGATAGTAATCGCCCTCCATTACCATCACCAGATGATAGAGCAAAGATTGAGCTCCCTGATGCGCAAGATCTGCTAGGAGATCTTGAAAAATTTCTTAAAGATCAGCGAGAAACTGATTAAGAATTGCAATTTGATTTTCAGTGAATAACATACCAACTCTATCTATTGTAATTCCTGCATATAACGAGGAAAAACGTATCGAAAAAACTATAGATACGCTTTTAGACAAAGCACATGAATTAAAAATTAAAGAAATATTAATAGTTGATGATGGCAGTATAGATAAAACATCAAAAATTGTCTTAGCCAAAGTGCATAAAACCATCGACATCAAATTAATACAACTTGGTATGAACCAAGGAAAAGGTAAAGCTTTACGTGAAGGTGTAATACATGCAACGGGAGAATATATTGGATGCTTCGATGCTGATCTTTCTGCAGCAATAGACTCCATACCACATGCAATTACAATGCTTGAAAACGATGCAGATTTAGTAATTGGAACTCGTGTAACACCACAAGGTACAGATCTCAGAAAAACACAACCATTGAGACGAAGATATGCCGGAAAACTTTTCTCATTATTACAAAAAATAATTGTAGGAGTTCCTTACAATGACACACAATGTCCCTTTAAAATTTTTACAAAAAATGCAGCACAAACTATTTTTCCTAATTTAGTTATTCGGCGCTGGTCCATAGATGTCGAGCTACTGGCTCTAGCAGAGAAGAATAATTTTAAAATCACCGAATTATCGATAGTTTGGCAACATGTAGATGACTCAAAAGTAAATTTAGGTCCGAAAATATTAATTAATGTAATTTCTGAACTCCTAAAAATACGTCACAATATAAATAAGTTATAAGATTAAGAGAATCTCGATTGATCTGTCCGTCTTGATTGCTACACTAGTTTGCCGAAGGAGTGTAGCTCAGCTGGCAGAGCATCGGTCTCCAAAACCGAGGGCCGGGGGTTCGAATCCCTCCACTCCTGCCACATGCCCAGGTGGTGGAATTGGCAGACACGCTGTCTTGAGGGGGCAGTGCCCATTAGGGCGTATGAGTTCGAATCTCATCCTGGGCACCAATCACTTAGTTGGAAATAATGCTGGTCTATTGTATAAGTACTTAATAATGCGGGAGTAGCTCAGGGGTAGAGCGCAACCTTGCCAAGGTTGAAGTCGAGGGTTCGAATCCCTTCTCCCGCTCCACAAAACACCCATTTCATGTGCTTATTTGACTATCCTATTTTTAACATAAAAAATAAAAAAATGATGTACCACAAAAAAATACCCCACAGTTATACTTGAAAAATGCATTTTTTTGCAAAACATAGAGATGAAATCGAAAATATAGAGCATCAATTCTTAATACTAACTAAAATTTACGCATAATATCTTTGAGATTTGCTTGTTTCATAACTTAGCTCGATGCACAATCAATTCTCGTGATCGGCCACGTCGCCAAGTGGTAAGGCAGGGGTCTGCAAAACCCTTATCGCGAGTTCGATTCTCGCCGTGGCCTCCAAAATACCAGGACCAATGCTTGTATATTTAAATTATTGATTGAGGAATATCTGCACGTGATTCACGGACGACTGCATTAGGTGCCACCTCAATACATGCACCACACCGGATACAAGCTTCATCATCGATAGAACGACTACCTATTTCACCTCTGAAGGCTTTGACAGGGCATATAGCCACAGCATCTTCAACTCGTCTATCAGCAGTGTTAGTTACACGAAACTGAGTCATAGCAGGAATTGTTAAAGTAGAGTCTTTTCGATCAAATACTAAGGCATCATATTCATGCCGAAAATGTTGCAGAAGATTTCGCATAGGTTTAGGACTAAATTGACCATGAACACAGTTAGAATGTTGTAATGTATCATCAATCATCTTGAGATTGAATTCATCTTCTCTTCGTCCATTACCTGACATAATTCTACGAAAAATTTCTGTCATCCGCTGATTACCACCATGACATGTAGTGCAACGACCGCAAGATTCTTCTTCAACAAATTCAGAAATATATTCATTAAGAATAATTAAGTGTGTTCGATCAGACACCCAAACAATCCCACCTGAGCCCATCATGGCATCATAAGGAACAAACGAAGCATTTTCTAAAGTTAAGGTGGGAAGAGCTGATGCTGGGACTAAACTTCCTAAAGGGCCTCCAGATTGAATAGCAACAAGTTTTTCTCCTACATTGATATCACCACAAGATTCTAAAACATCTTTCATAGGAGTACCGAAAGGTAATTCCATAAAACCTGTGTACGGTATATCACCAGAAAATGAAAACAACCTAGTCCCACGCATAGCTTCTGTACCATATTCTTTATACCAAGAGCTTCCATTTTGAAGCACCAAAGGTACATGTGAGAATGTTTCAACATTGTTCACATTCGAAGGTTTCATAAATACTCCAGCTTGTGCAGGAAAAGGAGGTCGGATACGTGGTTGACCGCGTTGTCCTTGAATAGATGAAAGAAGACCTGTTTCTTCTCCACAAACATAAGAACCTGCTCCGCGGACTACTTCTAATTGGAATGAGAATTGACTTCCCAAAATATTATTACCAAGTAATCCTTTTTCTTCCGCTTGCTTAATAGCATTTTTTACTCGTTCTACACCAAGTGGATATTCATCACGTATATAAATGAAACCTCGCTGTGAGCCAGTGGCATATGCTGCGATAGCCATACCTTCAATCAATAAATGAGGGTCACCTTCTAGAATAACTCTATTAACCCATGCCCCAGGGTCTCCTTCGTCAGCATTGCAAACCATATAATGTTCAGAATCAGAAGCACCAGCCAAGAAATTCCATTTCATCCCTGCAGGGAATCCTCCACCGCCTCTACCACCTAAGCCACCATCAAGTAACTCTTGTCGCACATCCTCTGGAGTCATACCGCGATATAAAATACGCGCAAACGAAGACCACCCACGAGTTCCAATATAATGTTCAATAGAATCAGGATTTGTAAAACCAATTCTATTAATTAAGCGTCGTTCATCAGGTTCATTCTTAAAAAATGGATGCGCCCGTAAGTTCTTTAGTGAAGAATGTTCACCGGATAACAATCCGATACCTAAATGTAAAGCAGCATCAGATCTATTTATAGCTTCATCAAGAATGTCGTTAATATTGTTTAGATTTACGGGGCCGTAAACAATACTTGTACCATCTGGCCAGGTGATAGTGACTAAAGGATTCAACCATTGCATTCCATACCCATGGTTTTGGCCTACATCCAAAGCAGCATTACGCTCAGCGACAATTTTCACTAATTGACGTTCAATCTCTACAGCACCATTCGCTAAAGAAGATGTATCCATGGCGACATCAATACGCGGGCGAATAGGATTACGCCACTCTTTGTAGTTTAGATCAGCATTTTCCTTAATACTGTTATATGAATTCTCAATATTGAGTGTCTCAGAATGCAGTTTCGTGTCCTTCCTCAATATATTCGCTCTTGCTGATCGCACGAGCTATTTCAATAGCTTTAGCAACAGATAATTTACCCACAACATCGCGTTTATGTTCGACCTGTTTTTCAATCCAAATAAGTGGAGCAAGTTCACAAGCACCATTACATTGGCCATTTATCATTTCAACTTGATTATCATCGGTTCTATCGCCAAGTTCATTGAGATCGAGAACAGCCAACATCGCATCACGAATACCATTTGAATTTTCCAATCGACACGCTGGGCCAGAACACCATCGAATAGTAGTTGAAGCGGGGGGAGTGAACCGATATTCATCATAAAATGAAGCTGCACCATAGACATGAGAAGGAAACATTTCTAGATGTTCAGCAATGACTTCAAGTGCCTCATTGGATAAATAACCATAGCGATGTTGAACACGGTGAAGAGCGTCGAGCAATTTTCCATCATCTGGCTCTAAGTCGGATATTAGTGATCGAATTTCCGCTCGTGCTTCTGTTTCTAAAGGCATGTGACCACCCTACTGCAATAGAAATTTAGCGTCATCTAATCTGTTCTCAGATACTTCGAAATATAAACATTAAGGACGATCTATTCAAGAATATTTTAATTACATTATTCTTAATTTATCTGTTGATTTATCAATTCAGCGACCCGTTGTCCCATACGTATAGAATAATTTTGGCCTCGATCTTCGGGATATATTTGGGTAGTATTTGCAAGATATAATCCTTGGATTGGACTTTGATGTGAAACAATATCTTTATGGTATAAAGAATGAACAATAGGTTGTCCTGCACGATCAACAAAAAGCCATTTTTCTAGAATCCAAGAGCTCATAAATTCTGTATTAATCCTTTTTATATAAGGAATATATGTCTCTAAAAGTTCATCAGGTGAAAAATCCAAAATTGGATCTTGAGGATCAGTATAGTTTGAAAAATATACTATATGTTTGCCATCGTATTCTTGGCTAGACACAAAATTTGTATGTTCTACAGTAACTACAAAAGGACAGTCTTTGTCAGTCATAGTCATCCAATAATATTCAGACAATGGTCTATCCAATACGAGAACTAAAACACTAGCCCATTGATATTTCACGCGAGATAGCTTTTCAAAATACTCTTGATCCAATGAGGCAATTTCAGGTGTCAATTTTGCGAAAATCCCTGATGGAATAGTAGCAATCACAGCATCAGCAGAAATCTTCACTACTTCATTTTCTTCCAAAACATTTACTCCAGAAACTTTCCCATTGTCGATCAAAATATCATCCACAGGCATAGATTTTTTTATCTCGCCACCTAAAGAAATAATTTCATCAGCAAGTGCGGTGACTAACCGACCAAAAGATCCCCTTAAGTATCCAAGTTGTTCTCCTCCTAAAACACCTGAATCTCTAGAAGCAAAACGCAAATATATCTTCCCCCAAAACCATGCCATCGACACCTCAGATGCATACTTTCCAAATTTTGCACTTAAAAGAGGTTCCCATACCTTTTCATAGCCATCATGTCCAACTTTTGAAATAATCCAATCCTGCGCCTTAAGACCTTCATATTTTTGCCAATTAGAATTTTTACGTAACCACAAAGCTGCAAATCCCAATCTAAGCCTCGTGATAAATGAAACTTGATCGAACTTTAATAGATCAAAGGGACTAGCAAAGGGATAAATTTTATTATCTGTATTTATTGCAGTACTAGAATCATGCCACACAAGATCGTCACCTAAACCTAATTCGTTAATTAATTCAATGATTGTGACATCTGACTTAAAAAGATGGTGGTAGAAGCTTTCAATTTGCTGACCGCCGATTTCAAAAGTTCGAACTTGTCCACCCAATATTGGTCCAGCTTCAATAATAACTACTTCATGATTAGATTTTACTAATTCATAACCCGCAGCGAGTCCAGCAACTCCACCACCTATGATCACTGCTTTCATTAATTTCTATGTCCATTCCTTAAAAAATCGCTTTTTGATGACCTCAACATTTGCAACGACGTTCCTGAACGCCAAAACAAAATTATCCCTATCAGAGTCACTGGAAGTAGTACAAATACATGTACGGTTATAATAAACGCAACTGCAACGGAACTGCCAACTCCTAATAAGATAAGCATTTCACTTCCAAAAAATTCAAATGGACCTACGCCACCAGAAGTACTAGGAGCGACCATAGCTAAATTTGCGGCGCTTACCACACCTAAATATGTTAGAGGATGAATAGCTAAACCAAATGACAAACCAACAAACCAAAAAGCGACTGCCTCCAAGGTCCACGATAGAAAAGACAGTGCAAGTACGCTCGCAAAGCCATTTAGTTTTCGTAAAGCCAATAATCCAGTGATGAAATTACTTAACCATTGTCGTAAATAAGGTCTGATTTTATTAGGGGTGAAAGATAACAAAACGTGCATTTTTTCTCGAATAAGATCAGCTTTGATCGCTAAAAATGCAATAAAAAATGTACCTAATGTAAAACCAATGCCGGCAATGATTGCCAATGACTGTAATATCGAACTGTTTCCAAGAAGAGCAATAATAATCGCCAAAAAAATTGCCAACACTAATCCATCAAATAAACGTTCAATCACAATAGTTCCCATAACTTGCATTTTGGGAATGTCATAGCGTTTCTCAATTATCAATGCCCGTACAATTTCGCCAAGACGAATGGGTAGCAAATTATTAGCTGCATAACCAATTAAGATAATTGACATCGATTCAGAATTAGAAATCTCGATAGAGTTTTTCAATAGAGAAGACCATCTTAATGATCGTAAAATCAAAGCAAACATATATGGCAATATCGCTAACAATATCCATCCAATTTGAATAGAATTAATCGCTTCACGTAATTGAATAATTTGGATATCTCTGAGTAATAAGATCAGAAAAAAAGCACTGACCATTACGCCTGTCAAAAAACGCACTTTATTCCCCATAACAACCTATCTAAGTCTATCAATTCTACCGCGGTAAGTAAGCCTCGCCATAGAGAGAACCTACCGAAGATTCATCTGCTTGATATAGCAAAAAATGAACTCCATCAAATAACAAACTACCATCACTTATTTTTTCACTTAATGAATTTAAGGTGATAGATCTATAGTTAGATTCATCAAACCAAGATCGATGTCGATACTGAACTCGTCTTGCATATTGCAATGTCTCGAGCATACTTCCTGGTATTGAATATTTATTAGTAATCAAAATGGGCCGTGTCGAAAAATCAATCAGGGAAAAATAATCGCCTGTCACGTACTTTACATTATAATCACGCAAATACCATGCCCAAGGCCATGAAAGTGCAGAGGCAGTTTCAATATAAATTGGAGAGCTTTTTTCGGATTGTATTGCTTCAATTTGATCAAGGACAATCTTTAAATCTGGAGAAGTTTGAGTATAAATTAATGGTTCAGTTGGAATACTTGCATTAGAGAAATTAACTCTCAGACTTACAGCAGACATAAATATAATTGTTATAGCAACTAGAAAAACTGGGACAAACAATTTAGTTATAGTCGGAATAGTATAGGATTCTCGAAGTAAATATACATTATTATCTAACAAATTCCCCAGTACCTTAGATGCAAGAAATACCAACGGAACCGTCAAATGAACCAGTAACCATGGCATTTTTTCTCCAGCTAAGGAAAGGCTAATGAAAGTACCCAAAAAACACCATGTCAGAAAAATTGAATTTTGATCTTTCTTCAATAAAAAATATCCAGACCCAAAAAAGCCTATAACAATAAGAAATAACTCATATATCGGTAACATTACAATATAATAAAACCAAGGTTGTTCACCTCGTTGAACATCTTGTTGATCAATCCAATAATCTAACGACCCCCAAATGCCTGACTCGAATCCGTTCAAATTTGTCAACAAAGAAGTAAATAAGAGAAAATATATAGCACCAAAGAGGGCAAAACATATGAGCCATTTACGATAGTTCCAATAAAGCCCAACACACAAAACTCCTAGAAGAAGAATTGCAATTACAGAAAATTTAATAAATCCCATAGATTCATCGGAAATTGTAATCGCCAACCATGCAATTGGGATTGTCACTGCAGCGGCCAACTGAGTTGCAGTGAGAGTGCCTAAGATGACAAAAAGATCATAATCAGGATCGTCTAATAAAACGCGTAATCTGAATCGTTTCATTGGCATTAGCAAAGTAATAACCCACAGAAAAGGAGAAAGAATTAATACATAAATTAACTTGAGAGGTGAAAGTGATGAGTACTCTGCATTAACGCAAATTAGCCTGTAAGTAAGTAAGAAACTCAAATAGAGTAAAATTATTGCTGCTGTTAGAAACGTAGTTTCCTTAGTTGTAAATGACAAAGCCAATGCAGCTGATAAAACTAAAAGCCAAACAAAATTCCTCTTCTCACGATACCGTAAGATGGAACATATAATTAGCACTGTCCATAGGGCTATGAATATATCATTCCTTGCAAAGCGAGAATAATATAGAAGTGATGGAGAAAGTGCAAAAAATAGTGATGCGAGAATAACCCCATAGTTACCTAACCATCTTCTAAAAAACAAAGGAGTAATTACTAGAAAAGTTCCGAAAACAGCTGAAGGCAAACGTGTAACAAAATCCGAATCACCAAAAAATCGATAAAATAAGGCAATGATATGAATCTGAAATGGTCCATGGGTCATGGGATCGTGAATATATGTCATTTCTTTCATAAACACCCACGAATACAATGCGTGTAAAGATTCATCATGATGTATCGCGCGAACATCAAGGTCTATTATTCTTAAGACAAATGCAAAGACAGTAATCAGAAAAATTATGAGTACTGTTTTCGATTTTATAAAGTAATTTTCTTCTAGCATCATGGGACCTTGATAATTGCTGAGTTATTTTTTTGCCAAACAATATCCCAATCCTTGAATCGATCCAATACATCCCAACCAAACAAACTTTTTTCTTCACGGCCAATATATATATGTGTTACATGATATTTTTTAGCATTCTCTAACCCTAAATTACTCGACCCTGATCTATATATTTGATCGACTGCCTCAATCCGATCACCTAAAGAGAGCTCTGGACCACGCCATTGAATTTGATGACCGGGCCAATTTAAAATTGTCGGGACACCACTAGCAGCAGCAAGATAACCACCTTTACCGTAAGCGTGTGTAATTGCTTGTAATAATATATGTTCTTGAGGAGATAATTTTTCTTTGGCATAACTAATCGCACCATACAAACCTGGATCACTAGTCTTAAGATAAACTACAGAATTTAAATTCGCTTCCTGATTTTCGTGTGCACGACTTAATCCCATCATTGGAGAGTAAATATATGAAAGCCCATATATCAGGAAACAAATAGAGCAAATGGGAAGAAAATACTTTATATTTTTACTAGCAAATATGTAATTAGAGTAATTGATTGATTTAGGTAGCTTATTCACAATAATTCCTATCGAAATCGAGCTAGCCACAGCCAAAAGTGTCCATACGTGATACCAGATCTTAAATACTGTATTAAATCTACCCGGTGTTCCTGTAACAATGTTAAAAAATTCAGTTAAGAAAATAATCGAAAAAGCTAACGCAACCAACAACAAGCTAAGCCCTAAAGCTTTATTGTTTTGATTGTCATGATACAAAGCTTGCTGTAAAGCAATCCCAATAAATATCACAATTACCATAAGTGATAACCATCCACTTCCTCTATCGATGAGTGCATTTGAATTACCAGTTATCATTTGAATTAAGATAAAAAAAGTGGTCACAGATACTGCCGTTGCTATAACGAAACGTAAAACTCGATAATTGACTGATAATTGAGTGATGGAAAGTAAAATCAAAACAGGAAGGACCGGAATCAGCCAGATCAACAATAAATTTTTTAGGCCTGTTGTTTCATTAGTGACCACGCCTAAAGCAATAGAAGGTGATTCAAGATTTATTATAAAAGGTGCTGCAAAAATCAATGCAACGCATACAGGTAATGTCAAGTACCCACAGCTCGTCGATAAAGCTACCAGAAACTGATTTTTATTACGCATATTGACAAAAATAGCGACCCCGAACCAGATGAAACCATATGACAGAACATCCCAACTATTAATGCAAAATAATGCAGCGAAAATCATAGCAACCAAAATTAATTTGAACGGAGAATTTAGCCAGTACTTAAAATCTAATTTAGATTCATAAATATAGGCTTTTACTATTAGCGCAATAGCTACTATCGACAATGGAAGTGATAAAACATGTGCGTGAAGATCTCCAAGCAATAAAGAAAAAGCTGGGAATTCAACTATCGGTCCGTCCAAAATTCGAGTGGCATCCCACCACCACCACCATTCTTTAAACAGTGATCCGCCTTCTCTATAAATGGTAAATAGTGTCTCAATGAGATTATAAAATCCTGCAAGTGGAGCAAGCCATAACAGACCCATAACTGCAGAAAACCCTACAGCAATTTGTGAACGGAAACGACTAATTTGATTGAGATTAAAAATATCTAAAGATAGTCCTAAAATAGCTACGCCTGCCATTGCACCAATCATTGCAAGGCCAAGGTTAAACGCTACCTCAGGTTGATTGATCGAAATACGACTAACAATATCTACTCCTAGATGACCTAAGTGATAATAAGATAATTCTTCTCCAGACAGCCAAGGATCTAATGGAGGTAAAGAATCTGCTCGGTTTACTGACATCAATATCATCAGATCCATCGGTTTTTCAGTATTTTCTGCATTAGGAACTTGAATTCGAACAAGAGTAAGCAATGAAAAAATTACTAAAAAAACTATTTCACTGACTAAAATCAATTTCCATTTAGATATTATTTTTGAAAATAGCTCGCGATTAATGAAGTACAAAAATATGTTCGTGAAAAAGCAAATACTAATTATTACCCATATCAAATCATCTCCATAGTCAAATAGTTTCGACCAGCCAAACCACCAAACAATCAAAGCAAGAAGGCTCCATCCGATAGACTTCGCATAGAAAATTCCAATAGTTCTCATTGAACTAAACAAAAAATATGAGATCGGAAAACTTAAGCAACCGATAAGGAATGTAGCTAGGTACCAACGCACTATTTCAAACATTAGTCATCTATACTAAGATCACCCAGAAGGGCATCAACAAAAACTTCGGCATCAAACGGTATCAAATCTGTAGCATCTTGACCTACACCGACGAACTTAACTGGTAATCCAAATTCTTTCACAATAGAAAAAACTATACCACCACGTGACGAACCATCTAATTTTGTGAGAATGACACCTGAAACATCTACAGCATCAGCAAATGCACGTGCCTGAGAAAACCCATTTTGGCCAGTACTCGCATCAAGTACCAGAAAAACTTCATCGGGATCACGTTCAATTTTTCGTTTCACGACATTACGTAATTTTGTCAATTCTGCCATCAGATTATTGCTACTCTGCAATCTGCCAGCGGTATCAATCAATACAACATCATGTTCTCTAGCTATCGCAGAATCTAAAGCGTCAAAAACGACTGCAGCGGGGTCTGAACCGTGTTGATGGGCGACTACATCAAAATTCAGTTCTTTGGCCCAACTTTGTAATTGATCAATTGCTGCTGCACGAAAAGTATCGCCAGCAGCAGCAATTACTGTTTTGTCCTGCAATTGATATTTATGTGCCAAACGACCAAGTGTTGTTGTTTTTCCACTCCCATTAACACCCACAATTAAAATTACCCATGGTTTATATGGAAGAACGTCAATTTCAGATTCGTTAGTATTGAGTATTAATAACCGTGAAATCAATTCTTCACGCAATGCAGAATATATCAATTGAAGAGTATCCAGTTTTTTCAATTGAATATTTTCTATTATTTCAAAAGCAGTTTTAGCACCAATATCTGCACTTATGAGAATTTCTTCTAACGAGTCCCAAAAATCACTCGGAATCGAATCACGCATAAATAAATCATTTAAACGAGATAAAAGAGAATTACGCGTTAATGAAAGAGCTTGATTCGTGGCACGATCATCATTTTTATTTTTTCTGAATATTTTCAACGATCACCTTCCACAGTGCAGAGTATCTAAAAATTCATAGAAAATAAATATTAGAACACTGTAGACATTTGATCGATTTTAAGAGATAGCACTTGCGAAGTAGAGTCATTACCCATAGAAACACCATAGATAGCATCACCAGACTCTATAGTAGAACGATTATGTGAAATCATCACAAATTGAGTTTTTTCTCTTAATTCTCTTAATGTTTCAACAAAACGTCCAACATTTGCTTCATCTAAAGCTGCATCAACTTCATCAAGCACTACCATAGGTGCAGGGTTTACCGAAAGCAGCGCAAATAGTAATGCAACAGATGTCATCGAACGTTCACCACCAGAAAGAACGTTGAGATTAGATATACGTTTTCCTGGTGGCTGAGCAAAAATATCCACTCCAGGTTCAGTTTCTTCACCATCATCAATATTTGTCACTCGTAATTCAGCTTGCCCACCACCAAAAAATCTTTGAAAATATTCACCAAATCTTATATTGACGACTTCAAATGTTTCTAAAAATTTTGATTTTATTAAAGTACGCAATTCCTTAATAGCGCCTCTTAATTCGTTTTCAGCCAATTCCAAATCCTCAATTTGATTGGTTAAATAAGTGTGACGTTCTGATTCTTCACTTAAATCTTCAAGTGCCTCTAAATTAACTGGCCCGAGATTACGAAGTTCTAATCTTAAGTCTGCAACACGAGTGCGCAATGATTCTACATCAGCATCTGAAGCTCCAGTTATAGGTAACATAGGCAACATAGTGCTTTGTGGTTCACCCGCAGAAGGCTCGCTTTCTTCAACATGATTAAGTTCATTTGAAACTTTCATCACCACTAAACCTTCAGATGTAAGTTCCATTCCTTCAAGGCTAATTTCTGTCAATAAATTACTAACTAATTTCGCAGTTTCATTCAAATTATTCTCGCTAGATAGTAAATCACGTTCGGCCTCAATCAAGTTACGTTGTTCATCTTGTTTTTTTGTTCGTAATTCACGTTCTAATCGCTCGATTTGTGCTACTGAATCACTCGCTGGACCAATAGACTCTTGATTCTCACGATGCACCAACCGATTATTAATCAAACGTTGCTTATAATCTTGAAGAGATAAAGATAAATCTTGCTGCTCGCGTGACAAAGTAGATAATTGGTTTTGTTGCTGCTCTAATCTTTCAATCGATCTTCGATATTCTTCTTCGCGCTCTTTACGTCGAGCAATTTCAGCAGCTGATTCTGCTTCAGATGACGCTAAAACCCTAGTTGAATCATCCAAAAGCGAAAGCATATTTTCACGTTGTGACGTCACTGCAGTAGAGCGATCTCTTAAGACATTAATTTCATTCGACACTGATGATAATTCAGTTCGAATATCATTTTTCTTTGCTTGCAATACCTCTGCTGTGTCCTCTGAGGTAATTAGTGTTTTCATCGAGAGTTTTAACATTTTTAATTCTGCTAATATCTGACTACAGATTCTACGTTCACGAGCTTTTTCTTGCTCAAAAGCCCTTAGACCATCTTCCACATTTTTCAATTGCATACGGTCATTTACTAGAAGTGATTCTTGATGCTTTATTTTCTCTTCAGCTATTTGAGCTCTCTTAGAAATTTCATTAATGAGATCCATAGCAGCATCTTCTTTTTGAGGTATAGCCTCTAATTCTCTTTTTAATTGGAGTTGTTCCATATGTGCAGTTACTGATCCACCAGAAATAGCACCATTCGGACTTATAACAACACCACTTCGTGTAACGACTGTCCCAAGACCACGGCCAGATATTTTCTTTGCAGTCTGCAAATCTTCAACAATAATGACCCTGCCTAATAAGGTATCCACAAGCGGTCTATATAATGAATCAGTACTAACTAATCGTGCGGCAACACCAACAATACCTTTTTCATTGAAGATATTGAGCGGATAGATATGTTTTAAATCTTTTATAGGATAAACAACAGTAGAACCAAGAGAATTTTTTTCTAGGTATTCGATAGCACTAAAAGCATCCTCAGAAGATTCAACTACTAGTGAAGCAAGATGTTCTTGTAATGCTCCTGCAATTGCATTCTCTAAACCTTCAGGTACATCAATCAAACTAGATAGTAAATCAACAATACCAACTAATTTTTCTTCTGAGTTATTAGCATTTTTTGCTGCATTTATAAGTGATTTTGATCCTCCTTTTCCTGCTGACATAGTACTCAGGAGCCGTTCCAATAATTCCTCACGCTCTTTCAATGCATTCAACGTACCTTTTACACCTGTTAATTCTTTTTCAATAGCATAATAATCTTCCTGCAATTTTCGGGATGTTATTTCAGAACGTGTTAAATCTTGTGTGGCTTCTCCAATACGATGGCTCAGGGTTTTTCGTGCACCTTTTCTGAAAGCAGAACGATTTCTATAAGTTCTAATTTGGTCAGAAAGTTCTTCAAATCGTGCTTGCTCTGCCATTCTGGTACGTTCACGTTCTTCACGACCAGATTCTTGTTCAACAAGGCGACGTTCAATATCTTCACGTTCGGCTTCAAGACGCGCTCTCCGAGCTTCATTTTCTCCCAAAGAACGTAAAATATCACGAGTAAGTGTATCAATATCCACAACTGCTTTCTTACGTATTTCTAAATCACCACGAGCTTTTTCGACACTTGCTGATAATTGAACTATAAATTCATCATCATTCTGAGCTGGTGAATTTTGGAATGTTTTAGTTGAAATTGCTTCTGTCAATTCTTCAGTTCGCTCTTGAATCAAATGCATTCGTTGCTCACCTAGTGCGACAGCTTGTTCTAATCGTAAACCTTCTTCTGAAGTCTCTCTATCAGTTTTCTGTAACTGCTCTAATGCATCTGAACGTTCTTTAAAGTTATTTTCAATTTCAAGCAATTGTTTTTCGATATTTTCCAATCGAGATTGAACCATTTGAAAGTTTTGCGAATTTTGATCATGTTTTGCTTGAGATGCGACTTGTTTTTCTTTAGCTGTTTTAAGATCATATTCAATCACGAATTGAAAAGCTGAAGAAAACTCAGATGTAAGTGCACGATATTTCTCTGCTTTCTTTGATTGCCTTTCAAGTTGTTTCAATCGAGGTTCAACTTCACGAATCAACATTCTTACATGTCCCAAATTATCTCTAGTCTCAACAAGTCTTCGTTCGGATAAAATCAATTGTTGGCGATGTCTTTTTAGATCAGCTGCCTCTTCAATCATTTCTCTTCGCTCACTAGGGCGCATAGCTAAAACTTCGTCAACAAGTCCTTGGGACATATGTGCATATGAATTTTGTCCGACTTGAGCACGACGAAATAAATCTAAAACATCAGTCAAACGAACCTGAGCACCATTAATTAAATACTCGCTTTCACCAGAACGGTGTGCTCGCCTCGTCACGGATACTTCACTGAAATCTATAGGCATCCATCCATCTGAATTGTCTAAAGTAAGAGTAACTTCCGCCATACCCATTTGCCGTCTTTTTTCAGATCCAGAAAAAATCACATCCTCAGTTTTTCGTGCTCTAATTTGTTTTGTGGATTGTGCACCTAGAGCCCACTTAATCGAATCAGCAACATTTGACTTCCCTGAACCATTCGGACCTACAATGACACTCATGCCATTGCCGAATTCAAATTTTTGTCGATCAGCAAAAGCTTTAAATCCATGAACTTCTAATCGCCGAAGGTACACTAGTTAGAATCCTTTTCATTAAATCGCGAATATAATATTTCAAGAGCACGTGACGCTGCATGTTTTTCAGCTTGCTGTTTTGAAGTTCCAATACCACTACCTAACAATTCTCCACTTACAAAAACTTCTACAGCATATTCATTTCTATTGTTTTTATCAGGACCTGATTTTTGAGTTAAAATATATTCTGGACGAATATTCATCTTCTCCCAAACGAATTCCTGAAGTTCACCTTTAGGATTCAATAAAGTTTCGCCTTCAATAAGCAGTTCAAATTCTGGAATAAGAGTTTTTTCAATGAGCATATGTACTTCTTCAAGACCTTGGTCCAAATAAAGCGCCCCAATTAGGGCTTCATACGCTCTCTCAAGATTTCCTTCACGAACTCTTCCACCGGTTCTTTCTTCACCACGGCCTAATCGAAGAGATTCACCAAGTTTTATTTGGGTAGCAATTTTAGATAATGTAGGGCCGCAAACCAGATGAGATCGCCATTCTGTCAATTGACCTTCACTAACATCAGGAAAACGTCGATATAAAGTTCTTGCCACTACCATACCTAGAACTGAATCTCCTAAAAATTCCAATCGTTCATTATCTTCAGTTGGATCTTCGGGATGCTCATTTGCATACGAGGGATGAGTAAGTGCACTATGTAACAAAGTTTTTTCCTGAAAACTAATACCTAAGCGTGCTTCAAGCTCTTCGTATAAGCTCTGTTCAAGTTGCAGTGATTCATCTATCTTGGCAGACACATTGAAGCCTTTACAAAGGAGTACTCTATGGCTTTAAAGAACACTCACCATCTTCTAATTACATTTTTTTGGCCAAATCACATTTCATATGAATCCATTGCCTGCCCAACATTTATGGATCCACAGTTGCTATCCTAGAAACGAGAAGCATTGGTGTCAAGAAAAGTTAATGTGCTTATTCACCCTAACATTCAAGATTTATACAAAAATCTTTCTAAAGAGTCTTTGGAATTACTTCAAATAACTATTGATATAGCCAATAAACAAGGCATTATTTTATGGGCAGTAGGAGGAATTGTACGCGATACAATTCTGAAAAGTCAGTACACGGACCTAGATATAATAGTAGAAAAAAATATCTTCAAACTTATAAATTCAGTTAATAAAATTTTAAGAGGGACAATAAAATGGGAAAAAGATTTTGGAACTGCGTCTATTATTACTGATACAACACGAATTGATTTCGCATTAACTCGGGAGGAATTTTATCGACGAACTGCGAGTCTACCTTCGATCAAAACTGGGGTAACACTACGAAAAGATCTGGAGCGAAGAGATTTCAATGTAAATGCAATGGCACTGTGCTTAAATAATAGTAACGACTACCAACTCCATGACTATTTTGATGGAATTTCATCTCTTAAAGAAAGTACTTTTAGAACTCTCCATCCACTTTCGTTTCAAGATGATCCTACTCGAATTTTTCGAGCTTCCCGACTTTCAATATTTTCACAATTATTCCCTGATACCAAAACCAGAAAAGAAATAGATGAATTCAAAAATGCAATACAA
>Ga0310344_10001171_pt1 | contig 20274 bp, 19 predicted proteins | sample HC15DNA20200_MG_FD_203801 | JGI IMG/M metagenome (GOLD analysis project Ga0310344, IMG submission 203801) | Marine microbial communities from station ALOHA, North Pacific Subtropical Gyre - HC15-DNA-20-200_MG | ecosystem: Environmental > Aquatic > Marine > Oceanic | place: Pacific Ocean: North... | reverse complement strand
GGACCGTAGGCGACATGGATGTCGCCTACGAGCCTCCATGGATGGATTCACGGCGTGTCCCGAAACGGCCCCACCCCCGCTGGCCGTGCAGGGCAAACGAAACAGCCGATCAACATCGCAAGCCAAGCAACCCAAAATCACGGCAGGCAAAGCTAAAGAGGGCGGCCAAAGGTCGCCCAACCCAACCCAACCAACCCACCCGACCGAAATCCGGTCAGTGCCCCCCTTCCAACGCCTTGAGCTCGCTCACCAGCGCACCGGCCGCTTCCGCTCCATCGCCATAGAGCATCCGCGTGTTGTCCGCGTAGAACAGCGCATTCTCGATCCCGGCAAACCCCGTCCCCTTGCCGCGCTTGATGACGATGACGTTCTTCGAGTCCACCACGTCGAGGATCGGCATGCCGTAGATCGGGCTGGAGGGATCGGTCTTGGCCACCGGATTGACCACATCGTTCGCCCCGATCACCAGCGATACGTCCGTGCTGCCGAACTCCGGGTTGATGTCGTCCATGTCCGCGATCAGGTCGTAAGGCACGCCGGCCTCGGCCAGCAGCACGTTCATGTGCCCCGGCATGCGCCCGGCCACCGGGTGGATCGCGAACTTCACCTTCACCCCGCGCGCGATCAAACGCTGCGCCAGCTCCCATATCTTGTGCTGCGCCTGCGCCACCGCCATGCCATAGCCCGGCACGATGACTACGCGCTCGGCGAAGGCCATCATCGCCGCCGCATCGGCCGCATCGATCGGCTTCTGCGAGCCTTCGATCGCCTGCCCCTGCCCGCCCCCGCCGAAGTTGGAGAACAGCACGCCACTGATCGGCCGGTTCATCGCCTTGGCCATCAGCCGCGTCAGCAGGATGCCCGCCGCGCCCACCATCATGCCGGCGATGATCAACGCCTCGTTGCCGAGCACGTAGCCCTCGAACGACACCGCCAGGCCAGTGAACGCGTTGTACAGCGAGATCACCACCGGCATGTCCGCTCCGCCGATCGGCAGCGTCATCAGCACACCCAGCGCCAGCGCGGCCACGAAGAACGCGATGATCGCCACCGGCTGCAGCGACACCGCCGCCCAGATCCCCAACACCACCACCGCCAGCGCCACCGCCAGGTTGAACGCCTGCTGGGCCGGGAAGGTCACCCGGCGGTCCAGGCGGCCATCGAGCTTGGCCCAGGCGATGATCGAACCGGACAGCGAGACCGCACCGATCGCCGCACCCACCACCGCAAGCGTCAGCGTGGTCGCGCCGGGCTGGCGCGCGGCCAGGTCGGCCAGCGCGCCGGGGCTCCAGTGCGCCGTATCGCGATGGGCCAGGAAGGAGAAGCGCAACAGCTCCACCGCACCGATCGCCGCCGCGGACCCGCCGCCCATGCCGTTGTACAGCGCCACCATCTGCGGCATGTCGGTGATGGCGACCTTCTTGGCCGACCACCACGCCGCGCCCGTACCGATGACCACCGCCGCCAGGATCAGCGGCACGTTGTGCAGCCCCGGCAGGAAGAATGTCGCCACCGTGGCCAGCAGCATGCCGGCGCCGGCCCAGCGGATGCCGCTGCGCGCGGTCAGCGGCGAGGCCATGCGCTGCAGACCGAGCAGGAACAGCGTGGCGGCCACCAGGTAACTGGACTTCACCAACACGTCGAGCAGGACTCCCGTGGACACGTTCAAGCGCGGCCCTCCGGCTTGCCGCCGTTGCGTGCGCTGGGCTTGAACATCTCCAGCATGCGTTCGGTCACCACGTAGCCGCCGGCCGCGTTGCCCGCGCCCAGCAGCACGGCAAGGAAGCCGAGCGCCTTTTCCAGCGTCGTGTCGGCGTGGCCGAGTACCACGATGGCGCCGATCAGCACGATGCCGTGGATGAAGTTCGACCCCGACATCAGCGGCGTGTGCAGGATCACCGGCACCCGCGAGATGATCACGTGGCCGGCAATCGCCGCCAGCATGAAGATGTACAACGCCACGAACCCGTCGCCCATCGCCCACTTCCCCGTCTCAAGTCAGGATGTCCCGCATCATAACCGCCCATGAATGGGCCGCCAGCCGGTCAACCCACAGCCCGCTCATGCGTTGACCGGGTGTTCCCCTTGGGAAGCTACGCTGTGCTGGTGGGTACTCCTCTCGATCCGCAAACCGAAGCGCCGGCCCCGCCGGCCTCGCTCGATGCGTTCCTGGCCGGGATCGGCCCGCGCGCGTTCCGCTTTGCCGAGGCCGGGCTGCGCCACCGCGAGGATGCGCTGGATGCGGTGCAGGACGCCATGGTCAAGCTGCTGGCTTATCGCGACCGCCCGGCCAGCGAGTGGACACCATTGTTCTGGAGCATCCTGCGCAGCCGCATCGTGGATGTGCAGCGCCGCCGGGGCTTTCGCCTGAAATTCTGGGCGCCGGCGCCGGAAGCCGATGGCGAGACCAGCATCGACTGGGCCGACGCCGCCGCCGGCCCGGCCGAAGCGCAGGACCGGCGCGAGGCCTATGCCCGGCTGGTACAGGGCCTGCGCGGCCTGCCCGCCCGCCAGCGCGAGGCCTTCACCTTGCGCGTGCTGGAGGAACTGGACGTGGCCACCACCGCCAAGGTGATGGGCTGCTCGGAAGGATCGGTCAAAACGCATCTGTCGCGGGCCCGCGAGGCCCTGCAGCAACAACTCGAGGATTTCCGGTGAACACCACGGACCGCCAATCGCATACGTTCGACGCGCACGCCCGCGACCTGCACCAGGCCGCGCTGGGGGCGCTCGACCCCACCACGCTGGCGCGCCTGCGCGCCGCCCGCCATGGTGCCTCGCAGGCCGCGCCGCGCCGCCGCCATCGCGGCCTGTGGCTGGCCACTGCCTGCACCGCCCTGCTCGCGCTGGGGCTGGGCGTGCACCTCAACCTGCCCTCGCCCTCGCGCACGCCGGTGAACTCGACCTCGTCGCTGGTCGCCAGCGTCGATGCCGACGAGGTGCTGGAACAGAATCCCGATCTTTATGTCTGGCTGGGCTCGGAAAACGCCCTGGCCATGGAGCAGAGCCGATGAAGACCTCCACCCGCCTGCTGCTGACCGTCCTGCTCGCCGTGGGCAGCACCGGCGCCTGGGCGCAGGGCGCGCCCGACCTGCCGCCGCCCCCGCCCCCGCCACATGGCCCGCCGCCGGCTGCGTCGCTTCCGGATTGGGAACATCTCACCCAGGCGCAGCGCGACACGCTGATCGCCGCGCTACGCCAGCGCTGGAACGATGCACCGGAACAGCGCGATCGCATGCTGCGCCATGCGCAGCGCTGGCAGGCGATGACGCCGGACCAGCGTCGCCAGGCGGCCGACGGCATGCGTCGGTTCGAGAACATGTCGCCGCAGCAGCGCCGCGAAGCGAAAGTGCTGTTCGAACAGATGCGATCGATGGACCCCGCCCAGCGCAAGGCCTTGCTGGACCAGTGGCAGAAGATGAGCCCGCAGCAGCGGCAAGCGTGGATCCGCGCGCATGACGACGGGAAGGACCGCTGAGCGCGTGCGGGGAATCCCAGGACGGCGCCCACGCCGACCTTCCCCCCCTGTAGGAGCGGCTTCAGCCGCGACGGCTGGATGAACGGGTCGCGGCTGAAGCCGCTCCTACATGGGAAGGGATGGGAAGGGAAAGGAGAACCCGGCCGCGAACGGAAACTCCCTGTCGCGACCTCATCGGGCTCAACCCGCCCCACCTAGCCCCAGCGCGTCTTGGCCAGTAGCTCGTCTTCCCAATCGAAACTGATCTGCCCTTCGCGCACGAACAGGCTCACGAAGTTCAGCACGTTGCGCGCAAACATCTCGCTGGCATGCACGGCGCCCATGCTGGCCAGGTTCAACGGACCGGCGATCGTCACGCCGCTTTCGGCGAACGTCTCGCCCGGGCGTGTCAGCTCACAGTTGCCGCCGGTTTCCGCCGCCAGGTCGACGACCACGCTGCCGGGCTTCATCCCGGCCACCATCGCGGCGGTGAGGATCTTCGGCGCCGGTCTTCCCGGCACGGCGGCCGTGCAGACCACCACGTCCACCCCACGCAAATGGTCGGCAAGCCGGCGCTGCTGTTCGGCACGCTCCTCCTCGGTCAGCGCGCGCGCATAACCGCCCTCGCCCGCCGCACTCACGCCCAGGTCGAGGAACTTCGCGCCCAGCGACTCGATCTGCTCGCGCGTTTCCGGCCGCACGTCGAACCCCTCCACCTGCGCGCCCAGCCGGCGCGCGGTCGCAATGGCCTGCAGGCCGGCCACGCCGGCACCCACCACCAACACCTTGGAAGGGCGGATCGTGCCCGCGGCGGTGGTCAGCATCGGGAAGAAGCGCGGCGCCAGCTCGGCGGCGATCAACGCGGCCTTGTAACCGGCCATGCCGGCCTGCGAACTGAGCACGTCCATGGCCTGCGCACGCGTCGTGCGAGGCAGACGCTCCAGCGGGAACACGTGCCGCTCGGGCGAACGCAACGCTTCGGCACGCAACGGGTCGGCTTCGGGTTGCAGCAATCCGACCAGGGTCGCGCCGCCGGCGATCTGCCGGATGCGCGATACCTCCGGCGCCTGCACGCACAGCAACAGTGCCGCATCGGACAACGACTCGCCGACGGCCAGCGTGGCGCCGGCCTGCAGGTAGCTGTCGTCCGGGAATCCCGCGGCCATGCCGGCACCGGGCTCGATGGCCACCTGCGCGCCGAGCGCGATGAGCTTCTTGACCGTTTCCGGGGTGGCCGCCACGCGGCGTTCGCCCTCGGCGTGTTCCTTCAACACCCGCACCTGCACCGCCATGCCAGCCCCTTGCCCGTGGTCGCGTCGCGCCGATCCTAGCAAAGGTCGGCGCCGCGACCGGGCTACCCGGCTGCGACGCGACCGAAAGACCCCTGGCGGGGCCGTCAGTGGAAGGTGTTGGTCTGCGGGTCGAGGCGGTCGATCACGCCCTGCATGGCGCTGTCGAACGCGCCATCGTTGACGTGCGCGCGCAGGCGGCCCAGCCGCACCATCACCGCCAGCTCTTCCGGCGAGGCGACACAGAAGCGCACGCCGCGGCGGTTCACGAACAGCAGCCGCGCGGAGATCGGGCTGACCCACGACAGCTTGCCGGCCTGCACCTTGCCGTCCTTGTCGACGAAATCCAGCCAGGTGCCAATGGCCATCTGGCGGAAGCGGTCGGCGTCGGCATTGTCGAAATCTTCCAGCGTCGCGTCGCCCTCCAGCTCCACGCCGCCGGCTTCGGTCACCGGCGGCTGCGGCAGGCTGACCTGCGGCAACTCGGGCAGCGATTTCTCCAGCTCCGGGCGCGCCTCGGCCACGGCCTGCAAGGTGTCGTGCAGCGCGCCGATGGCGACCAGCGCGGCATCGCCGTGCAGGCCCACGCTGGCGAACACCTTCTGCAGCGCAGGCTCCCAGGCCTGCAGCCACGGCTTGCCGATGATGTGGCGGCGCGCCTCGGCCACTTCCTCCAGCACGCCGTCGGCCAGGGTGATCGACTCGGCGACCGCCGGGCCGTCCTCGCCGTCGCGCAGGATGGACATGGTCATGTGGTGCAGCCACGGCTGGCGCAGGAAATCCTGCACCGCCTGCGGCAGTTCGTCGTTGACGCGCCTGTCCAGTTCCTCCAGCGCGCGGCTGCGCGCCAGTTCCAGCTTCTCCTGGCCGCGCTGGGTCTCGGCGGCACGGCGCTCGGCGATCTCGATACGGCGGCGGTGCTGGGCGAGGAAGTCGCGGAACTCCTCCTCCAGCGTAAGGAAGATCGCCAGGTTCTCGTTGAACTCGGCCACCAGGCGCTCGATGATCTCCTCGACCTTGCCCATCAGCACGCGCTCGGCCGGGCTGTCGCCGGCGTTGCCCTCGCAGGCCTCGGCCAGCGAGTTGAGCAGGCGCCGCGCCGGGTGGGTCTTCTGCACGAACATCTTGCGGTCCAGCAGCGCGACCTTGACGAACGGCACCACCAGCTTGCCGATCAGTTCGCGCGAACGACCCTCCAGGTCACGCTCGTCCAGCATCACGTCGAACAGCATGCCGACCAGGTCGATGGCGTCCTCGTCCATCGGGTCCAGGCGCGCACTGGCCGGGTCCACGCCCAGCTGCGTGGCGCTGGAAAGGACCTCGCTCTTCAAGCGCTGCGCCAGCGACTCGCCGTCGTCGCCGATGGCCGCGTTGAGCGTGGCGCTGGGCGTGGCCTGCAGCAGCGACAGCACCGACATCATCTCGCGCTGGCTCAGCGGGCGTTGCTGGCCCATCGCCGCGGACGCGGCGGTGGCGGCCGTGGTCGCGTTGTCGCGCACGTTGCGGGTCTGCTGCAGCAGCTCGTGCAGCGCTTCGAGCAGCATGCCCTGGTTGCCGCCGGGGTGACCGTCGGCGCCGATGTCCTCCGCGCCGCCCTCGCGGCCACGATGCGCGGCCTGCAGGCGGCCGCGGCTCTGCGCCCAGCGGTTGACGAACCGGTTCGCCCAGGCCGGCGCGTACTGCTCGTCGAATTCGTCCTCGTTGCCGGCGCTGAAGGGGTCGGTCTCCTCGCGCTGCGGCGAACGCTGCGGCGGCGGGCGACGCGGCTGGGAGATCTCCGGCATCACGCCGGCCTTGGCCAGCAGGTCGTCCAGCTGCGCGTAGAGGCGCGCGATCGGCTCGGCCAGGTCGCGTTCGCACAGCTTGATGAGCACCAGGCGCACTTCCGGCGCCAGGTCGCTGGTGGCGAAGGCTTCATGGATCGCCACGCCGATGTGTTCCGGGCCGATCGGGTCGGTGTCCGAACCCAGCTCCATGCCGCCGGCGATCCAGCCCAGGCGGCGGTCCAGGTGCGCGAGCACCGGCTTGCATTCGCGCTGCAGCACGCTGGCCAGGTTGCGCACGGCCAGGCGCGATTCGAGTTCGTGTTCGGGCACCAGGCTCAGGCCGCCCACGGCGGCCGGCTGGCCCGACAGCGCCGCTTCGGCCGACAACGGCAAACCCTGCTCCAGCGACTGCCAGGAGCTTTCCATCTGGGTGCGGAAACGGCTGACGATCTCTTCGCGCCGCCGACGCAGTTCGCGCATGCCATCCAGGAACACGAGCTGCGACGCGCCGGCGTTTTCGGCGCGGTCGAACAGCACGTCGTCGAAACGCGCCACCGCGGCGGCGAACGTCTGGGCGAGCGCGGGCAAGAACGCGTCGCGCGCCTGCGCAAGCAAACGCGGATCACGCCCGGGGTGACCCAGCGGGCTGGGGGTGGACATCATGCGCAAAGGCTCCCCGCCCTTGCAGGCGTATAAATGAGGAAGACTGCTGGAACGACAGACGCGGCCCCTGTTTCCGCCTGCGCATGGTAGGCGGGGCCATGGGCACGCGACAGTGACGACAATCGCATTTCGATTCCTGGCTGGCGGCACTACATCGTAGCGCGCATTGGCCCGCAACGCCTGTCAGGACAAGGCTTGGCGCAGCAGCGTTCAGCGCCCTCCGGGCGCCTGCTCCAGGCCGTCGACCACCCCCTGCATGGCGCTGTAGAACGCATCGCCCTCGCGGTGCAGCCGCAGGCGGTCCAGCCACACCATCATCGCCAGCTCCTCCGGGGACGCCACGCACAGGCGTCCGCCGCGGCGGTTGACAAACATCAGGCGGCCGGAAATGGGGCTGATCCAGGACAGCTTGCCGGGCTGAATGACGCCCTGGCGGTCGATGAAATCCAGGCAGGTGCCGACCGGCAGCACGCGGAAGAACTCGGCGGTGACGCGGTCGAACTCCGCGCCGGCCTGGTCGTCCAGCATCGGGGTGAGGGTCTCGCTCTCGATTTCCACCGGCTCGGCCAGCACCGGCAGCGGCACGGTGACCGGGGTCTGGCTGGGCGCCAGCCGCACCAGTTCCAGGCTGCGGCGCAGGCCGTCGCAGGCGGCAGCGGCTTCCGGCGGGGAAAGCCCGGCCTGGGCGAACACCTGCAGCAGCGTCTCGCGTTCGCTCGCCAGCCAACCCGCCTGCGGTGCCGGCTGCACGGCGCGAGCCTGGCGCCACTGGGCGAGCACCGCGTCGCCGAGCGCCAGCGCCGCATCCAGCGCGGGACCGGCCCCATCGCCACGCAGCGCGGCCTGCTGCACGTACTGGTGCCACGCGCGGGAGAGAAAGTGCTCCAAGGCCGGCGGCATCTCTTCGTCATGGCCGGCCAGGCGCTCCGATACGGCCGCGCGCGCCAGGCCGCGCGCACGCTCGCGACGTTCCTCGGCGCGCTGCAGTTCGGTGGCGCGCCGCTCGGCGATTTCCAGGCGGCGCCGGTACTGCTCGTAGCTGGTGCCGAACTCGGCTTCCAGCGAAAGGAACACCGCGAGGTGTTCGTCGAAGTCACGCACGATCTCGTCCACGACCGCCTGCACCTGCGCGAGCAGCGCCTGCTCGGCCGCGGTCTCGCCGCTGTTGCCGTCGCAGGCATCGGCCAGCAGGTTGAGCAGCCGGCGCGCCGGGTGGCTGTCGCGCACGAACACGCGCGAGTCCAGCAGCGCGACCTTGGCAAACGGCACCAGCAGCTGGCCGAGCAAGGCGCGCTGCCAGGGCAGCAGCAGGCTCTCGCGCAGGATGGCGTCGAACAGCATGCCGACCAGGTCCAGGGTGTCTTCGTCGGCCGGGTCCAGCCCGCTGTGCGCCGGGTCGATGCCCAGCGCCGCGGCAGTGGCCAGGATCTCGCGACGCAGGCCATGCGCCAGTCCACGCCCCCCGGCATCGATGGCCTCGAAGCCCGCGCCGGGACCGGTCTGCATCAGCGACAACGCCGACATCAACTCGCGCGGCGACAGCGGACGCTGCGGGGCAAGGCCGCGGCTGCCGCGGGCCTGCTGCAACAGCTGGCGCAAGGCCGGTGGCAACACGTCATGCTCCTCGCGGGCATGCACGTCGATGGCAGTCGCCGAGGCCAGGCTGGTACGCCCGCCCGACCAGTCGGAGAAGAAGCGCGCGATCCAATCCGGCGCCGGCATCGCTTCGGGCGTACCGGCCTGCGGGATCGCCTGGCGCCGCGCACGGGCGGCCGGCAGGTCGCGCAGGCGGGTGATCTCGGCCAGCGACTTCTCCAGGCCCGCGTACAGGTGGCCGACGCGGTCGCCGAGCTGCTGCTCGCACACCTTGATGATCGCCAGATGCACGCGCGGGGCCAGGGTCAGGTCCTGGAAGGCGGCGTACACGGCGGTGCCCAGGTGTTCGGGGCCGAACGGATTGTTGTCGGCGTCGATGCGCACGCCGCCGGCGATGAAGCCGAGATAGCGGTTGAGCCGCATCAGTTCCGGGCGCCAGCGATGCTGTAGCGAGCCGGCGAGGTTGCGCACGGCCAGACGCACGTCCAGTTCGTGCTCCGGCACCAGGGTCAAGTCCTGCGGCCCTTTGGCCAGCGTGCGTTCGACCGACAGCGGACGACCGCTCTCCAGCGCCTGCCATGCCTTGGCGAGGTGGCCGCGGAAGCCGGCGGTCACGCGCTCGCGCTGGCGACGCAGCAGCTCGATGGCCTCGAAGTAATCGTTCTGCCCAGCACTGACGCGCTCGGCCTGGCGGAACAGCGCCTCGGCCAGCACGTCCTGCACTTCCATGAAAGCCGCCGCCAACGGCACGAGGACCGACTCGCGGACCTGCTCGAGCAGTTGGGGGTTACGGCTGGGGAGCTCTTCGGACAACGAATGGATCGTCATGGACGCGCGAATGGGTAGGCGGTGGAAGCGACCGCCCACCGGAACGCGCGCGCGCCATATGGCTGCCGCTGCCCCCCGATAGCGGTACCCGATGGCCGTCTATAATCGGGCCATTGCGGTTCTAAAGTGGGATTATGCACACACTTTATTCGTTGCAGGCACTCGACGAACGCCGTTCGGTGCCTTCCAGACAACTCGGCGAGCCGGGGCCGGACGAGGCCACTTTGCTGCGCATGCTGACCTCGGCGGTGCGCGTGCCCGACCACGGCAAGCTGGTCCCGTTCCGATTCGTGCGCATCGCCGGTGATTCGCGGCACAAGCTCGGCGAAATCCTGGCCACCCGCACGCGCGAACGCGATCCCGGCGCGCCCGAGGCCGCCATCGAAAAGGATCGGCAACGATTCAGTTTCGCCCCGCTGGTGATCACCGTCGTCGCCCGCCTGCAGCCGGGGCACAAGGTGCCCGAACAGGAACAACTGCTCACGGCGGGGTGCGTCTGCTTCGCGCTGCTGCAGGCCGCGCAGGCCTATGGGTTCGGCGCGCAGTGGCTCACGGCATGGATGGCCTATGACCCGGTCGTGGCCACCCACCTGGGCTTGTCCGAACACGAGCGCATCGCTGGTTTCATCCATATCGGGACTCCGCGGTTGGCCGCGCCGGAACGCGAGCGGCCAGATCCGTCGGCATTGCTCGAAGATTGGGTGCCATGACCCATTCAGGCTTATCGGCCGTGAACGCGCCGTCCTTGAGCCCGGCGCGGCGGACGTTGTACCTGGTCGACGCCAGCCTGTACGTGTTCCGGGCCTGGCATTCGATGCCGGACGAGTTCCGCGACGCGCAGGGCTGGCCGACCAACGCCGTGCACGGCTTCGCGCGTTTCCTGCTCGACCTGGTCGAACGCGAGCGCCCGCAGCACGTGGTGGTGGCCTTCGACGAGGCGCTGGACAGCTGCTTCCGCCATGGCCTGTACCCGGCCTACAAGGCCAACCGCGAACCAGCGCCGGAGGAACTGCGCCGCCAGTTCGCCCACTGCAAGGCGCTGTGCGCCGCGCTGGGGCTGGCGGTGCTGGCACACCACGAGTACGAGGCGGACGACCTGATCGGCAGCGCGCTGCATGCCGCGCGTGCGCAGGATTTCCGCGGCGTGATCGTTTCGGCCGACAAGGATCTCTCCCAGTTGCTGTTCGAGCACGACGAGCAGTGGGACTTCGCGCGCGGCCTGCGCTGGGGCATGGAGGGGGTCAAGGCGCGGCACGGCGTGCACGCGCACCAGATCGCCGACTACCTGGCGCTGTGCGGCGACGCAGTGGACAACATTCCCGGCGTCACCGGCATCGGCGCCAAGTCGGCCGCGGTGCTGCTTGCGCATTTCGGCAGCCTCGATGCGCTGCTCTCTCGCCTTGACGAGGTGCCGTTCCTGCGTCTGCGCGGCGCCGCGCAGATGGCGGTGCGGCTGCGCGAGCAACGTGAACATGCGCTGCTATGGCGCCAGCTCACCACCGTGGCGCTGCACGCGCCGCTGGGCTTGCCTGCCTCCGGCTTCGATCGCGCGCCTGGGGACGCCGACATGCTCTCCGGCCTGTGCGAGACGCTGCGCTTCGGCCCGATGACGCGACGCCGCCTGCACGCCGCCGCCGGCCATCCGCTCCCGACTTCTCCCTCGATGGAAGCCCCATGAAACCCAACGATGCACAACCCCGGGTCGTCTACGAAGGCAAATACCAGCGCATGGTCGTGCGCGGCACCTGGGAGTACTCCGAGCGGGTGCATGCCGGCGGCCTGGCCGCGATCATCATCGCGGTGACGCCGGAAGACAACGTGCTGTTCGTCGAGCAGTTCCGCGTGCCGGTACAGGCGCGCACGATCGAGATGCCGGCCGGGCTGGTGGGCGACATCCATGCCGGCGAATCGATCGAGGTCTCGGCGGTGCGCGAGCTGGAAGAGGAAACCGGCTGGACCGCGGCGCAGGCCGAGGTGCTGCTGATCGGCCCCACTTCCTCCGGCGCCAGCAACGAGAAGATCGCCTTCGTGCGCGCGACCGGGCTGAGCCGCGTCGGGGCCGGTGGCGGCGACGAGAGCGAGGACATCACCGTGCACGAAATCCCTCGCCAGCGCGCGGCCGCGTGGCTGGTGGAGAAGATGGCCGAAGGTTACGAGCTCGACGCCAAGCTGTGGGCCGGCTTGTGGATGATCGAACATCACCTGGATGGCACGCCGCGTGACTGAAGCCGACGCGGGTCCGCTGCTGGGCGCGGACGATCCCTCGCCATTCGTGGTGCACAACGCAGCCGGTACCTCGCCGTGGCTGCTGATCGCAGACCATGCCGGGCAACGCGTGCCGCGCGCCCTGGGGAACCTGGGGCTGCCGCAATCCGAGCTGGACCGGCACATCGGCTGGGACATCGGCATCGCCGGCACCACCGCGCGACTGGCCGAGCTGCTCGACGCCACGGCGATCACGCAGGTGTATTCGCGCCTGGTGATCGACTGCAATCGCCCGCACGCCTCGCCCACGCTAATCGCCGAACGCAGCGACGGCACCGAGGTGCCCGGCAACGCGGGCCTGGATGCACATGCGCGGCAGCAGCGCATCGACGAGATCTTCGCGCCGTATCACCAGCGCATCGTGCAGGCGCTGGACGCGCGCGCGGCCAGCCACCAGCCGACGCTGCTGGTGGCGATGCACAGCTTCACCCCGGCGATGGCCGGCGTGCCGCGCCCGTGGCACGTCGGGGTGCTGTACCACCGCGATACGCGCCTGGCGCACGCCCTGCGCGACGCCTTGCGGGCCGAGGGCGACCTGGTGGTCGGCGACAACCAGCCCTATGCGGTGAGCGACACCAGCGACTATGCGGTGCCGGTGTACGGCGAAGGCCGCGGGCTGGTGCACGTGGAGCTGGAGATTCGCCAGGACCTGATTGCCGACGAGGCCGGACAGCTGCTGTGGGCGCAGCGGCTGGCGCGCTTGCTGCCGCCGTTGGCGGCGCGGTTCGGCGGGGAAGGCTCGCACGTTGCATGACGTGATCGCGCGGATGTCCGCGTCACGTCGGGACAGCCAGGGCGCGCGTGCCACACGGCCGGCAAGCCCCGGCGATCACGCGATCGTCCGCTGCCAGGGCATGGGGCACCGGCGAATCCGCCGGTGCCGGTGTACGCCACGCGCCATCGCGGTGGCGTACAGGTCGATCAGGCGAAAGCGTCGGTAGCGCGTACCAGCGCGTCGACGTTCTCGGCCTCGAAAGCGGAATGGCCGGCGGTCGGGGTGATCTCCAGCTTTGCCTTCGGCCATGCCTTGTGCAGGTCCCACGCGTTCTGCAGCGGGCACACCACGTCGTAGCGGCCGTGCACGATCACGCCGGGGATATCGGCGATGCGGGGCGCGTCGCGCAGCAGCTGGTCGTCGACCTCGAAGAAACCACCATTGACGAAATAGTGGTTCTCGATGCGCGCGAACGCGAGCGCGAATTTCGCGTCCTCATGGCCACTGACGAAGTCCGAATCCACGCGCAGGAAGCTGGTCGCGCCTTCCCACACGCTCCACGCGCGTGCGGCCGCCAGACGTACCGATTCGTCCTCGCTGGTCAGGCGGCGGTGGAAGGCGGAGATCAGGTCATGCCGCTCCACCGGCGGGATCGCCTTGAGGTAGTGCTCCCACGCATCCGGGAAAAGGCGGTTGGCGCCTTCCTGGTAGAACCATTCCAGCTCCCAGCGGCGCAGCATGAAGATGCCGCGCAGCACGAGTTCGGTGACACGCTCCGGATGCTTCTGCGCATAGGCCAGCGCCAGGGTCGAGCCCCAGCTGCCGCCGAACACCTGCCAGCGCGCGATGCCGAGCTTTTCGCGCAGCTTCTCGATATCGGCCACCAGGTCCCAGGTGGTGTTGTCCACCAGGTCCGCGTGCGGGGTGGAACGGCCCGAGCCGCGCTGGTCGAACAGCACGATGTGGTACTTGGCCGGGTCGTGGAAGCGGCGCATCTTGGCGCTGATGCCACCGCCCGGGCCGCCATGCAGCAGCACCACCGGCTTGCCCTGCGGATTGCCGCACTGCTCGAAGTACAGCGTGTGGCGGTCGTCCACCTTCAGCGTGCCGGTGGCAAAGGGTTCGATCTCCGGATACAGCGTGCGCATGTTCAGCGTGTCCACTTCGGAAAACCCGGATTTTAGCCCGCGCCGCGCTCAGCCCGGCCAACGACCCAGGGTGACCCGGTCGCGCGCCTCCAGGTCCTGCACCGTGGCCACGCCCACGAAGCCGCGCCCGGCCAGCAACGCGGCCACCGCCTCGCCCTGGTCCCAGCCATGCTCCAACAGCAGCCATCCCCCCGGTTGCAGGTGCGCGGGCGCGCCATCGACGATCTGGCGCATGTCGTCCAGGCCATCGGCACCCGCCGCCAGCGCGGTCGCCGGCTCGAAGCGCAGGTCGCCCTGTGACAGGTGCGGGTCATCGGCGGCGATGTAGGGCGGATTGCTGGCAACCAGGTCGAACCGCTCGCCGGCCAGCGGCGCCCACCAAGGCCCTTCGCGGAAGTCGATGCGGCCCAGGTCGTTGGTCTGCGCGTTGGCGCGCGCCACGGCCAGCGCCGCGGGGCTGGCATCCGTGGCCCATATCCGGGCCTGCGGCCGCTCGCTGGCCAGGGCCAGGGCGATCGCGCCGCTGCCCGTCCCCAGGTCGGCAATGCGGCGCCCGGGCGTGGTATCGATCCGTTCCAGTGCCAACTCGACCAGCAGCTCGGTTTCCGGGCGCGGAATCAGCGTGGCGGGCGTCACCGCCAGGTCGAGCGTCCAGAATCCACGGTGGCCCGTCAGGTAAGCGACGGGCTCACCGGCCACACGGCGCTCCACCAGCGCCGCGAAGGCCTCGGCTACCGGCCCGGACACCGGCTCGCGGCCATGAGCGAACAGCCACGCGCGGTCGCGCCCCAGCGCGTGCAACAGCAGGGCTTCGGCGTCGGCACGATCGATACGCTCGATCGCCAGGCGCAACAGCGCCTCGGGCAGATGTGACATCGGGTCACTCTTGGGAAATACAGGATCGCCATTATCCCGTGGAGACAGGTCCGCCCAGCGCGCGAGACCGGCTCTTGGGTTTTGATAGACCGTGACTATCTATCTAATTCCATCAATCGATTTGAGCAATCTATCGATCCTCTCTACTATCACCCTTGTTCCACTCCCCCAGACCATTGGCAACAAAGAGGAAGTTCAATGTCCGTGATCAATACCGAAATCAAGCCGTTCAAGGCGACCGCCTACCAGAATGGTGAATTCATCGAAGTCTCCGATGCCAACCTGAAGGGCAAGTGGTCCGTGGTGGTGTTCTACCCGGCCGATTTCACCTTCGTGTGCCCGACCGAGCTGGAAGACCTGGCCGAGAACTACGCCGAGTTCCAGAAGCTGGGCGTGGAGGTCTTCTCGGTGTCCACCGACACCCACTTCTCGCACAAGGCCTGGCACGACAGCTCGCCGGCCATCGGCAAGATCAAGTACGCGATGATCGGCGACCCGACCGGCACGATCACCAACAACTTCGAAGTGATGCGCCCGGGCGTTGGCCTGGCCGACCGCGGTACCTTCATCATCGACCCGGCCGGCGTCATCCAGGCCGTGGAAATCACCGCCGAGGGCATCGGCCGTGATGCCAACGAACTGCTGCGCAAGGTCAAGGCTGCCCTGTACGTCGCCGCTCATCCGGGCGAGGTGTGCCCGGCCAAGTGGAAGGAAGGCGAGAAGACCCTCGCGCCGTCGCTGGACCTGGTCGGCAAGATCTAAGGCTGATCATTGCCTGCCCCGTTCGCGGGGCAGGCAACACACCCGTCCCTGCTTGCAGGGGCGGGGGTGAACCGGAACCGGTGCGCGCCGGCATGGCGCTCTCTCTCCCGCCTGCCGGCACGTCGCCGGTTGCGGTTCACCCCTTCCCCCACGTCGGCGTATGCCCTGCGGCATAGACGCCATGCCCTCCCCTTGCCGATCGACAGGAGCTGAATCCCATGTTGGACACGAATCTGCAAACCCAGCTGAAGTCCTACCTCGAGCGCCTCACCCGCCCGGTGCACATCACCGCGCAGGTGGATGACGGCGCGAAGTCGCAGGAAATGCTGGAGATGCTCAACGAGATCAAGGCGCTGAGCGATGTGATCGGTCTGGAGGTGCGCCGCGATGCCGGGGCGCGCACGCCCAGCTTCAGCCTCAACAGCCCGGGCCAGGACATTTCGCTGACCTTCGCCGGCCTGCCGATGGGCCACGAGTTCACCTCGCTGGTGCTGGCGCTGCTGCAGGTGGGCGGGCATCCGTCGAAGGCCGCGCCGGAAGTGATCGAACAGGTGAAGAACCTGGAAGGCGAATACGTCTTCGAGACCTACTTCTCGCTGTCGTGCCAGAACTGCCCGGACGTGGTGCAGGCGCTGAACCTGGCCGCGGTGCTGAACCCGAACATCAAGCATGTCGCCATCGATGGCGCGCTGTTCCAGGAAGAAGTCGAGTCGCGCCAGATCATGTCGGTGCCGACCGTGTTCCTCAACGGCCAGGTGTTCGACCAGGGCCGCATGAACCTGGAGCAGATCGTCGCCAAGCTCGACACCAATGCCGGCCAGCGCGACGCGGAGAAGATCAACGCCAAGTCGCCGTTCGACGTACTGGTGGTGGGCGGCGGCCCGGCCGGCGCGGCTGCGGCCGTGTATGCGGCGCGCAAGGGCATCCGCACCGGCGTGGCGGCCGAGCGTTTCGGCGGCCAGGTGCTCGATACCATGGCAATCGAGAACTTCATTTCGGTCACCGAAACCGAAGGCCCGAAGATGGCCGCCGCGCTGGAGCAGCACGTGCGCCACTACGACGTGGACGTGATGAACCTGCAGCGCGCCGAAGCGCTGGTGCCGGCCGGCGACGACGGCCTGGTGCAGGTGAAGCTGGCCAACGGCGCGGTGCTGAAGTCGCGCACGGTGGTGCTCTCCACCGGCGCGCGCTGGCGGCAGATGAACGTGCCGGGCGAGAACGAATATCGCAACAAGGGCGTGGCCTATTGCCCGCACTGCGACGGCCCGTTGTTCAAGGGCAAGCGCGTGGCGGTGATTGGCGGCGGCAACTCGGGTGTCGAGGCCGCCATCGACCTGGCTGGCATCGTCTCGCACGTCACCCTGTTCGAGTTCGACGACAAGCTGCGCGCCGACGAAGTATTGCAGCGCAAGCTGCGCAGCCTCGGCAACGTGCGCGTGATCACCAGCGCACAGACCACCGAAGTGCTGGGTGACGGCAACAAGGTCACCGGCCTGGTCTACAAGGACCGCGCGGGCGGCGATTCGCATCGTGTGGAGCTGGAGGGCATCTTCGTGCAGATCGGCCTGCTGCCGAACACCGAGTGGCTCAAGGGGGTGGTGGCCCTCTCGCCGCGTGGCGAAATCGTCATCGACGATCGCGGCCAGACCAACGTGCCGGGCGTGTTCGCCGCTGGCGACGCCACCACCGTGCCCTACAAGCAGATCGTCATCGCCATGGGCCAGGGCGCGACTGCGGCGCTGGGTGCCTTCGACCACCTGATCCGCAGCACCGCACCCAAGGCCACGGGCGCGGTCGCCGAAGCGGCCTGACCGCCACGCACGGGCGGCCCGCGACGGCATGTCGCTGGCCGCCACGGCGCGCGGGGGCGTAAGCTGTCCCCGGGCGTGGTTGTCCTCCGCCGTACCACGCGCTCCCCATAGAGGCTCTGCAGATGAACCTGCGTGATCTCAAGTACCTGGTCGCCCTGGCCGATCACAAGCATTTCGGCCGCGCGGCGGCGGCCTGTTTCGTCAGCCAGCCGACCCTGTCCACCCAGATCAAGAAACTGGAGGACGAACTCGGCGTGCCGCTGGTCGAACGCGCGCCGCGCAAGGTGATGCTCACGCCAGCCGGCCGCGAGGCTGCCAGCCGCGCGCGCAGCATCGTGGCCGAGGTCGAGCAGATGAAAGAGGCCGCGCGTCGCAGCCAGGACCCGGAAGCGGGGACGGTGCGGCTGGGCATCTTCCCTACGCTGGGTCCTTACCTGCTGCCCCACGTGGTGCCGCGCATCCGCGAGCGCTTCCCACAGCTGGAGCTGTTGCTGATCGAGGAAAAGAGCGACCAGTTGCTGCGCCAGCTGCGCGAAGGCCGGATGGATGCGGCGGTACTGGCGTTGCCGATCCACGATGACCAGTTGCACGCCGAATTCCTGTTCGAGGAGCCGTTCGTGCTGGCGGTGCCGGACAGCCATCCGCTGTCGCGCCGCCAGTCGCTGAGCCTGGACGAATTGTCCGAGCAGCGCTTGCTGTTGCTGGAAGACGGCCATTGCCTGCGCGACCAGGCGCTGGACGTCTGCCACCTGGCAGGGGCGCTGGAGAAATCCGAATTCCAGGCCACCAGCCTGGAAACGCTGAGGCAGATGGTGGCGGCCAACGTCGGCGTGACGCTGTTGCCGCTGCTGGCGGTGAAGCCGCCCGTAGCGCGGTCGGAGAACGTGCAACTGATCGGCTTCGATGCCGAGCGCCCGCCGAGCCGGCGCATTGCGCTGGTGTGGCGTCGCAGCTCGGCGATGGGCGAATTCCTGGAGCGGCTGGCACAGCTGTTCAAGGAACTGCCGCCGCACCTGCTGCAGCTGGACGGCGCCGTGACCGGCCACCGCGATACCCCGCCATCTCCGGCGGTGGCGGGCAGCGTGGCCCCCTCCGCGCGGGTTCGGGCGAACAGCTGAACCCATCGGTTGCCGGCGGTTCCTTCCGCACGTGATTCTTCCGACAATGGACACCGGGCGGCCTTGCGGGGCCGCCCGCTTTCATCCACAGGACGAATCCATGAATACTCTGCACAACAGCGGCTTGCCGCCTTCGATCATCCTCTCCAGCCGTGACGTGGCCCGCCTCGAGGCCCTGCTTGAATCCCCTGCGCTGAGCCGGCTGCCGGCCGCGATCGCGCTCTCCGGCGAACTGGGCCGCGCCCAGGTCCTGCCGCCCGAAGACATTCCCCCTGGCGTCGTGACCATGCATTCGCGCGTGGAATGCATCGACGAGCTTCACGACGAACCCCATACCCTCACCCTGGTCTACCCGCAGGAAGCCGATGTCGAGCGCGGCCGTGTCTCGGTACTGGCGCCGGTGGGCAGCGCGCTGCTGGGCCTGTCGGTGGGCCAATCGATCGACTGGCAGGCCCCGGGTGGCCGTCCGCTGCGGCTGCGCGTGCGCGCCGTGCACTACCAGCCGGAGGCGGCGGGCGACTTCCATCGCTAGGCGCGCTAACGTAACGCCCCCGTGGTTCCGTTTTCCTTTCCGTATTCCTCCGTTTCGCGAGAACCGATGATGACTTCGCAATCTTCCAAGCTGGCCCAGCTCCGTGAACTGTCCGTGGTGGTGGCCGATACCGGCGACTACGACGCGATCAAGCGCCTCAAGCCGGTGGACTGCACCACCAACCCGACCCTGGTGAAGAAGGCGCTGGACCTGCCCGTCTATGCCGAGCTGATCGAGCGCGAGCTGGCCTGGGGCAAGCAGCAGGGTGGCGGCGAGGAAGTGGTCAATGAAGTGGCCGACCGCCTGACGGTGGGCGTGGGCACGATGCTGGCGGCCCTGGTGCCGGGCCGCGTGTCGACCGAGGTCGATGCGGACCTGGCGCACGACACGGCGGCCACGATCGCCAAGGCGCACAAGTTCATCCAGATGTATGCCGAGCGCGGCGTGCCGCGCGAGAAGATCCTGATCAAGGTGGCGGCGACGTGGGAAGGCGTGGAGGCGGCGCGCCAGCTGCAGAAGGACGGGATCGACTGCAACCTGACGCTGATCTTCAACCAGACCCAGGCACTGGCATGCGCGGAGGCGGGGGTGTTCCTGATCTCGCCGTTCGTGGGCCGCATCCTGGACTGGTACGTGGCCAACGGGCAGACGCCTGCGAACATCGACGAAGACCCGGGCGTGAAGTTCGTGCGCGGGGTCTACAACGAGTTCAAGAAGCGCGGCTCCTCGACCGTGGTGATGGGCGCTTCGTTCCGTTCCACCGCGCAGATCGAGGCACTGGCCGGCTGCGACCGGCTGACCATCTCGCCGGACCTGCTCGAGAAGCTCGACGAAGATCATGGCGAGTTGCCGCGCAAGCTCTCGCCGGTGGCAGCGGACGGCGCTGCCGTGGTGGCGATCGATTCGGCGAAGTTCGCCAAGGACCTGGCAGCTGACCCGATGGCGACCGAGAAGCTCTCTACCGGCATCGATACGTTCGCCAAGGATCTGCAGGCGCTTCGCGAGACTATTCGCGGCAAGTTGGGTTGAGGGAAAAGTGTTTTTGTGGGGCGGCCGGTGGCCGCCCTTTTTGTTTGTGGGTGCTGCGTGGGGGTGGGTGGTTTGGCCTTCGAGGCGGATCGGCTCGCAGGGATCGCGCGCGGTCCCGCCCCCGCAGGCCCTCAGGATCTCCAAGACCGGACAGCACTGCCAGCCAAGCGCCCACGCCGACCTCGTGCTTTGGCTTTGGCCTTCGCCTTTGCTCTTCCCATCCACGCCGCACGGCGCGTTGGTATCGAAGTGGGGCCCCTGAGGCGCCATGCGCCGGCCTGACGGATAGCTTCGTCAGCGGGCCATGGATGGCCCGCGGCGGCGAGTCAGACAGGATGTCTGACCGAGCCGCGACGAAGCTATCCGTCAGGCCGGGGCCCGCACCGCAAGCCGCCCCACCCACCGCCCCCGACAAAGCG
>Ga0310344_10001168_pt1 | contig 20342 bp, 16 predicted proteins | sample HC15DNA20200_MG_FD_203801 | JGI IMG/M metagenome (GOLD analysis project Ga0310344, IMG submission 203801) | Marine microbial communities from station ALOHA, North Pacific Subtropical Gyre - HC15-DNA-20-200_MG | ecosystem: Environmental > Aquatic > Marine > Oceanic | place: Pacific Ocean: North... | reverse complement strand
CGCGAAGGAGATTGGATCTCCATTGACGGTAGTGACGGCATCGTGTTCACCGGCAAACTTGAAACTGAGCCAGCCACAGCAATTGAAGAGGTCTCGGCGCTGATGGAATGGGCAGACTCGCTCAGAAAGCTAAAGGTTCGCGCAAACGCAGATACGCCTGATCAAGCGACCGAAGCAATTAAGCTTGGTGCCGAAGGCATCGGACTATGCCGGACAGAGCACATGTTTCTTGGCGACCGCGCTCCGCTGGTCCAACGACTAATTCTTGCGGAGGAGGAAACTGAACGTAGTGCTGCGCTAGATGAACTCTTGCCTCTTCAAAGACAAGATTTTGAAGGTATTTTTAAAGCGATGGGAGGTCGACCGACGACTATAAGGCTTATCGATCCACCACTGCATGAGTTTCTACCGAGCGAAACAGATTTACTCGCTGAGGTCACTCGTCTAGAGTGCACCGAGCCCGAATCACCTAAGTTACCTGCCCTTCAAAACATGCTCAGATCAGTTCGAGCTATGCATGAAGCAAATCCGATGCTAGGTCTGCGAGGCTGTCGCCTATCGTTTATTTTTCCCGGCATAGTTCAAATGCAGGTTACGGCCATTATTAGCGCTGCCTGCAAAGTCAGGAAAGAGGGTCTAGGAGTAGAGCCTGAAATTATGATCCCATTGGTCAGTCACGTAAACGAATTGAAATGGGTTAAAGAACGTTTAGAAAAAACAGCGCAACAAGTTATGCAGGAAGAAAAAATCGAGGTCAACTACTCATTTGGAACTATGATAGAAACCCCAAGAGCCGCTCTAACGGCTGGGGAAATTGCCACCGAAGCGAGTTTCTTTAGTTTTGGAACTAATGATCTCACACAGATGATTTTTGGTATTAGTCGAGATGATGCCGGAACATTTCTAAGGCATTATATTGATGAGGGTATCCTGCCAGATGATCCAACTGAATCTATCGACCAAACTGGAGTTGGGCGGCTCATAAAACTAAGTATCGATGATGCGCGGAAAATTAAGCCAGAACTGAAGCTTGGCATCTGCGGCGAACACGGCGGTGATCCACGCTCGATAGCATTCTGTCATACTGTAGGAATGGAGTACGTTAGCTGTTCACCAAAACGCATCCCGATCGCACGTCTCGCGGCTGCACAAGCGGCGCTGTCAAGCGCTTAATTATTTTATAGCCTATCTCGCCGAACAGCAGTTCCGACGTAGCTTGAATGAAGCCTCAAACTCTCCGATTCGTGTAATAAAGCTATGCACAAGCTTCATAAAGTAGCTACTAAATGGTTAAAAGGTGTTCTCGATAAAAACGCAACTCGCGAATCGAGTCGTAGATATCCGCTAAAGCAAGGTGAGTAGAATCTTTTTTAAATTCAGTATCAGTATTTGGCCCCCACAAATGAGCCAAGATTTTCAAGGTAGTTACATCAAGATTTCTATAGTGGAAGAAACGCGCGAGCTCAGGCATATGACGTATGAGAAAACGCCGATCCTGACAGATACTGTTACCACACATGGGCGAAACCACCGGGTCAAGGTACTTGCGTAGAAACGTCAGAGTCTGCTCCTCAGCATCGTATTCGCTTGTGGTACTAGCTTTCACCCGAGCAACGAGACCCGAATCATTGTGCTGACGGGTATTCCATTCGTCCATGCCATTCAGTGTCTCGTCGCTTTGATGGATTGCCAATACCGGACCGTCCTCAAGTACAACAAGATCCTTATCGGTGACGACTGTCGCGATCTCAATAATCAGATCCTTGTCAGGATCCAGCCCGCTCATTTCCAGATCGATCCAGATCAAATTATCCTTAGATTTCAATATCACGACCTCCAGGGTCAGATTGTAACAGGCCGATCAGACTACCAGATTAATACTACTTCCCAAGCCCCCCACCCCAATGAGTAAAATCGGCAAGGTCGTTGCACGATATAGACGCCATAGTCTCGTTGAGAATCAGCAAGGGGAGCGAGTCGTCTGCCAGTTACAAAGCCGCTCGTTGAACCCTGTCGTTGGCGATCGCGTAGAGTGGCATATAGAACCCGACCGTAAAGGCATTATTACAAAATTACTTTCTCGAAACTCCACGCTCATGCGTATCAACAATCGTGGTAAACCAGAAACGATCGCTGCTAATTTATCGCAACTGGTCGTCGTGCTGGCACCACAACCTACTCCAGACTGGTTCCTTCTTGACCGCTATCTTGCATCAGCAGCGTTATCGGGCCTCAAAAGCGTAATCGTATTCAATAAAGTAGACCTTGGCGAGAACTGTCCAGAGGAACTTACGAACTATCGTAATCTGACCGACCATATCTGCCTTACGAGCGCTAAACAGCGATCAGGCCTTATGGCGCTAGCTACATACATGGCTAAGGAATGTAGCGTGCTAATTGGACAATCTGGCGTTGGTAAGTCGTCTTTGATAAACGCATTACTCGGTTCAGCACGTCAAGCCGTGAATGAATTGTCTGATAAGAGCGGGCATGGACGTCATACAACGAGTACATCTGTACTCTATAAGCTACCCGAGAGTGGGGAACTCATTGACTCACCAGGCGTCCGCGACTATGCCCCTTATATCGCGGACGTGCGCGACGTAGAGCGCGGCTTCAAGGAGTTCGGCTCTTCCTACAAAAGTAACTGTCGCTTCGACGACTGCCGTCACCTAGCGGAGCCTGATTGCGCTATAAAGACAGCAGTAGCAAAGTGCGTCATTACCGAACGACGCTATCAAAGCTACCTAAATTTATTGGAATTAACCGAGTCGGTGCAAGAAAAGCATCGCTAACCGAGCGATCCGCGCATCTGTCGTCCTCCAAGGACATGCATGTGAATATGAAAAACAACCTGACCCCCTGCCGCGTTAGAATTAATAACGACTCGGTAACCTGGCAGCTCATATCTACAGGCAAGATCGCGAGCGATCAAAAAGAACCGTCCCATAGTTCCCGCCTGATCATCCTTCAGATCGTCAAGGGTTGCTATATGGGTCTTCGGAATTAGGATTCCATGGAATGGTGCCCGTGGGCTGGTATCCTTAAAACCAAGAATTTCATCATCCTCATATAGCCCCTCACAGGCCACATCACCTGCAACTATCTTACAAAAAACACAGCCTGGGTCTCTTTCGAGTGTCATGAATTCTCCGCCGTAGGTTCTGCATCAATTTCGCGACGTCCTGACATAGCTCGCGACAATGTACCACTATCGATGAACTCGAGCTCACCCCCCATCGGTACGCCATAGGCGATGCGACTAGCGCGGATATTATGTTGTTTCGCCATAGCCGCGATAATGTGTGCTGTTGCATCACCCTCGACTGTTGCGCTAGTAGCGAGGACTACTTCAGTAATTGTCTCTTCTTCGAGGCGGCGTTGAAGTAACGTCAAACCTAACTCGGTCGGACCGATACCATCGATCGGTGAAAGATGACCCATGAGAACGAAGTAACGGCCTCTATAAACAGCCGACTGCTCGATAGCAATGAGATCGGCCGGCATTTCAACTACACAAAGTTGCGCCGAATCACGCCGATGATCTAAACATAGGCCACACACTGATTCCTCCGTCAGCATACGGCAAATTTCGCAATTTTTGATCAAGCGGCTACCTTCTGCGAGGGCACTCGACAGACGTATAGCCCCTTCGCGATCCTTATCGAGAAGATGAAAGGCCATACGTTGTGAAGACTTAGCGCCGACACCAGGCAAGCATTGCAAGGCCTGAATAAGCTTTTGTAGTAGTGGTGAATACCCCTGACTCACTAGAATGGTAACTTCATCCCGGCCGGAAGTCCCAAACCGCCCGATAAGCCACCCATCTTATCCTGAACGGTCGTTTCGACCTTCTGAGCAGCATCATTGTAGGCAGCCGCGATTAAATCTTCGAGCATGTCCTTATCGTCTTGCAGCAGCGCATCTTCGATCAGGACGCGACGGACTTCATACTTACAGGTCATACGCAACGTTACCATCCCTCCGCCAGACTCACCGATTACCTCTATCGTAGCCAATTCGTCCTGCGCTTTCTGCATATTCGCTTGCATTTCCTGAGCCTGCTGCATGAGTCGCCCTAATCCTTTCATTCGTGCTTTATTCCTTATATTAAATTTATATTGATCATGATTTTATATATTACTAATCTTACATATTCGCTATCGGTACGCCCGACATTCACACACCACTAAATTTTAAGGCGTTTAATATCCTACAAATACCGCACAGCTAAAAATAGCCGGTCTACAGATGAGTGGTTTTATTCTCCGCTGGCTGAATGCTGTCAGCTTCTAAGATAGCATCGAAAGCTGCCTGCACTGCCCGAACATTGGGATCCTGCTCTATCGCTTCTCGCGCATTACTTATTCGTTGATCTTCGCCTGCCTCCCGAAGTTCTGCTGGCGTTGCAGCCCGTGTTGCACCAGTTCCTATATTAAGCCTTAACTCCCGGCCTAGGTGCTCCCTCAACGCAGCTTCCAGCCTACCTTTGACCTGCGGTGTATTCAGGTATGCGTTCTCTTCTGCCAGAATCAGCACAATACGGTCATCAGATTGTTTTTCGACCGTACAGTGCTCAGCAAGTTGACGTGCTGCACCGCTAATATTCGCCGAACTCAACAAACGCCCCCATTCTCCCGCTTTCGATTCAGCTAAATCTGATGTCTTAGGTATTTGCTCAGACTGCTCCAAAGTTTTTTGTTTGAGCGATGGCGATGCCTTTAATGCTGATTTTGAAGTGTCCTCTACTGTTGGCTTCAGTTCTGGCGGTCGCACCCCAGTAACCGCATTGCCGCCGCCCCCGATCGTTACGTTAGGTCGAAACGCCACCATCCTCAACAAAGTCATCTCTACCCCCGACCGTCGATCACGGCACACGTCCAGATCCTTACGACCTTGCACTGCAATCTGGTAGTAGAGCTGAACATCCTCCGCGGAGATAGCCTCAGCAAGTTCCAATAAGGCCTCCTGCTCCTCTAGCATCTCATCACGGCCAACTAGCTGGATTACGGCTAAGCGCTGCAATTCGCCCATAAGTTCGTCCAGAATAGTCGCGTAATCAGGAGCGAATTCATCAACCCTCGCAATCTCTTTGAGGAGAGCCGAACTATCGCCTTTCGCTAGACCTTCGAGCAGGCGGATAACATGCTGTCGATCAATCGTTCCGAGCATCGCATCAACCGACTCCTTGCTGACCGCGCCACCGCAAAATGCGATCGCCTGATCGAGGAGACTCAGAGCATCACGCATACTACCGTCTGCACCTCTCGCAATCTCGGTCAAACCAGAAGGCTCAGCCTGAACTTCCTCCGCTGTACAAATCTTCTGTAACTGCTCCTGGATTTGCACTAGCGTCAACCGCTTAAGATTGAATTGTAAACAGCGAGATAGAACAGTGACCGGTAATTTCTGCGGATCTGTCGTTGCGAGCAGGAATTTAACGTGAGGCGGCGGTTCCTCGAGCGTCTTCAGCAATGCGTTGAAGGAGTGCTTAGACAACATATGCACTTCGTCGATCAGATAAACTTTAAAACGACCCGCTGTCGGCGCGTATTGCACGTTATCCAGTAAATCACGCGTATCGTCGACTTTTGTTCGAGACGCCGCATCGACTTCAAGGAGATCGACAAAACAACCCTCATCGATAGCGACACAAGCCTCACACGTGCCACATGGTTCAGACACAATTCCTTCGACGCAGTTCAATGCCTTAGCAAGGATTCGCGCTACCGTCGTTTTGCCCACACCCCTTGTACCTGCAAACAGATAAGCATGATGTACCCGTTCGGCGGCAAGGGAGTTTATGAGAGCGGTCACGACATGTCGTTGACCAACGAACTCCTCGAAACGCCGTGGACGCCATTTTCTAGCAAGAACGATATAACCCATAAGATAAAGAGTCCTACCAACAACTAAATTTAGATCCGCGCCAGCTCGGCCCCGGCACCCGACCGAACCGCTACCGCTGCTCCCTTCCGGGTCTGACGGGGTTCACTGCTGATCGTCGCGAGGGAACCGACGCGGACTTGTCTACTTTAACAGCGGGGTAGTGCAGCCGTACAGACCGAGGTCTACTTCGCGGACCACATACTGACTAAATCAGAAGTAATTTCAACAAACTAACCATATATATTTGATTTACAATATAGTTTTTAGAATATCCTACGAAAAATTACTGTGAATTCTAAATTTCGGGCTAGCTGTCGTGCCTTAAGTGAAAATAAGCACTAAAATCACGCGTCCCGGAGGGATGGCCGAGCGGTCGAAGGCGCTTGCTTGGAAAGCAAGTGTACGTGTCACAGCGTACCGTGGGTTCGAATCCCACTCCCTCCGCCATTAACTACCGAACATAGCTAATTGATTATTATTTGGGACTTAACGCAATTTCCCTTTGCTTCCGGTGCCGCTCGCGAATTCCACTCACTGTCGGAACGAAACGAAGCAGGCTGGTCACGCGAGGTTGGGATTGGCTAGCGATGGCGCAAAATGCTTTTTTCGGACGATTCAATCAGATCCGCACGGGACTGCCCCTTGATTTGGGGTCCGGACTTTTTTGGTAACGTTACTACCGGAGTCTCTACCTCAAACGTAACTCGCTCACCGATCTAGATAAGACGGACACATCCCCCCGCCAGAATCCCTTTCTATTTTCCACCGTCGATCTAACATATACTCTGGCAATTATTTTATGTCCAACTTATATATTTCTTACCCTAGCTAGGGAGCTAACGAAATTTCTATGTCAATATTCGATGATCAATTAAACAAAATACATAATCAGCAAGGTTTTGTCGCCGCCCTGGATCAAAGTGGTGGTAGTACACCAAAAGCACTAATGCTTTACGGCGTCGGTGAAGATGCCTACAGCAACGACGAAGAAATGTTCGCGCTGGTACATGAAATGCGTACCCGAATCGTTACGAGCTTAGCGTTTGACGGCGACCGAATACTAGGCGCAATTCTGTTCGAAAATACGCTTGACCGTGACATAAATGATCAGCATTCAGCTCAGTATCTCTGGAAAACTAAAAACGTTTTACCTTTCTTAAAAGTGGATAAGGGTCTTGCCGACGAAGTCGATGGTGTCCAGGTTATGAAACCCATACCGAACCTCGCCGAACTGCTAGGAAAAGCGAAGTCGCATAATGTATTCGGTACAAAAATGCGTTCTGTAATCAAAAGCGCTAACGCTGTTGGTATTGGTCATGTCGTCGCACAACAATTTGAAATTGGCAGAGATATCGTTGCTGCAGGTCTGGTACCTATTATTGAGCCAGAAATCGACATTAACGCTGTTGATAAAGCCGAAGCGGAAGTTATTCTCCGAAATGAATTGCTCGAAAACCTTGCTAAACTAGATACAAACGAACGCGTCATCTTCAAACTAACGCTTCCGGAAGAAGCTAATTTCTACGGCTTGTGCCAGGAACACCCGAATTTGATAAAGATGGTTGCTCTATCCGGCGGATATTCTCGTGAAGAGGCTAATCGACGGCTAACAGAGAATAACGGCATGATTGCGAGTTTTTCTAGAGCGTTAACCGAAGGGCTATCAGCGCAGCTATCTATCGAAGAATTCGAGCAAACACTGGACTCGTCGATCCAGTCGATCTTCGACGCTTCCTGTACCTGAGTAGACTACGTTACTATAGGCAATGATCCATTCTAGCGAGGCACGAAACGCCGCGTCGCCTCCAAATCACAGTTAAAAGGCGACATATCCATCTGTGGCGAGTAGATCAATGACCGCACGTGAGTCATAGAACCGACGATATATTCAGGGTCTTCGAGCATAAACTCGACGCTCATCCGCGTACCGCCTTCAGCTAGCTGATAGCGCTCCACGACGTGTTTCATGCCTCCGGCAGGAATTCCATTCTGGTACGGCGAACGGTGATCGGTAAAATTCGTTGTGTCAACAACTAATATATCGTCCTCCCAGTGTCCAACTGAATGCCCTTGATGTGTGCGCTCATTAGCAGCAGGATGCTCGCGACCGTCCATGAAAACGGTACGCTCGACGTCAAAATACTGACTTCGAATAACTATCGTTTCCTCACCTTCGTTGAATTCAATCTCAAGCGGATAGAGATCGGTATACACTATCATCGACGGCGTTGGTTTCGAAACGCACAATAGCTCAGGGTTCTCTGACGAATTCTGGCTATAGGCCTCCTCTGCAATTCTGCCTTCCTCGGTCAACGTCAGTTCTGCCAACGTAAGCTGATCCAACCCACCGGGGTAGTCTTCACCAAGACTAGTTCTATCAACTATCCATCTGCCTTCTATTGTAGATGTCGTCGGCGGCGGACCCGAATCAACTATGCTTCCGGGACCAGCGACAATATCGGCATTCACGACCTCACCGCCCCCTTTCGAAATCCACTCAATCAATCCGTAAGGACGACCGTCAATTGCACGATGCAAACCAACTGATACTTGATCTCCCACGAGAAGTGAGTCTGGCCTCCATCCTCTGCGTGTCACAGTGAGAGCAGAACCCATCTGAACGGTCCACTCTATTTCCTCACCTTGCTCATTCGTGGACATGGCGGTGAAATAGGTATGCGGATTCCGCATACTGTATTCAGTAATGACGCCCTCGAACGTTACTACGTTCTCCATATCTAGTCCGGCATCGCTGTGATGCCCTGACGCTGGAGACATCGGCATGACAACGGTCACTACAGCGATAAGCAAGTATATAAATAGCATTTTATGGATCTAAACCAGCTAGATAGGCGACTATATTTAACATATCTTCGGCACTAAGGTTCGCCACGATGGGTGTCATGATCGGGCTTTTCCGCGTGCCCTGTTTAACATCCCACAGCTGACGCATCGTATAGCTCGCGGTACGCCCGGCTATACTCGGTATTGCCGCCAAGCCTGTCTGATCCGGACCGTGACATAGACCGCATTGAATCGTCTTACCACCACCCGTCGTAACAAGTTCCTCACCTTTGGCGACACTTCCTACCGGCACATAGGCAACAAAACCGCCACGCGGATCCCGGCTCATTTCTGTGCGTTCGGGATCCTCCGGTACTTCGATGATACGCTGCCCTAACGGCACCGAAGGCAAATCCGGAAGCGGTAACATCAGTCGATTAGTCGTAACGCGTACCTGCGGCGCCTCTTCGGATTCAACTACACGTACCATCTTGCGAAACGGCAAAGAAGTATAGTATTCAACTATCTCTTCTTTCTCAGCCTCAGTCAGATTCGCCGCAATCATCGCCATTTCATTGGTGTTCGCCTTGCGTATATCAGCACTATGACGATCGCCTCGCTCGAAAGCTGCAATCTGTTCAAGAAAATAAGCCTCGGGTAGACCGGAAATGTGAGCGTTCTCCATCTTCCCCTGACCGTTAGGATAGTGGCAAAGCGCACACGCCTTGATGCCATCGGCCTCGCGTCCGTTAGCCACAATGGATGGCATTTGCGGATGATCGCCTGGATACCAATCGGCTGGGCCATAGGCAAAATAAGCCTCATTGCGCGTGAACATCAGCTCCGTGCCCGGTAGCGATCGCTTTACACCATCTTCAGGCGGATCGTTGGCGATATAGGCACACTCAACCGGCATGGCAGATCTAGAGCAAGGAGGGGCTACCCGATCATCGGAGGAAAAAGTATCAAGTTCACCATATGCCCAATCAGGCCAATCCGGTCCATGTTCTATTACCGGCTGCGCACCCAGTTTGCTACTCATAACCGTCATACTGAGCAACCCGAGAGTCAACGCAGTGAGATGGATATTCATAGGACCTCCATAAAACGATTATAGCCGTAAGTTACTATCTACAATATAAAAAATAGCGGTTTGGCCAAAACAACTAGCCTCACTATGGTGATTTTATGAACACTGTATAATGCATGTGCACTAATAATTTACAAACGGTCGTGGAAAAACATCGATAATAGTCATGACTAGTTAGTTAATCTAATAGCTCGGTGCTATTGATTGTCAGAGGGGAAAATTGGCCAACTAATTGCTTATAAATTACTCCGAAAATAAATCCTTCGACATGCTAGGAGATAGGTCTTTGCACGAAAAGCTAAAGAATACTGATCTACCAGTCCGCGAACAAAATAAACTTGTAGCGCTTGACGCTGTAGAAGCCGTCGCACGCATTGCCTACAAAACTAACGAAGTTTGCATCATCTATCCTATAACGCCTGCATCGGCGATGGGTGAGTATGCAGACGAATGGGCCACGGAGGACAAAAAAAACCTTTGGGGGATCGTTCCAGACGTGGTTCAAATGCAAAGCGAAGGCGGCGCTGCCGGATCTGTGCACGGCTCCTTGCAGACGGGCGCATTAGCAACAACCTTCACCGCCTCGCAGGGTCTGCTATTGATGATTCCGAACATGTATAAGATTGCTGGCGAGCTTACATCGACAGTCTTTCATATCGCTTCCCGTTCAATAGCAGCTCAAGGGCTGTCCATATTTGGTGATCATCAAGATGTTATGGCTACTCGGCAAACAGGATTCGCAATGCTCTGCTCTTCCTCTGTACAAGAAGCTCAAGATATGGCGCTAATCAGCCAAGCCGCAACACTCGAATCGCGAGTTCCTTTTATTCATTTTTTTGACGGATTCAGAACTTCTCACGAGATAAACACAATCGAGTCAATCAGCGATGAACAAATCTCCGAAATGCTCGATGCTGAACTAATACACGCGCACCGCGGGCGTGCGCTTAGCCCGGAGAACCCCTTTATTCGCGGCACAGCACAAAATCCCGACACATACTTTCAGGCTCGCGAAACTGTTAATCCGTATTACAACGCTACGCCAGATATCGTGCAGTCTTATATGGACCGTTTCGCAACGCTCACTGGCCGACAATACAATTTATGTGAATATTTAGGCGCGCCTGATGCCGAACGCGTTGTAATTATCATGGGCTCTGGGGCAGATGTCTGCGAAGAAACACTGGGCTATCTAGCGGAAAGTGGTGACAACAAAATCGGTTTAATCAAGTTACACCTATACCGGCCATTCCCTGTCGATGCACTACTGGAATGCATTCCAACAACTGTACGCAAGATCGCTGTACTCGATCGCACAAAGGAACCAGGCTCGGGCGGCGAGCCGTTATATAAAGATGTAATAACGGCGATGGCCGAAGGTATGTGTGATAACCGACTAAACTGCGAAATGTTTCCGAAAATCGTTGGTGGGCGCTACGGTCTATCGTCTAAGGATTTCACTCCGGCAATGGCGAAGGGTGTTTTCGACGAACTTCGTAAAGACCAGCCAAAAAATCACTTCACCATCGGGATCAACGACGATTTAACGCATATGAGTCTTGAGTTCGACCCATCCTTTATTATCAAACAGCCTGGCGTGATCTCCGCCATGTTTTACGGTCAAGGATCCGACGGGACGGTTGGCGCAAACAAGAATACAATTAAAATCATTGATAAAGAAACCGATTACCAAACTCAAGGTTATTTCGTTTACGACTCCAAAAAAGCCGGATCGCAAACTATATCGCATCTACGGTTCGGCCCCGAAACAATCAACTCACCTTATCTGATTCAGGAAGCTCAGTTTATAGGCTGTCACTTATTTAGCTTTCTCTTGAAGAATGATGTGCTGAACGAAGCGGCACACGGCGCTACCTTCCTGCTAAATAGTCCCTACGGCCCAGAAGAAGTGTGGAGCCGCCTACCCCGCTCAGTGCAGGCAGAGATCATTGAAAAAGAACTACAATTCTATGTAATCGACGCCTACCGAGTCGCCAAGGAAAGTGGGCTCGGCAGACGCATAAGCACGGTTATGCAGACCTGCTTTTTCGCAATATCAGAGATTCTGCCTCATGACGAAGCAATCGAGAAGATCAAACAAGCTATCCACAACACTTTCATAAAGAAAGGGCAAGAGATCGTAGATAAAAACTTCGCGGCGGTAGATCGCACACTCGAAAATCTACGTTGCGTAGACGTACCTGCGGAGGTTACAAGCGATTTCGAGATGCCTTCACCTGTTGGCGAAGGCGCGCCAGAGTTCGTAGAGAATGTCCTCGGACCCATGATTGCCGGCCGGGGTGATGAGCTTCCTGTTAGTTTACTGCCAGCAGACGGAACCTATCCAGTCGGCACTGCAGCATGGGAAGCAAAAGATCTAACCGAGGAAGTTCCGATCTGGGAACCGGAAATATGCGCCCAGTGCGGTAATTGCGAAATAATCTGTCCGCACTCAGTCATCCGTATGAAAAGCTACGATGACAAACTGCTCGAAAACGCGCCCGATGGCTTCAAGTCCTTTCCGCTCAAAGGCCGCGGAGAAAGCAAGGACAAACATTACACGCTGCAAGTCTCCGTCGAGAACTGTACTGGTTGTACATTGTGCGTCGCAGCCTGCCCCGTAGACGACCCGCGTAACCCAGGCATCGGTCGCAAGGCGATCAATATGGGCAAAAAACAGGATGTACTAGAAACTGAAGTTAAAAGCTGGGATTTCTTCCAAACACTGCCAGCACAGCTTCGTGGTGATCTTGTTAATTTAAGAATGCGCGAAACACAAATGATGACGCCTGCATTCGAGTTTTCTTCAGCCTGTTCGGGCTGTGGTGAAACGCCCTATCTGAAGCTGCTGACGCAATTGTTCGGCGACCATACCGTTGTGGCCAATGCCACCGGCTGTTCGTCCATATTTGGTGGAAACCTGCCAACAACGCCTTGGTCTACGGATAGCCGCGGCCGAGGGCCTGCATGGGCAAACTCTCTGTTCGAAGACAACGCAGAATTCGGCTATGGCTTCCGAGTAACGCTAGACAAACTGACGGATTATGCGCAAAGACTACTCAAAGAGCTCAGCTCAGAACTGGGTGACGAACTGGTAACCGGGATTCTCGAAGCGCCGCAAAATAGTGGCACTGAAATGGATGCTCAGCGTAAGCGGCTCGACGAACTCCGTAAAAAATTACTCGAAATGCCAGACGCAAAAGCTAAGGACCTATATGCATTAACCGATAACTTGCTCAAGCGATTAGTATGGATCGTCGGGGGCGACGGTTGGGCTTACGACATCGGGTTCGGGGGACTAGATCACGTCCTCGCCAGTGATAGAAACGTAAACGTCCTAGTAATGGATACCGAAGTTTATTCGAATACAGGCGGACAACGCTCAAAGGCGACACCACGTGCTGCGACAGCGAAATTCGCAACTGGTGGAAAATTCATTGCTAAGAAGGACCTCGGTATGATCATAGCCGATTATGGTCACGCCTATGTTGCACAGGTTGCTATCGGATCAGACCCGAAACAAACCGTGCGAGCGATGCAGGAGGCCGCGCAACACGATGGCCCCTCAATCGTCATCGCTTACGCAACCTGTATAGCGCAAGGTATTGACCTAACGCATACCGTGGATCAAATGCAGGCAGCTGTCCATAGTGGCTATTGGCCGCTGTACCGATATGACCCTAAATTACTCGAAGTCGGTCGGAACCCGATGCAGCTTGACTCAGAGGAGCCGTCGATCGAATTTAAGGACTACGCACTTCGAGAAAATCGTTATCGCGCGCTTACCAAAAGCAATCCGAATGAAGCGGAGCGTCTCATGGAACTAGCTCAGGCCGACGTGATGAAGCGCTGGAAGACCTATAAACGTATGGCGTACAAGGTGGAAGCGCCTTAATGAGTTCAGGGACTAAGACCCTCAATTTACCGCCGGGCTTGAACCGTCTACCCGAATTCTCGCTATCGCGAGAAGATGGCTTTGCAAACCAGCCAAAGGACATGCATTGGCTTGAGAAAAACATCCCCTGTCAGGCAGCCTGCCCCGCCCATACACGAATCCCCGAATACCTTGGCGAAATTCACCAAGGAAATTATGACCAAGCCTACCTTATTAACCTTATCGATAACGTGTTTCCTGGCGTTTTGGGCCGCGTATGCTCGAGACCTTGCGAAGATGTATGCCGGCATGGCCGTGAAGGACTCGGTGAGCCTGTCGCAATTTGTTTCTCGAAGCGTGCAGCATCCGACTTTGGCAGCGGCGAACGCGTCGTACTGAAACCTTATTATTCCGAAAGCGGTAAGAGAGTCGCAGTTGTTGGTGGCGGACCGGCCGGACTTACGGTGGCTCGCGAACTCGCACTATTTGGGCACAAGGCAACCGTATACGAAAAATACTCAGAAGCGGGCGGTATGATGAATCAGGGCATACCGGAGTTCCGATTGCCACGCGACATTATTCGTAAGGAAATTGAGCAAATTGAGATGCTCGGCGTAGAAATTCTCTGTAACCAAAATATTGGCGTCGACATTACCGTTGAGGAATTACATAAACAATACGACGCCGTTATTCTCGCTGCCGGTACGCTCGATCCGAATATCATCGACATTCCAGGAAAGGAACTAGATGAAATTCAGCATGGCTTAGATTTCCTGCTGGAAGCGAACGAGAAAAGTCATGCGGAAATTGGCAAACGCACTATCGTAATTGGCGGCGGTTTCACGGCAATGGACTGTGCCCGAACTGCGCTTCGCTTGAACTCAGATGCGTCCATCTACTACCGCCGTTCTCGCGATGAGATGTCTGTTCCTGCGGATGAGCTCAAGGAAGTCGAGCACGAGGCAATTCCCATAGAAATAATGGTGGGTCCAGTCTCCTATCAGGGAAACGGACGCAAGAATGGAAAACAGAAACTCGTGAAGATGCGATTCATCCGAAACGAACTTGGTGAACCTGATGACAGCGGCCGCCGCCGCCCAGTCGCGATAGAGGACAGCGAATTCGATGTCGAGGTCGATACCGTCCTTCTAGCGACAGGCCAGTGGCAGGATACAAGTTGGCTGGGCAAATCTATTGCAAAACAAGTCCTCGACGCAGATGGCTGGATTAAAAATGGTCAACCGATTAAAACCGATGCGCCCGGGATTTTTCTCGCGGGCGATTATTCCATCGGCGCTTCAACACTTATCGAAGCGATCGGTCACGCGAAGGACTGTGCTCGAACCGTTGATGAATACCTTGTCGGCGAATCGCGCATGATGGATGTCGCAGAAATCTCGAGTACGCTTGAAACTGGTCGAATTCCTGCAATGGATGAGATCGCGCGCATTCCAATTCCCTCTCTTCCACTTACAGAACGCTCCTTTAAAGCGGAGGTAGAGACAGGTTATACGCCAAACCTCGCAAACGTCGAGACAATGCGTTGCTACCTCTGCCACTACAAGTTTGAAATTGACAATTCAATCTGTATTTACTGTGAGAAATGCCTCGACGTCAAACCTCACGAAGACTGCATCGTCCGCATCGACGAATTGCAGTATTATGATGATGGACGTATCAGCGGCTACGTCGACGCAAAAGACCAAACACCACATGTATACCCGCTACTCTACATTGATCAAGACAAATGCACCCGCTGCGGCAAGTGCGAAAAGGTTTGTCCGGTCGAATGCATCTCAATTCAGAAAGTAACGCTGAATACCGAGCGAACCTGCAACGTTACTGATAGCCTTAAGATGTAGTTAACCCGAAGCACCTACCCCATTAAATAATAATGCCGCATAAATTTAAGTGCGCTTTCATCGAAAACACCAATGCCAAGGCTCATACGTAAACCCTTCTAGATTACCTCTGGGATACGATAACCAGTAGCCATACTCATGAGCTCTCTGTTCTAGCCAACCAAAAGCCTCGGTATTCTCAAACGTTTCACTCAAAGGCTCACAACCCGGCGTTCCGACATCGACTGCGCAACCGCTATGATGTTCGCTACAACCCGGTGGTGCCATGACCGATAAAATATCGTCGATAAATTCGCCGCGCTTGAGTTTCGCCCGAATCAGCTCAACTTGACGGTCGTAAGCCCGAAAACCTGAAATCACAAGTAACGTGATACCTTCCTCTGCCGCAGAGTGGCTCATATCCCGCCACGCTACTGCTGCTTCTGGAACAAGTAGGTGCTCGCGCCCATTCGCACTGATATGCGCGATTTCGAGCTCGGTTGCCTCCGCAAATAGCGGCAAACTGCGCTGTTCAACGAGATCACCACTCGCGCCTAGTTGTTCCAAAGTCGCGCGAACTTTTGACTTCATATCTGAATTCATCTTGTACCAAATACAATTGTAACTAGTAAATTAATGACAATAACATAAATAATATATATTATTAAAACAACATCTTATATTTACAATATAATCTATTTTATAGAATTGAGCGAGACCAGAATTTTTTCGTCCCTTCTAGCATAGGAGCTCCGAAGATCTAGCCCGACAGGGAGAAGTAGCCCTCAAAAGGTCCGATAAGGTAAGGTGCCCAGGAATAAACAGAGCAACGGCTACTCGGCCACTCTGAGCTATACGGATTAACGAGGACTAAGGACGTGAGCGATTACTCCCTCAAGAATGTCGAACAGCAAAGTAACGATGATGAGCTGCGCCTGACGCGCCGTAAGACACTGCAAGGTGCCGGTAGCCTACTAGCTGCAGCTACCTTGCCTTCGTCAGCGTTAACACAACAGGCTTCGTCAACAACAATACCTCGCCAACCCGACCTGACTGGCCGCCTTGCCCGCTATATGGTCTCTACGCAAGACCTAGAACTGCCGGCAAATGTCATACTCGCGACGAAACACCGGATTCTCGACACGTTGGGCGCTATCGTATCGGGCGCACGTTTAAAACCAGGTGAAGTCGCAATCGATTACGTCCGTGAGCAGGCAGGTATTCCCGAGGCTTCTGTATCAACGACTAATATCATGACATCGGCGGTCAACGCCGCACTAGCTAATGCAATGTCAGGTCATGCCGATGAAACCGATGATTTCCATCCATTTACGAAAGCTCATCCTGGCTGTTCAGTTGTCCCCGCAGCACTCGCAATGGGCGAGCGACAGGGTAGCTCCGGTGAGGCACTCATGCGTTCAGTCGTTCTAGGGTACGACCTGTGCTGCCGCTTCCTAGTCGCACTGCGGCCTGCCCTAGTACGTGCAAATCACCGTAGTGCAGAAGGTTACAGTTCAACGTTCGGTGCTACAGCGGCTGCAGCATCTCTAGCACAGTTCAACGAAACGGAGATGCGCTATGCGATTTCCTATGCTGTCCAACAAGTATCGGGCATATGGAGCTGGGTGCGAGATAGCGAGCATATTGAAAAAGCGTTCGACTTCAGCGGTATGGGTGCGCGCAATGGCGTTGCCGCTGCAACAATGATTCAAGCAGGATTCACCGGCGTTCTAGACGCGTTAGAAGGCGAACGGAATGTTTTCGATGCTCTCTCAACAGATGCATTACCAGAAGAGATAGTTGCAGATCTAGGCAGTCGATTCTACGTCGAAGAAACAGCCATAAAGACTTTCCCAGTCGGGTACCCGATTCAATCGCCACTATCTGCGTTCTTTACTCTGCGAGAGGAATACAATCTCACAGTAGACAACGTAGAACATATTCTAGTTAGATTGCCAGAAGATGGCGCAAGAATTGTAGACAACCGCTCAATGCCCGATGTTAACTGTCAACACATTATGGCTGTTGCACTCGTAGACGGGGTAATTAACTTCGAGAATAGTCACTCTTTCGACCGCATGTCGGACCCAGTTGTTGTAGATGCTCGGTCCCGTATCGAACTAATAGCTGACCCCGATCTCGTTGTGCTTGAGGCGCCTCGAAGCGGTTTCGTCGAGATCACAACTACAGATGGCCAGATAGTAAATCTGTTCGTAAGTCATGCACCGGGTACTCCTGAGAATCCACTCAGTACCCAGGGCGTAGCCTCTAAGGCCCGTGAACTCATGGCCCCAATTCTCGGCGAGGCAAGAACAGAAGACTTGATAGCACAGGTATATTCACTTGAGCGCCTCGGCGACGTACGTGACCTACGCCCATTACTGACTCTCTAATCGCATTACCTTTGAATACAAGGCAGCGTGTGTTTCAGCGAGTCCTTTAGTTTCGCTCTAGACGGTATTGTGTCAAGCGTTCCTCTAACATCCGCAGCCGTTCACCCTGTTGGCCGTTACCGCCACCGACTTCGGTACCGTCTGGCATAGTAATAAATGTCCACTCGATTAGATTAGACCCGTCGCGCGACGGGCGCCCAAGAATATTTATACGATCGCCGGGTTTAAGCTGCTCGTTTGTCCAGCCTGCACGCCGAAGATTAATAATACTGTCCCCCTCCGCCATCCAGGCTTCGGTATTACCAGCTTCATTATTCACGTCGAAATAGATTCTTGAATGAGGGTTCACTGGCCGAAACTCGGTTACTATACCCACAATCTCTATGCGTTCGTCGACGAGATAATGCGCTGCGGGATTATGATGCGGCTGTGCAAGCGTTGAGATTAGTAGTACGCAACTGCCAAGAACAAGTTTTCCACCTTTCATAACTAGACTCTCTCTAGAATTGGCCGGAGATAGATTCACAGGGAGCATTCTCTATTGATACCTCGGGCGTGAAGATTCTCATACGTTCCAATGTAAGCGGTGCGCTGTAACGAACCGGATCGGTTAGTGTAAATAAGAGGTGTAACTTTCGGCCATCGGGAGATAAAGTGTATCGTTCGATACTAGTGCCCTGGCTACTATTGTGAATACCTAGATTATCGTCGGCAATGTTTGCGCTCACACCAACGGTCTCGATAACTAATGTTGAATCTTCATACCAACCGATAGAATGACCGAGACTAGTCGGGGGGACTTCCGGATGCTCACGCGTATTCATATAAATAGTGCGATCAGACGCTAAGTCTTCCGTAGTAATAACTATCCGATCAATCGTTTGCTCTATATGTATCGGGTCGTTATGCAAGATCGTTCGGAATACACCGAACGGCTCGCACAAAATAGAAGGGTCATCTGCGTGATCGTAAACGTCCTCGTAACGACGACCCTCATCTGTAAGAAGATCATTGATCGCTTGCCGGTTAAACGTAACCACCATATCTTGCAATTCTGCCGCCGATAGATGGTCATTGGCTGGATCCTGTAGAAGGCCTCGTAAATAGTCGTAAGTTTCAGGTGTGCAGTTGCAACCGAACAAATCAAAGATATCCCAAGCCGAATGATTGAAAGACGTAACCGTTGAGCTCCATACTCCAGCTAGGACTGGGTTCGAGCTGTTCTGCGCAACCGCAGAAGCAGTGTTAAGTAATATCCAAGCCAGAATAACGACAGTTCTATCTTTCATCATCATTACCTGCCTACTCCTCCGCTATCCCTCGATACCATTCCCGTAAACAACAGTCGCTGAAAACCACGGGCGTTCTGAGCAATATATATATTTCCCCGTGAATCGGTCTCGATTTGGTGACCATAGCCAATCACGCCGTCACCAGAGATTGTAGTCAGATATTCCAAAGTCTCCCGTGAGTACACCATTATCCCATCACCGCCTCCAATGTAGAGGAATTGCTGATCCGGGTCTGGGGAAAGGGCTACGTTACGCGCAAACTGTTCTTCTGGACGTATGATCTGATCGACGTATTGACCTTCTATCGTGAATATTTGCAATCGCCTATTTTCACGATCTGCAACATATACTAAACCGTCATTCGACACGCGAAGAGCGTGTACAACAACGAACTGGTCAGGTCCAGGTCCCGGAGGCACTGAATCAAAGGCAAGGTTTGGGCAATCATCCTTGTCTACCGGTACATTACCAAAGGCACCCCACATACGTTTGAAATGGCCGGTCTCAGCATCAAAAACGATAACCCGATGGTTCCCATAACCGTCTGCGACAAATATTTCATTAGTGGGTGGGTGTACGAATGAGTCCGCTGGCCCATGCAAATTCTGCGTATCAGAATTACCTCCGCTCGCATTACTTTCGCCTATCTGCATAACGAACTCACCACCGAGTGTAAATTTTAAGAGCTGATCATCATTAATCGGCTCTAATCCGGGCTCATTTCGTGCAGGGCAGTTATTACCACCTAACCATACATGGCCCTTATAGTCGATATGGATTCCGTGGTTTCGTTGTGGCCAATCGTAATTGTCTGTCTCACCTCCCCAAGCATCAATGAACTGGCCGTCTGGATCGAACCCAAGCACAGCCGGCGCGGCTAAAGCCGCGTCAGCTCCTGTGAGAAGATGTGTACGGTGAAGAATCCATGCATTGTCATCGGCATCTATCGCAATGCTCGATACATGACCGAGTTTCCACTGCGAAGGTACTTGAGGCCAATCTACATCTACTCGGAATGTTGGTATCTGAGTGATTGACGATGCATCGGTAGACGATGTCAATCCGGGCTCAGATATCTGTTGGCAGCCTAGTCCGGCAAGCGAGGTAGCAGTGACAATAGCTATTTTTCTCAGAACCTTATAGATCATCGCTTTCTCCTTTCGCGTAGCGTAAATACAG
>Ga0310344_10001167_pt1 | contig 20348 bp, 22 predicted proteins | sample HC15DNA20200_MG_FD_203801 | JGI IMG/M metagenome (GOLD analysis project Ga0310344, IMG submission 203801) | Marine microbial communities from station ALOHA, North Pacific Subtropical Gyre - HC15-DNA-20-200_MG | ecosystem: Environmental > Aquatic > Marine > Oceanic | place: Pacific Ocean: North... | reverse complement strand
GTCGTATTGAGTCGCGAGTATTTTCTGCATTTGATACCGCGGCCGATAGAACAGAACGTAAATGGTGCACGACTTCCTCACTATCAGGGTCTGCATTACTCCAAAGACGTTGATGCATATTATTCGATGCACGTTCAGCAGCATTGAATAATGTATTTACTTCGCCCCATATTGCCATATATATATATATAAATAGATAATAACAATTTTTTCCTTTGTCATTATCTAAATCATTTTAAATTAAAGGTAGAGTTCAGTATTTTTTTTTTACTGAATTGTGGCTCCGCGCGCTTAAGACGATAATGTTGCTCAAGATGTGGTTTGCCATTCAATAAATTAGTATATATATTAGGCATTTCATCTTTCTCATCATGCAACTCAGGCAATATCTTTGTCAAGGGTTTTTCGACTACCATCAGCACACGATCGTTTTTAAGAAGCTTTCGGTATTCGCTTATACTGAGATTACCATAATATCTTTCTAAAGTATAATAGGGATTAGGCGATGGTTTAATATTGGTCTCATAATTGAATATTTTTCCATAGACATTATTAAGCAGCGCGTATCTCTCCCAATAAGTGGACGCATCTATATTTTCCTTTGTTAAATATGCACAAGCACATTCGGGGCTACAAAAGCAACCATATGTCTCTAATATACCATCGCGCTCTTGCCTAGGTATATAAACAGGCGGATTATTAAACGGATAAGTACAAAAAAAACAATTGGATTTTTTATCCAAAACATCGTTAAAATGCAAGCGTTTTTCCAACTCTTTGAGTTTTCGCCATATAATCTTATTTGTCGGCTCACTATCTTCACTAATAATTTCTTCCTCCTTAGGAATATTTTTTTCTTGAATTGTTTTCCAATTTAGTCCAGAATAAGAATTAAACGCGTTGAGAGGTAAATTACTTGGATTACCATTTGTCTCTAAATCCTTGCTCGAACATTTTAGATGTAAAATTATATTTGGAACATCTGTATCGCTAACATTATCGTCTAAATTTGCTTTACTAACAATTTTACCACCCTTTGGTTTCCTACCTCTTTTCTTGAAAATTTTTGCACTTGGTTGCGTTTTTTTTGAAGGCTTTGCAGATTTTTTTTTGCCACGCGGCATTTTATAACAGATAAATACTTTTTGATTTAAATCATTTTATAAATATCTTACTTTATTATAGAGATGTTAGTTGCCAATAATCCACCACAATTGATACGTGCTCATTCCGCAAAAATGGACCGCGTTCCAATGCGTCCTGTAGCGATGCGCAGGGCGTCTTCGTGGGCGGCGCGTACCAGTTCGCCAATATCCGTGCGGACGCGACCTGTAGATAGTCCGCCGCCAGTGGTCGCGCCGGCAGCGCCGCCAGTGGTTGTGCCGCCAGTGGCTGCGTTTCCGGCACCACCTCGACGCCGTACCATTTCGGCGCCTGCCGTTTTCGCTCATGCGCCGCCACCGCCACGCGAGCTCGGAAGGTATATTAAACCCGTGAGCGCTCACCCCTACGATCCTACCTTCCACTATCGATCCGGTGATTACATTGACATACCAGTGGCAGACCCAAAAACTGGGCAAATTATATTCGCCCACGTACCGGCACTGCCCGCAGATGCGGCTGCTGCTGGCCGAAGGCGGGTCCGCGAGGCCTGCCCACACGCCTTACACGGCGTTCAAGATGTTGTCGCAGGCGCAGGCGCCGCCGCTGCCGCCGCCCGCGAAGCGGCGGGCAGATGCAATGTGATGGGCGGCGGTCGCCCTACACGTCGGCGAAGGCGCAAACGACGGAGTTTTAGAAAGACCAAAGCTAAAAAAAATAGGCGCAAGAGAACCCGACGCAGGCGTGGTCGACGGCGGCGCAGGCGTACGCGAACGAGACGCTAATATTAATTTAAATATCTGTCTAATATATACTTCTATGTCCGCCTCACAAGCATTACCGGCATCCCCCTTAATTCGCATCCCCCCCGGACGGCACGTGGAAGGTAGCCACCGAGCCATGTTTTTCCGTCCGGCGAGCAGTCTCGCTACCCAGTTCACCACGGACGCTCCGCCGCCGCGCCCGTCACTACAGCGAGAGCATAGTGGTGTGCCAGCACAAACCCCTGCAATGGCAACGCAGTTTATAAGCCAGAACAATCCAGCTGGACTCCGTCACTACGTCACGGACGCGCAACGAGAGGCTAGTATCGACAACTTGCTAGAAGGCGCTGGGCTCAAGCGCGGTGATCCTATTCCTGCACCGGTGGAGGGTGAGGCGTGCTACCGCAACCTCGCTGGCGGCGAAACCAGATGCCGTGTCACGCGCGGCGGATTGTCTGAACGAGAGGCGCGCCGCGACGCCACCCGTCGACAGCGCGAACGACGCCGCGCAGCTCTTGAAGCGATTATCTGGGCACCCGTGCCGGAGGGCGAGGATCCTGTTTCGCGGCGCGGCGCGTTGGCTGCTGCCCGCGAAGCTGGTGCGTCACTACCACCACCACCAGCCCTACGGCGAGCATACACAGGAGGGAGGAAATCACGTAAAAAAAAGCACCTCCGCAAAAAACGTAGAAGGACACGTAGAAGAAGGACGCGCGGCCGCCGCCGTAAAAGAAGAAAGACGCGCAGAAGAAGGACACGCCGACGGCATTAACCGGTGTTTTTCAAATAACACGCACGACATACAGGAATATAATTATCAGCACCAATCACAATTTGCTTATTCTCTCCACTTAGGCGCATAGTAAATAATCCCGGAGTTCCATCTTTACACAATTTACAGAGTGATGTTTTCTTTAAAACGCTATCCGCTAAGGGTATCAGATCTAACAAAGAACCAAATTTTTGTCTCTTGTAATCGCCGTCAAGACCACACACATACACCTTTTTATTATGTTGTTCAACAAGTTTTTTAACGATATCATAAATATCACTAAAAAATTGTCCTTCATTTATTAAGAATACATCATAATTGTTTAAATCTATTGATGTAAAAATTTCCCAAAGATTATGTATATTAAGACTCTTGGTCATTTGCTTGTCATGTGTAGATAAAAGTGTATTATGATATCGCCGGTCCTCGGCATAATTAATAACACAACATGATATATCACAGACCTTATATTTTTTTTCTACGTCCAGTAGGTGTGTTGTCTTACCTGAAAACATTGGACCCAAGATGATCTGTAGATAACCTTTACCGGTAAAATTCATTGATCTACATATATGATAATATTTATATATGTTTATTAATATATAAACTTTATACTTACATACTAGTTTAATGGCACATATTCCTTGGGTAGAGAAATATAGACCTACAAAATTTGAAGATATTGTATTAGAGGAGACAAATCGTAAAATCTTAGACAATATTATTTGTACAAATAATTTTCCCAATTTGCTTTTTTATGGTCCTCCGGGAACTGGGAAAACAACAACAATTATTAATTTAATACAAAAATATCAAGAAAAATATAATCAAAAGAGAAAGGGGCTCAAGATTCATTTAAATGCTTCTGATGATAGAGGCATTGACATAATTCGAAACCAAATTAGCCAGTTTGTAACTACCAAAATACTTTTTGGTACAGGTATCAAATTTATAATATTGGATGAAGTAGATTATATGACGAAGAATGCCCAACAAGCATTGCGATATTTAATCCAACAATACCATAAAAATATACGTTTTTGTTTGATTTGCAATTATATTAGTCGTATAGATTCTGCACTACAAAATGAGTTTATAAGATTAAGATTTTGTAATTTACCTCGAGATGGAATTAACCAATTTCTGAAAAGGATTATTGCTGAGGAGAATATAGAAATAGGCGATACTCAACTTTTGGCTGTTCAAAAAACATTCAAATCAGATATTCGCAGTATGATAAATTTCTTACAATCAAATCACAATAGTCCGTCGCCTTTTTATGAAATTATAACAAATGAATTTTGGGAGGATATAATTCAAACAATAGCACATGATGATGATTATAATAAAATCTATCATGAAATAGAAATGAATTGTGAGAAATACAATATAGAGAAAATTAATTTTCTCAAAGAGTTAATTAATTATATCATAAAAGAAAGAAGAGAAATACTTAATGAACCAATGATGAAGTTATTTACTTTTATTATACATAGCATAAATACTAACTTCGATTACCTGATTCATTTTTTCTTGCGGCGCTTCAAGTTATTATTTTTAACGCATAGTGAATAATAGTGTTGCATTCTGATTTCCAATTTATTTAAAAATAAATTTGGTGATGGTTTTGTTGGAAAAAAATTATTACGCTTTGATCCGTATTCACGAATTAATATCTTTACCTCCGTTGATGGAGCATATCTCCCTTCCATATTATTTATAATTAGAAAAATAAATTGATTTAAATAATAATTAATTTGTGTGAATTAATTATGATTCCGGTTGATAAAGCATGGGAAAACTTTTTAAATAATGCTGGCATGATTGAAAAACCAGATACTAGATCAGTACCCGAGAATAATGGCATTTCGCCTAAATGTACAGACATTTACATTTCAACCAAAACGAAACTAGCGTATCTTAATCAGGTTATTGAACTGGATAAAGTATTTTGGGAAATTCCAATTTTGGCGTACGAAACGCGTGAATTTGGGGTTATCAAAAAACAAATGAAAATAAATAGTACTTCTCCTGATGAGGTCACAGAACTAGAAAAAAAAATTATTGAAACGCGTGACAAAGACATTTGTATTCAGGTAGACATCTTGAAACAATTAAAAAAAACACAGAAAGTTAAATTTAAAGACACACGAAAGATAAACATTGGAATTTGTAAAAAGGATCTGAATAGTTTTCGCAAAAAGAAGAAAGGTGCCTTTTATAATTGTTTTGTATTAATAATACGTATACCACTGAATAATTCATATAAGGAAATTCATGTTAAAATATTTAATACGGGTAAATTAGAGATTCCTGGGATTCACGACGATAGTATTTTGGACATAACTTTAAAAATATTAATTGATATTTTACAACCTTTTCATAAAGAAAAGCTTAAAGTTAAAGAAGGAAGTATTCAAAATGTATTAATAAATTCTAACTTTTCATGTAATTATTTCATAAATCGTGATAAATTGTATTCCTTATTAAAATATAAATATGGCATAAATGTTATTTATGACTCTTGTTCTTACCCAGGTGTGCAATGTAAATTTTATTTCAACAAAAATAATGCATCTAACGATGGGACATGTAGATGTAGCCAAAAGTGTTCAAAAAAGGGCAGCGGAAATGGTGATGGCGAATGCAAAGAAATTTCCTTTATGATTTTTAGAACGGGTAGCGTTTTAATTGTTGGTAATTGTTGTGAAATGGTATTAAATATCATTTACAACTTTTTAAAAAAACTATTTATTACAGAATATAAAGAAATTATGACAGAATATAACTCAACGCCTCCAGTAAAAAAGAAAAAACGAATGAGAAGAAAAAAGATTCTAGTGAGTAAATAACCAATTAATATATTTTCCAATGGCCATTTTTTTTTGGAAGATAGTATTTTTGGGGTCATATAATTTTGATTTCAGTTGTTTCAAGGTAATTTTTTTCTTATGTATTTTTTTGAAAAAACTTTCGCTTACTTCTAAGAATCTTTCCAGTTCTATATTTTGTAATTGTAAATATCGAATGAAGAAGAGACATATAGTTAAAGAATCATAATCGGCTACATACCTCTTATTAAATAATTTTTGTAATAATTTCTTAGTATGTTGGATGGCATAATTAACAATGACTTCTTTTTTAATAGCATCCAATGGTCCTTTCTTTTGCAAAATTAGTAATAATAATTCATTAGCTATTATATTAATAGTTGTTAGTGTATTTATTATTTCTTTATCATCTTCTTCAAGCGAAAATTGTTTTCTGTGCTCAGCGTCAATTTCAAATATTGTCTTTTTATAAATAAAAAGAGTAGCATCCTTTGAATTTAATTGTAAATAACTATGACTTTCATCACCTATTTGACCAATAAATTCAATATAATAATATAATGCTTTTTTACAATGTATGAGAGTTAAATCAATATTTTTTGTGTATAAAAAGAGCATGTTAAAAATATGAAAGAGTGATGTTAGCCCCCTATGAATGATAAATGAAAAATAGACTGAATTTTGAATATTTATATGATCTGCTGCATATTCTAGATATGCATTTATAATATCCATGTATTTCTTATGATAGATATAACAATTCGAACTATCCAAAAAATTTTTATAATTTTGCTTATTTGATAATATGCTTTCCTCCTTAATGTTCATATACTTCCGCTATAATTTTTTATACTAAATAAGTATTTAAAGATGTTTTAAAGAATAATGTTATTATGGAAGCCTCTAAGGAAAAATCTTCGGAAAACACTAGTTATCCATTGCCTTCAACAGACACCCTCGCTCAAGTAGCAAAGTTAGCTATAGTGGAAGATAGACCTGTGTTATTAGATTATTGGACTGGTTCATGTGACGGCGAAGTTATTATTGGTGTGCGTGCCAGCGGTGAAAAGTTGTTGGTAAAGAGCGAGGATGAATATACTAGCCCTATTGCGAGCATTTATCAAGTAGCTGAAGAATATATAGTTGTTACTGAAAACTCTATCTATATTGTTTCTTCAAAGATTGCCAAAAAGCGTATTTCAGAATAAATTAAATAATATTAATTAATTGTTAATTAACATTATAATATTGTATTCAATTGGTTCCTCTTCTCTTCAGAAAGTTCTCTAGGAAAATCTATTTGAAAATGTATTAATAAATTTCCGCGTTTATCTCCACGTTTCATCCCCATCTGCGGAATAATTTTTCTATATTTCGGAACAATAATCTTTCCTGACGTATTATTTATCGTATACACCTTTCCATCTAAATAGGACATATCAAATTGAAAGCCCACCAAAGCCTCCTTGAGACTGATTGTTTGCGTGTATATAAGGTCGAGCCCTTTTCTCTCAAACAATGTATTATTTTCTATTTTAATAAATATTTTGATGTCTCCCTTATTTGTATCATTTATAATATTACCCTTTCCTCTTACTATAATAATTTCGTTTGTATCGACCCCGCATGGTATATCAACGTATATCTTCTCTTTTTCTGTATATTTCGTATTCTTATTTTTAATCCATCTCTCAATTTCCAATGGATATGTAATACCTTTAAATGAATCCGCAAAGGTTATCGTAATAGTTTTAATTATTGGTGTCGGCTTAGACATCATATTCATATTCATAGGAACACCATTCACAAAAAATTGCGCATTCCCCGAACCTATGTCAAATGGCATGCCTCCAGCGCCGCCGGCGCCGCCCATTCTGAATAACATCTTAAATAAATCATCGGGGGCGCCCATAAAAGGCATGCCGCCCGGCATTCCGCCCGGCATCGCAGCCCCGAAAGGGTTTTTCCGTTGTATATCATACACACGTTTCTTTTCGGGATCTGATAATGTTTCATATGCAGAACTAATTTCTTTAAATTTTTCTTCGTTTCCACCTTGTCGATCCGGGTGATGTTGAAGCGATAAACGTCTATAAGCATTCTTTATGGAAGCGTTATCTGCCGTTTCTGGAATCCCCAGAATTTTATAATAATTTGGCAATTGCGATGACATTATTATAATTATATGGAAATTTTTAAGTACCAATTTTTACTTAAATACTCCTCTAACAATTAAACTATGACCCTTCCATTTTTAAAAAAATATCAACCAAAACAACTAAAAGAGTTTCAAAAAGATAAAGATATCATTGATATTATTAAAATTCTTGTTGATATGGAGTCATTAAATATATTACTTATCGGAGATCATGGTTCCGGTAAAACATCTTTAGTCGATGCCATTATTAGACAATACTATAAGACGGATACTATTCCAGATAACAATGTTATCTATATTAATAACCTTAAAGATCAGGGAATTCAATATTATAGAACGGAAGTTAAAATATTTTGCCAAATACCATCTACCATCCCGGGTAAAAAAAAAATTATTGTACTAGATGATATAGATATTATCAACGACCAAAGCCAGCAAGTATTTCGTAACTGCATCGATAAATACAGCCATAATGTAAATATAATCGCTGCCTGTTCGAATGCCCAAAAAGTCATTGATAGTATACAATCACGATGCACTATTCTTAAAATTAAACCCCTTACCAAAGATTTCTTACGAGAGATACTTATGAAAATACTAAGTGCAGAAAATATTGTTATTGAACCAAAAGCCATAGATTTTATTCTTCATACATGTAATAATTCCTTGCGATTATTAATAAATTATACGGAAAAATTCAAGCTATTAGATATTCCTATTACTTTGGATCTGAGTAAAGAAATTTGCACAAATCTTAGCTTTTATGATTTTGAGAAATATACTAATGCGTGGTTTATTAAAAGAGACCTTAAACAGGCCATAGAAATTATATTTTCGATCTCAAATAAAGGTTATTCTGTTATGGATATACTAGACAGCTACTTCCTATTTATTAAGACTACAACACTCATAGATGAAAATAAAAAATACGAAACAATAAAGCTGATATGTAAATATATATCTTTATTTCATACATTGCATGAAGATGAGATTGAATTAGCTATGTTTACCAATGAATTAAATAATAATATAAAATAATATATAGATGCCTAGCCAGATCTTTAAAAATAAATATCCAGTTCAAGGTCTCTTTGATTTTTTAGAACTTTATGCGGATAAAAAACATAATCATTATTTTTTCGCAAAAACAAATTTTAAAAAAAGTGTGTATGAAGAGGCAGTCAGACCTTATTGCGAATCGTTAAAAGAATATTATTTCAAATCAAAACATAAATATTTAGATAAGAAACAAACGTATAGAAGTTTTATTACAATAATAAGACAAATATGTAAATACCATGAACTCCCATTTACTTCAAAAATTAAATATGACAAGTCAAATTATGAAATTGTCTATTATATTTATTTTGAACCTTGAGAGATGAGTAGATACTTACCTATTATTGTATCACTTTGCAATGCTTGCATGCGTGATTGCCGAGCAAACCATTGATATTTGGTGCGTGCCAATAGTTCGTCAGCAGGAACATACACTGCCACCAATTTGTCAGTGCAAAATGGAATATATGAAGAACCAGCCAAATCATCGATATACACTGGCTTATTGTCTTCCGTGCGAGTTCCTATATAACCACCGCTTAGCAAAGTCATCCTATTATTTTGGCACTCTTTAAATAAATAACGATCTGCTTGACCAAGGAAATCCTGTTCATTTGTATAATCACTTACATCTAATTTGTCTAAAAAGTTAATGTATGCCTTTATGATAGGCGCCCGCTGGCGACAACCAATAAATTTAGTTGTTGGGAAAAAGGAAGTATATGTCGAAGTGCTATTACGATCAACGATTTCAAAGGTAAAACAATCATTTTTCAAAAGACCTTTGTTAAAAGTTGGCTTTAGATCCTTTAATACAATTGTCGAATTGGGAATTACTAGACCACCATAGTAGTATAGAAGACGTGCAATACCAAGAGTTTGCATATGTGCTTTGACTGGGTCTGCTAACTTATTGAAGTCAATATTCCAGTCAGGAATTAACTTACTAAATGACTGATCATCGATCAAACAAATATTGAAAGAGTCACCACAGCAGCGCACAACGCTTTCGACACAAAGTTCCAAATATGGCTGGTTTAATTTTTTGGTGTTGCGAGAGAAAAAGCTTGGCCACCATCGAGAATTCACTTCATAATTATTGAAAATCCAAAGAATAGGCTTACCAGATAGAATGGTATTCTCATTCAATAAGAATTTTTTCACCATATCATACTTGGCAAGTTCTTCATTGGATTCCTGCTTATACTTGTATCTCTCATATAAGTAACCAAGTAAAGTGATTAGAATAAACATGGTAAAATATCTAAACATTTATATATATATCGTATAATTTTTTAATTTGTCAAATGTTTTAAAGAGCTCCACCATTTTTCGTTACTCGCTTGTATCTTTTCGTCCTGTTTCAAAATTTTATATATTCTCCTTGTATCTGATTCGGCGCCACTATTTGCCTTGTCTGCAAGAAACTTTTTAGATTGTTGTAAAGAAGGGGGTGCAACATTCTGAGAGTCACGATAACTACGATAACTATCCAAATTTGAAAATTGGGGTATGTTCAAATAATCCTCCCTTGTCACAGGAACCACTGTCTCCGTATGCGCCTTTTTCAAATCCTCATATTTTAATTGACTAAAGACCCCTGAAGAAAAACTTTGTGGTTTATCACGCGTCAGACTATATCCTGAATCACCGCCCATTTCACCCACCGATGTAATAATAGCCGCTGATTTACATCGCTGTTTTACTTTATCAAACTCATTGTCAAATTGCGAGAGAGAGATGCGTGACATCTCATGAATATCCTCGTCAGAGCGTAACCAAGTATCATACCCCGAATCCGTCTCATCTTGAATTTTTACCTTTTCAAACATCTCATTAAACCATTTATTAAACTCGCCCGTCTTCTTATCCTTTAATCTCTCCAAAATCAAACGTTGATCATCAGCTATCTCAATCGTATCACGAGTGAGCCTCTTCTTATTCTGTCTAAAGCGAAAATAATAAATCTTATGCAATATCTTATAAGCACTCTGAAAAAATATAAAATACTTTTGATCCAATCCACTTTTGTCTGGGTGAGTGCGCAATGCTCGCTTCTTTGCTGCTGCTAGGTCTTCCTTTGTAAAGTTATAATCAATATGAAAAAGTGATAGTATATCATCTAAATTGTAATTTTCAATATTCAGATCATAATCATCCATATAATCTGAATTATATATTTTTTTATAGTTATTTCCCCAGAACTTTTGCCCTTAACATCACCTTCTGAAAGAATTTCACAATATCGCTTAGTACAGAACTTTCCAGTACATCCATCCTGTCCTCGCCAACAAAACTTGTAAATGTAGGCAGTTTGCGAATACGCAAATAATTTGCTATATCAGGACACTCATCAACGTCAATGTGATACACATGCACATTATCACTCAATTGCGGATATATTTTTTCAACTTCCGGAGCAATCCGCTTACAAGGACCACACCAAGTGGCCCCAGCCTTTACCACACTCACCCCGTTTTTCTTCAATGTTTCAATAAATACATTAAGATCGTCGCTTGTAATATCAGTATAACTCATTTACTTAATATACTTATTTGTTTTTTAAATCACTATAAATACATTAATTTACTTCCTGCGACGCCTTCTTCGCGTTCTTCTTCGCGTTCTTCTTCGCGTTTTTCTTTTTTTATAACTTTTGCGCTTATTACGTTTATATTTACGAGCTGTTTTGCGGCGTCTCCCACCACTCTTTATCTTGTGATATTTACTTCGCCAACCAAATGGGCGGGTACCGATCGTTGTCGTCTTCTTGCCCGGGACCTTCGCTGCACTCTTAGGTCGTTTGCGACGGAGGGACTTGTTCCACTCTATACTCGCGTCATACGCATTCTGCGTATTAGCCGTAGTTGGACCCGCAACTATTTCGCCATCATCTACAATAATTTTGTCTATTTTATATGGCCACCCCGCTTCATAAATAGCTTGTTTTTTCGCTTCAATTGCATCAGTGCCCGTCTTAGGATTGTTTCTCACCTTTTCAAGGCGCGCTTGGTTTTTTTCCACATCCTCCTTCTCTTCTTCAGCCTCCACCAGAAGACCCTCTCGAAGGTGTATTCTTTTCGTCCCGTCATAAATATCTCCTAAATTTTCAATTAAGATCTTTTCAGCACTTAGAAAATTTTCAAGGGCAGTAATTGCTTGTTTTGGGTCTTCTTGCCATAAGTCAGAAAAGGATTTTCCATTTACATCCTTAAACATGCGATTTAAATCGGCGGTATAATCCTCTGAGGTATGCAGTGCATCAGGACCAAACTCGCCTGCCTTCTCAAGGCTGTTTATCCGCCGAATACCCTCATTATCATTCACATCTTCAAATATAATAGAGCCGGCATTGTCCGCTACACGTGTTGTCATTTTGGGCGGAGCACCACGCCCACGCTGGGTTGACGGAATATCCATTTCACGAATTAGCATTATATATTATAAATACATTAATTCACAACCTGATGGCATTTTCTCTCGAGATAACTCTTTTAAATCATCAACATGATCCAGTATATTTTTGCAATTCATATATTTGAAAAAGAAACTCTGCAGTATTGCTGCCGTTGTTTTAATGCCACGAATAGATTTTTTAAATTTCGGCCATGCTTCCTTTCCATTAGGAATAAATTTATCATAAAACTTTTTAATTTGCCCGATTGTAGCATGCGTAAATGTGACAATCTTATCAATGCGTCCTGGACGTATCAATGCAGAATCCAACTTCGATACATAATTGGTCGTCAAGAAAGTAACCTGCTTGTCGCGACGAGCTAACCCATCCAATGTATTCAAAATACCACTGAAACTAACCATGCTCTTATTTGCATCACCAGCCTTTCTCTCCACAAACAATGCATCTATATCCTCCAATACCAAGATACTATCTTCAGGGAGTTTCGATACAGATTTCATAAATGTCGCATCATCAATTGATAAACTAAAGTTTATAATCGCCACGTTCATATCAAAATGCGAGGCTAATATAAAAATCAATGACGTCTTCCCTGTACCCGGCAAACCCTCCAATAAATAATTTCGCTTATAAGGAATCCCATATTTTAAATATTTATCCTTTTCTGATATAAATCCACCTAAATCCTCTATCATTTCCGGTAATAAAGCGCCCGGTAAATGGAGCGTACTACTCTCTCGTTTTGGTAACTTTGATAAAGTATTCCAAAAACCCATCTTAAAAATATAAGTTACCACCTCCATTTTCTTTTTCTTCACCTTACTAAACTCATGCGCTTCATCCATAAATTTTTCAATAAAATCTATATTTCTCTCACAACATAGTTCTAGAGTATGATATTTAACTGCTTTTACAGAATTACCTACAATTGCGTCGGAGTTTTTATACATCAACGTCATAGATGCATCTTGATATGTTAGATGTGTCGTCCCAACGCCAAGTTTAAACTTATAGGCGGTATTATGTCCTGGTAAGCGAGATATCGAATGATAGATGATATTATCATTATGTTTAGTGAGAGAAGCTCCGAAGAGGAGAAGTTCATCAATAATATGTGGATTGTTATAGATTGTTAGTTTCATACTATTTAATAATATTTTCTAGTTCGGTAATATCAATATTCGGCAATTCGACATGACTTTCCCAAAAATATTTACAAAATGCCCATTGGATCGTAGAGTCTGAATTATAATAGTGCGCCTTTTCTCTCAATAATACCTCCCTGATTTCGTCTGGTAGTAGATGTAAACTTTCAATAGGAAGAACGTATGCAAGTTGTATATATGGTGTAACAGGTTTATTATTATTTTTATCGATCATATCCATCTCCCAGTGTGGAATAAAGGAGAGAAGGTCTTGGAGAAGAGGAGGATAATGATATCTATAAGACCAACGCCAATCTTTGCAATGAGAAGTATAATAATGCATAGTCCATTCTAGACCTTCAAGATAGTTATAACAAACTTTCTCTCGAAATTTATCATTTACCTCTTGATGGAATAAATATTCATAATATCTCTTTTCCCATCCGCGAGAGAATGGGTTGATTAATTTCTCCGTCTCTCTATTTTTAATAGGAATATGTAGGTATCTAGTTAGCTTCTCTTCTTCTGATTTAAATGGGAATGACCTTTTTTCCCATCTATTTCTTATCTTATATTCGTGTTTTAGATTTGTTAATTCATCGTTGGCCAGATACGTAATCAACTTTCGAACATTTTTCCAATAGATTGTCTTTCCATTGGTTAGATTTTCTTCCGTCTTTCCTATTGTTTCCTTATAAGCATCAAGCAATACATGGATCCCCTGCGTACGAATATTGAGAGAAGGGAAATGAGGAAGAAAATCGTTTCCAAGGAAAAAACTAAGAAAAATATAATCATATAATCTGTTTTTCTGCTGTAAAGTACTGGGTGCCCTATTGTTATTCATAAGTAAGGTAATAGAATGCGCAAGTTTTGGTATGTTTAATATATATGTTTCATTAGGCTCCAATTCCATATTTATTGATTTCACAAATTCTGGTGTCTCTCGGAATAAAAATATCTTTCGTGATATCGGCAAATGATTTATACACAACATAATTAAATCTGCATCCAAACCATACACTAATGTGGTATGATTTTTATGGAAAGTAGGATGGTCACGAATATATTGGAATATTTTGTGCTCACCTTCTCCTACTTCACTACTCGTACTTACAATAATCTTTTGAACGCCATAGTCGTGCTCTCTCTTGTCATAATATCCCGTTATGTACTCCCCTAATTTTGCCATAAATGATGTACCTGGGGTAATAGCAGTCGAATTCCATCCCGGAATATCCGATTTTGATATACTCTTGTGAATTTTTTTTTCCAGCGTAGAGAGATAACGACGATTTCGTTGTTGGTCAAGCTTAGCGACCGGTGCTACTCCATCAAATGCAATAAATATGGTATTTGATGGTGCTGTACGTCCAATATATTCATCAATCTTAACACACACATTGTGTATTAAGCGCTCCTCGAAATTAGAACCAGCGTCAAGATTTCGGAGAGTATCATAAATAATAGAATTACTATCAAGATAAAGATTGTCTACTTTCCGATTCAAACGTGATATTATACTTCCATAATTTTTAAGTATAAAAGAAAAATAGCTAGGTATCCCCATTACAAATTTTTAGGTTTATATATTTAAATCATTTTACATAACTCATATTTAGCAAAATCGTTATTCATTTTACGTTTTTTTTTAAAATATCAATATTATTATAGAACGACGATATGAAGAATATTAAAATCAAACAAATTGCAGACACCGCGCGGGAAAAAGTAGACATTATCTCTTTTTTTGGAAATAAAATTAAAGTATTTCAGGATATGATTCTCTCTACAATCTTGATGGTGCAAAAATATAAGACCCTGAATATTATTGGCGCTAGGGAATTAAATATTTGTATTCAAGGATTAGATAGCATTTTTCAAGATTTGGCTAATATAGATATTACTATTTCTCAAAAAAAAATTAATACAGATGATGTTCTTTCGCGCCTGCAAGCTGTTAATAATGAGTTATCACAAATTTTCAGATCTTTTGGAACCATGCATTTAACAGACCTTGTCTCTATTTGTTTTGGATTTGATTTTTTCGAGGAACTCAGTAATGATCCAAAGGCACGGGTCATTCAAAAATTCGTTCATCCGATTGGCTATAAAGTTATGGAATGGAAAAATCGTAGCAAAAATGGTGCAAAAAAATTGGCAAGAAATAGAATTGTAGAAGATTTTATGATTGTTGAGACTGCTCAATCCTTAGATTGCTTTGATCTTGCAAGAACGAGTAAAAATTTTCAAACAAAGGTCTATGGCATTAAAATTGCACTTCAAAATAAAAATGAAAAAAAAACATTGATTATTTCGGGTATTGTTGACGATATAATTCTACAATGTAGTAATCATAAATTTATCCACGCACGCATCGCTTCGCTTTTTAAAACGCGCCCAAAAGACCCGGAATTTCACACCCAAAATTTTGATAAGTTTTCGAAAACACTGACTATAAAGGAATTATTAATATATAGCAACGAAGAACTTTATCAACGCTATGTTGGGTATCTTACCCAAGCCAATCTTATTAAACAAAAAACAATATCGCAAGTTATAAAGGAATTCATAAATGGTGATTTGTATGCACAGCGCACTACACTTATACAACTTCTAATGCATAATAATAATCCAGAATTCCAATATCTTGCATACTTATTGTATGATCTTCTCTCCAATGATTCTAATGGAACTATAGATACTGCAGAGCAAACACTACTCTTTGATAGCTTACCATGGCAAATAAAAAAAAACTTTCGAGAGGCAATGAAGACCACAATTAATTACACAAAGAATCTTTCGGACTTTAATAGCAGTAAAATCCCTATTGAACAACAAATATGTCTTCTTAAGGCCGATGATAATGTCAAAGAAAAAGCAATGATAAAGTTAAAAGAAGTAAAAGCGAAATCTGAAGATTCGGGGACAAAGGCTAGACAATATCTTGAAGGACTCCTTAAAATACCATTTGGAATTTATAGGAATGAACCTATATTATGTATAATAAAAGAACTCCGCACCACATTTAAAAACTTACTACAATTATTAAAAAAAGACAAATTTTCCTATAATAGTAAATATGATGGAGATATAACAGGAATAGAAATATACAAATATGTTGTAAAATTACGTGAAGTGTATATAACAGAGCAAAAGAAAAAACAAATTAATAAACTTATTGAAGTAATAACATCAGGAAATAGACATGCATTAATTGCGAATGTTTGTCATTTAAATAGCTGCATTAAGAAAAATAGAGTAAAAAAACATATATGTCATTCAGGAAAGAAAAATGCATATATGAGAAATGCGATGAGCGAATTTATTCTAGAACATAAAAATAACAATGCTCTCATTGAAGATATACAAAATCGGTACAATAAAGACAATAATTTAACATTATATCGCGAAATTGTTGAAAACATAGATTGTATCAAAGAAAAATGGAATAGTATTCATAAAAATATGACAGAAATAGAATCAGTGCTTGATTGCGCAATCCATGGGCATACAAATGCCAAACGTCAGATTGAGAGAATCATCGGGCAATGGATCAATGGCGAACAAAAAGGTTATTGCTTTGGCTTTGAAGGACCCCCCGGTGTTGGCAAAACATCGCTAGCCAAAAAAGGATTGAGTATGTGTCTTCAAGACGATAAGAATACAGCCAGACCTTTTGCATTTATTGCTATTGGCGGTTCGTGCAACGGCAGTACTCTTAATGGTCATAATTATACATATGTAGGCTCAACGTGGGGAAGAATTATTGATATACTCATGGAAAAAGAATGCATGAACCCTATTATATTTATTGATGAGCTCGATAAAGTTAGTCAAACGGAACATGGTAGAGATATTGTATCCATTCTCACGCATCTTACAGATCCAGCACAAAATGAAGAATTCCAAGATAAATATTTTAGTGGCGTTAATATCGATATGAGCAAAGCATTAATTATCTTCTCATACAATGACGCCTCAAAGATTGATCCTATTTTATTAGACCGAATTCATAGAATAAAGTTTAAACAGCTAACCATTGAAGATAAACTTATCATCGTTAAAAAATATATCTTACCCGAATTATATAAAAATGCTGGGTTAAATGCAGTCATATCATTTTCAGATAATATTATCACATACATTGTAGAAAAATATACACAAGAAGCAGGTGTTAGAAAGTTAAAGGAAAATCTTTTTGAAATTATCAGTGAAATAAACTTGAAAATTCTTAAGAATGAAAATGTAACATTACCATTTGAAGTAACAAAAGATGCCGTGAAAAATATATTTCTAAAAGATAAACGTAAAATCCGTCATAAAAAAATCCATGTAGAACCTTCTATTGGAATGATGAATGGTCTCTGGGCCAATTCATTAGGTATGGGTGGTATATGCCCAATTGAATGCAACTGGTTCCCATCAAAAACATTTCTAGATTTAAAATTAACAGGAATGCAAGGCGATGTTATGCAAGAAAGTATGAATGTAGCAAAAACACTAGCATGGAAACTTACACCTCAAAATACACAAAGTGAGCTTCTATCCAAATTTGAAAAGGAACATCTTTGGGCAGGTATCCATATTCATTGCCCAGAAGGCGCTACACCAAAAGATGGACCTTCAGCAGGCACTGCTATCACTATCGCCATATTTAGCCTTCTTAATTCTAAAAAAATAAAAAATAATATTGCTATTACTGGCGAAATTAGTCTACAAGGTAATCCTACTGCTATAGGAGGATTAGACCTTAAAATTTTAGGGGGGATAAAAGCAGGTGTTAAAGAATTTATCTATCCCAAAGAAAACAAATATGATTTTAAGAAGTTTATGGATAAATACAAAGATAATCCCTGCATAAATGGCATTCTTTTCCATGAAGTTAAAACAATCCAAGATGTATTGGAATTAGTTTTTGTTTAATATATTTATATATATATAATGGCTTTACTTTTTAGTTTCCTCCCTATGGTAGAATATTTCTCTCTGATCGCCCCCACCATAATAGCCTTATTTATTTTATTTGCCGGTGTATTAAACAAAGATCTCAAAGGGCTAATATATCTAACAGGACTAATGATATCACTAATCATAGGAATCATGATTAAACCATTCTTTGGCGGGTCTATCCCACAAGAAGCACACGCCGCGTGTAATATTTTTGGCGATAGCTTCCCAAATAGCCAATTCTCCAATCCTTCTTTAGATACACTTGCCATCGCATTTAGCGCTGCCTATCTACTCATACCTATGTTTGTTAATAGCACCATCAACTGGACCATTATTATGTCATTTATTTTTATTCTTTTCACCAATGGCATGTTCAGACTTAAATTAACGTGCAATCAGCCACTTGATATTATTATTGGCTGTTTGATCGGCTTCCTGTGTGGAGGCGGATTCTATGCTTTAATTAAAGAATATGGTGGCGATAAATATCTTTTCTTTTCAAATACTGACAGCAATAATGTAGTATGCGATAAGCCTTCTTCTAATAAATTTAAATGCGTTGTTTATAAAAATGGCGAAATTATAAAACAATTGTAATTCATTACTTAGTATTGTAATTTAATGAATTACTGAAAACGTGTATAGTTCGTATTTACCCATTTTGTTACCATACGTATCATGTTGCGTCTTCCCAATGTATCGGAAAATCCACCACCTAGTGTACCCTTATATTGTGAAAAAATATATATAAATTGTTTGGTTATATTTATGAAATGAGCTGTTTCATATTTTTTTAAATCAGCTAAAGTCATCAGTGGTTTCCCAGTTCTGCGATTAACATCATTATTAAAAGCGAGCATTAAATTTATTAGTTGCTCCTTTGTTTTTGTCTGCGTAAGACGCGTTCTTGTAAAAAACTTAGCAGCATGCTCTTGACATTGAGGACATGGTAATACTTGGCAAATTTTCACTATTAAACTTAGACAACTAACTTGATTACTCCTATAAAATTCATCATCTATTTTGGCGGCAAAACTATGAAAAAAATCCCATGTAGGTCGAGCCCATATATAAGACATATAGATATTAGCAATATCTTTTTTTGCGTCTTTTTTCGACGCCGCAGAAGATTTTCTCTGCATACAACTAAGGCATACCATCTTATTATAGTAATATAAAGATTATATTATAATATAAACATATATGAATTACATTTTGGAGGGCGGTGGTGATTTTCAAAACCTTCTGATGGAGGCAATATGTATGCCAGATTCCGATTCTAAAAAAACATGCCTTATAAGTAATGAAGATCTGAAACCATATCACGTTACTTTACGTTGTAAACATTCTTTTAATTATATACCACTCTTCAAGGAGATTGTAAAACAGAAAAAAATGCCAAATATATTAGAAACGCAAAAACTTAAATCTCATCAAATTAAATGCCCTTATTGCAGAGAAGTACAAAATTCTATATTGCCTTATAATGATAAGATAAGGAAAAAAGTCCGTGGTGTAAATTGGCCGCCATCCTTATCCATGCCCGCTAATACATGTAGCGCTATACTTAAAACGGGAAAGCGTGCCGGATCTTCCTGCGCACGTCCATGTTTTGGAAAATATTGTTATATGCACAAGAAATATAGCCTCGCCAATAAAATATCTATACCCAAGTGCTTAAAGATTCTTAAAAGTGGAAAACGCAAAGGTTTGCAGTGCAACAATAAAGCAAAGATAGAAGGATTTTGCGGCATTCATTGCAGCAAAAAATAAATATATATAAAAAAGAAAATAAATGCTGTATATATATATACAGCATGGATACACGACGTGACCGCGAACATTTAATAGATAACGTTAAAAAATGGATTGATTTAGATGAAGAATTAAAAACATTGAGAAAGAAAGCCCGGCAACTGAGAGAAGAGAAGAAAGATCTCACATCTTCCTTAGTTTCTATTATGAAAAACAACGACATTGATTGCTTTGATGTTAATGATGGACAGCTTATCCGCACTACTAGACAAGTTAAGACACCATTAAGCAAAAAACATCTTCTAACATCCTTAGCACAATACTTTCAAAATGATCCCAAAGTTGTTAAGGAGCTAGGGGGATTTATTATGAATAGTCGCAGCAGCAAAACT
>Ga0310344_10001166_pt1 | contig 20352 bp, 17 predicted proteins | sample HC15DNA20200_MG_FD_203801 | JGI IMG/M metagenome (GOLD analysis project Ga0310344, IMG submission 203801) | Marine microbial communities from station ALOHA, North Pacific Subtropical Gyre - HC15-DNA-20-200_MG | ecosystem: Environmental > Aquatic > Marine > Oceanic | place: Pacific Ocean: North... | reverse complement strand
AGTGCATGGGATTTATACGGATCCCTTAGCCAAGAAGCCCTTATCTTGATCAACGGTAAGGTGAAGAAGGAAGCCCGTGCACCCGGGGGCTTTGAAGTTGAACTTCATAGCGTAGAATTGCTTGCTGATGCAGATGGCTACCCCATTCAACCCAAGGAACATGGGGTGGATTTTCTACTTGACCATCGACATCTCTGGTTGCGTTCAGCTCAGCAGAGGGCAGTTCTTCGGGTTCGAGCTGAAGTTTCACAGGCAATCAACGACTTCTTCTATAACAGAGATTTCGTTCGGATTGATACGCCAATCCTCACTGGCGCGATTGGTGAGCATGCGGGCACTCTCTTCAAGACAGACTATTTTAATGACACAGCTTATCTTGCACAGACTGGGCAACTTTATGTTGAAGCTGCGTGTCCCGCATTCCAGAAGGTCTATTGTTTTGGCCCAACATTTCGTGCGGAAAAATCCAAAACTCGCAGGCATTTAACCGAATTTTGGATGGTTGAACCCGAGGTGGCTTTTGCTGATTCAGAAGACAATATGCGCCTCCAGGAGGAGTTTGTATCCTATCTGGTAGAGAGAGCGCTTGAGAGATGTAGTGATGAGTTACAGGTACTCGAGAGAGATACAGCAAAGCTTGAAGGTATTTGCCCTCCATTCCCTCGTATCAGTTACACTGAGGCACTGGAAACCTTAAAGGCAAAAGGTTCTACTACTGCCTGGGGTATGGACCTAGGGGCAGCGGATGAAAGTACGCTGATGGAGGATCATGATCTTCCGCTTTTTGTCTATAACTACCCGAAAAGCGCGAAGGCGTTTTATATGAAAGAAAACCCTGATAATGTCGACACAGTTCTTTGTAATGATCTACTTGCTCCAGAAGGTTATGGAGAGATTATCGGCGGTAGCCAACGTGAAGATAACCTCGACCTCTTGATGGGTAGAATCGGTGAAGAGGGTTTGCCTGAGCAGGCGTATGCCTGGTATCTCGACTTAAGGCGTTATGGTACGTTCCCACACTCTGGATTTGGTTTAGGGCTTGAAAGAACCGTGGCTTGGATTACTGGACGACATCATATCAGAGAGATGATACCCTTCCCCCGCATGATGAACCGGCTATATCCGTAGAGTTTCGGATTAACAGCGCGTGTTGTTAATAGGATAGACAAACGATGCCTAGAGCCGTTCTAGATATGATGGACCGGCGACCCATTTGGGCGATGCCCGGATGGGTGTCAGAGGAGATCAGATCCATCCTACCAGCAGAATGGGAACTCATCGTTATTGATGAAGCAACAGATGGATCAGGTGATGGACCAACATCAATAACACGGCCCATGTCACCTGTGGTTCTTGAAGCCGCTGCAAAGGCTGATCTCTACTTCGGATACGGAATTCCCGAGGCTCTTCTGGAAGCTGCGCAAGGTTTGAGGTGGGTTCATTCCGGAGCTGCAGGTGTTGGAGGATCTCTAACTCCTTTGATGCTTGAGAGTCATGTCATCTTTACTAACTCTGCCCGTGTTCACGCTAAACCAATGGCCGAGACAGTTTTGGCAATGATTTTGTATTTTGGAAGGGGTCTAGACCTGGCGGTAGCGAATCAGAAGGAATCCATCTGGAATACCGATCCGTACTACAGGGAAGGTGCGCCGCTCAGCGAACTCTCTGAGTTGACCATTGGTGTTTTGGGTTTCGGTGGGGTTGGTTATGAAGTGTCGCGGCGAGTAGCTGATCTTGGGGCTAGCGTGCTGGCTTTAAGAAGAAAGTCATCAGTCGAAGATGGGATATTTGAAGCTGATGGCCTAGCTACAGGAAGAATAGAGGTTCTATATGGGGATGAGGGGTTTAATGCCTGCCTTACGCAGAGTGACGTTCTTGTCTTAGCAGTCCCTGATACACCGGAGACACGCGGTATGATGGATAGAAAGGCGTTTGCCCAGATGAAGGAGGGTGCGGTGCTTGTAAATGTTGCTCGAGGTAAGGTGATCGATGAAGCAGCTCTGATTGGTGCGCTTGATTCTGGAAGATTGCGGGGCGCGGCGCTGGATGTTTTTCAGAAAGAACCTCTTAGAGAAGACCACAAGCTTTGGAGTCGCTCAAACGTATTAATAACACCTCACGTTTCAGCAGTTTCCAGAGGTTTTTGGCGGCGGGAAACAGATCTGATTCTACACAATTTGCAGTGCTATTTAGATGGTTCTCCTATCAACCAGTGGCGAAATATCGTTGATAAGGTGGCCGGATATTAGCAGACCTTCATCCGTTCTTTATTTTTTCCCATAGGGAATCAAGTTCTTGCAGGCTGGACTCCTCAATAATAACGCCGTTTTCTCTAGCTAGTTTCTCTAGCCGCTCAAAGCGATCACGAAACTTCATATTCGCTCGTGCGAGTACTGTGGTGGGATGTGAGCCCACAAGTCGTGTGAGGTTGACCACGGCGAAAAGCAAGTCTCCTAATTCCTCTTGTAGTTCAGCTGAATCCCTAGTTTCGACAGCTTGCCTCACCTCTTCGAGTTCTTCTGCCACCTTATCTTGAGCTCCTCGGTAGTCCTCCCAATCAAAACCAACTCCAGCAACTCGCTCTTGAATTCGGTAAGACGCTGTGAGGGGATCTAATCCTCTTGCCATGCCTGACAATACTCCGTCCGTTTCTGCCCTTTCCAATCTTTTTAGTTTCTCCCAATCTTGTTCCTTCACATCGCTAAATAGTTGTGGGTGACGCCGGACTATTTTCTCTTCTAGGCTTTGATAGACACTCTGAGTATCTAGGCTGCCAGATTCTTCGGCAACCACGATTTGAAAGGCTAGGTTTAAAAGTAGGTCACCCAATTCTTCTTCAAGATCTTCATCGGAGCCCTCACGGATTGCATCAACAACTTCGTGCACCTCCTCAAGCAAGTGAGGGATAAGACTCTCAGCAGTTTGTTTTCTGTCCCAAGCGCAGTTTTCCCGCAAGAAACGCACTAGTTGGGCAGCTCTTTCAAGTACGCCTGGACCAGGAAAACGTAAAGAATTGCTCTCAGTGTCCTTATCGGATTGTCTCATTAAGCAGGTATCCAGTGGGATGGTGCATGTTCGAATGCTCAGTTTCTTGGCATCTTTCATCCCTATGTTAACTAATCTCTGCGACCGTGCTTGGGTTGAGGTCGAAGCAAGAGCCTTGCTTCGCAATGTCTCTACGCTCCGAAATGTAGTAGGGACAAATGTGGAATTTATCCCAATGGTTAAAGCCGATGCCTATGGGCTAGGGTTAGCCAGGGCTGTGCAACTTTTGAAGACTACAAATCCATGGGGGTTTGGTGTAGCTACCTTGGCTGAAGGGTTAGAGCTTAGGAAACTCGGAGTCAAATCACCGATTCTACTCATTAGTCCTCTTCCACCAGCATCTGTTGAAGTCGCTATTGAGGCAGGGCTGCAGATTGGCATCTCTAATGTAGAAACCCTGCGGTTAGCGACTGACGTTGCTGATCGGGTTGGACTACCTATAAAAATGCACATTGAAATTGACACCGGTATTGGCCGAGCTGGATTTAGTTGGAAAGAAGTTAAAGGTTGGAAGCGTGACTTGGATGATGCTGTGAGCCTAGGTGCCCAATGGTTAGGCGCTTATACTCACCTCCATTCTGCTGATGAAAATCATGACGCAGTGCTAGAGCAATGGTCTCGTTTTCAGGGTGTACTTGGACAGCTAGATGTTCCGGAGGAAGCTTTAATTCATATAGTGAACAGTGCAGGTGTGCTGCGATTTCCAAGATTTGGAGCTTCGGCTATACGCAGTGGGATCTTTCTTTATGGTGGAAGAGCAGGTCTTGATCTCCTAGATCCTGATCCGGTCGTGTCTGTCCGTGCTCGGGTTGTTCATATTCGAGAAGCTGGTCCAGGAGATACGGTCGGGTATGGCGCTACTTACCAAGCTGAAGTCAGTGAACGATGGGGGAGTCTTGGGATTGGATATGGGGATGGGATCCCGAGATCACTTGGGAATCGAGGCTCAGTCCTGATTCATGGCTGTCGGGTACCGATCATAGGAAGGATCTCAATGGATGTGACTGTGGTAAACATTTCTAGCCTTCCTAATGTATCTTTAGGTGATGTAGCCACATTGATTGGTTCGGATGATGGTGAGCAGATTAAATTGGATGATGTTGCTGAACAGGCAGGTACGATTGGATATGAAATCCTCACTGGACTCTCATCTCGTCTTCCACGAATCTGGAAGGGGTCAGATGAACAATAATCAAAAACAAAAATCGTCTGTCCTAGTTTGTATCCAATTACTGAAGAGGGCGAATTGCTCAAATGAATCGACGTGTCTAGATCATTAGTCATTAGCTTACTCGGGCTGGTTTGTATGGGTATAGCTGCATGCCAAGAGGAAAGCCCCACGACTTTGGATGCAAATCTCTTACCTGAGGAACCAATAACACTTGAGATTGAAATCCCGTGGGAAGATTTTGCTTCAGACTTGGAGGTTTTTGGTGGGTATGGAGCTCCGTGGGAGCTTGGAACTGGAGTCATAGCCAAAGCCTTTGCAGGAGTTCTTGACGCGCGGACTCTCGCTCGGTTTGGGGCGTACCCTAGGGTGCACCAGGTTAGGGATACCACAGGGACTACCCGCCCTGACTCAAGCTTAACATTTGTTGGGGGTAGAGTAGTTGTTGTGTTTGACACAATCGCAAGTACTGATAACGGGCCTGTAAGATTGGGCTTGGGAGCAACTCAGACGCGATGGGACAACAGAACGGTAACTTGGGTGACCGCGGTAGATACCCTGAATGATCTAACACCATGGCCCCAGCCAGGAGCTGGTCCGGTGACCTTAATAGGAACAACAGTATGGGATCCTGCTGAAGGTGATTCAGCATGGTTCGAACTGGATTCCTTGCAGGTAGAGGCTTGGGCTGATACTGCGGACCTTAGTCGAGGTGCGCGAATTGAATCACTTACAGAGAATACTCGTTTACAGATCTCTAAGGTGGCTCTGCGGCTGGACACCCGTCCTAGCTCTAATCCAGATACACTGGTAGTCCTGACTGCACAGCGTGATGAGATAAGCTTTGTCTACAATCCATTCCCGGAAGCACCGGAAGATGGTATCCGGATTGGCGGTGCTCCAGCGTGGCGAACAATTCTAAATGTAAAGATGCCCGATAAACTGAAAGGTCCTGCTGAGCTATGCGCAGCTGCGGGTGGATGTCCTCTAGAAATTGAACCACTATGGTTGAACTATGCTGCGATCAGTCTAACGAGTGAGCGGGGTGAGCAAGCTTTTCAGCCAACCGATTCTATCGGATTGGACCTTCGTCAAGTTCTTAGGCGAGACGCTCTACCGAAGGCTCCACTAGGTGAATCTCTAGCTGGATTACTCGGATACCGGGTCGGTCCTGATGCATTTGGTACAAATGCTGGAACTGAGATTGAGATTCCAATGACCGAGTTTGTTAGAGATCTCCTGCGTGAACAAGACGGGAATGCAACTCCTACTAAGACCCTAGCCCTATTATCGGTATTTGAGCCGATTTCCATAGCGTATGCATCTTTTCATGGACCAGGTGATGAGAGTGCTCCGGTTCTCAAACTAGTCGTGACGGTGGGCCGTCCTATGGAGCTACCATGAACCAGTTCTTAAGAATTTCGGTTCTCTTACTGATTGTCTCACTAACCACTACCCGATCCAGTGCTCAGTCTCTTTACAATGCGGCAGGAATGGGCCTCCCCGTGGAAGCAATCGATGGTCGTGCCAGAGCACTCGGGAACTTAGGAATAGGTCTCTGGGGAAATAGTTTACTACCTGGGGACCCAGCAGCAGCAGGGATGTTAATTATGCCTTCAGCTGTGATCGTTGGTCAGCCGTCATGGGTAAAGTATGACCATGAATCGGGAAACTCAGGAAGTATACGAGGAAACCGCTTCCCGTTGATGGGAGTTGGTTATCCGATTTTTTCCGGGATGTTCACACTGAGCCTTAGCTCATTTCTAGATCAGCACTACAAGAGTCAAAGATCATCAGAGTTAAAGCTTAGAGGCGAGCAGAGAGAAGTAACGGATCTATTTGAACAGGATGGATCTATTGGCAGTCTGAATTTTGGCTACTCTAGACCTTTGGGTACTAGTGCTGCCATCGGCTTTAATTTCGGACGCTATGCAGGTGCAATCCTCCGGAGACTCGAGCGTGATTTTTCTACAATATCATTGCCTGTAACTCTAGAATCATATGAAACGAGTAGCCGTTGGACTTATTCAGGAAATTCTCTGACTGGTGGGGTAGCTGCGAATGTTGGCAGCGTTGCTAGAGTGGCAGCCAGTGTTACTTGGTCGGGTAATTTAAATGCGACTGCATCTGATGGGACCCGGGGAATGGACCGGGAATTTTCGCTACCTATACAATATCGTCTTGGGACGAGTGTCGTGCTGGCACCTGGGCTTATGATCACTGCTAGTGCTATAAGAGCTGATTGGGCCAATATTCAAGGGGATCTTGATACTCCAACTGCTGTCGGTAGCACCAATAACATTGGTGCTGGAGTTGAATTCTCACAGGCAAGCCTGTTCGGTCTGACAATACCTCTTCGATTTGGATATCGAATTGGTAAACTTCCATTTTCCCTTGGAAGTGAAACTGCAACAGAACGAATTCTTGCAGGTGGTTTAGGGCTTTCGTTTAGTGAGGCTAACGATATCGTACTGGGGGGTGCGGATATTGCTATTGAGCGGGGCCGAAGATCTGACTCCATCCTCACAGAAGGATTTTGGAGGGCGACTATATCGCTCCGGGTTTCTGGGTTTTAGTGCAGTAGCGACCGAAAGAATTCCAACAAGGCAACACTCAGCGTGCGCGTTCTCTTTCAAACATTTGGCTGCAAGGCAAACCAATACGATACTGAACGTATGCGTCAAGAACTTGAAGCTTGGGGAGCTGAGACAGTCAAAGAACGTTCTAGCGCTGACGTTTTCGTTGTAAATACATGTACAGTGACTAATCAGGCAGATGCAGATGCGCGTCGCTTTATAAGACGCATAAATCGGGAGATGCCAACTGCACAGATCGTTGTATCCGGTTGCTCTGCTGCTCTAAATGCTGACAAATATCGGTGTATGGATGGTGTATCTGGAGTAGTAGAGGGGCATGATCCAGTAAGAGTTGCATCCTCAGTAAGATGGACGAACCCTGTGCAGATTCAAATCCGGTCATCCCTGGACCGTATCCACAGTGAACCAGTAGGAGGTGAGTTACTTCGTGAACGCCGAGGTGCATCTCGAGGTTGGCTAAAGGTCCAGGATGGGTGTGACCGCAAGTGTGCTTTCTGTGCTACAAGACTGGCCAGAGGAGCTTCACGCTCACGGCATCCGAGTGAAATAATAGCTGAAGCAAAAATTTTGGCTAAAGTGCACTCAGAACTAGTTATTACTGGGATACATATTGGACACTATGGTAAGGACCTTGAGCCCCAATGGACGCTGTCTAGGCTCGTGTCAGAGCTTTTAGAGGAAATACCTGCTATTCGTTTTCGGCTCGGTAGTATTGAGGCAACAGAGATTGATGATTTGACAATTGAACTACTGGAGACTTCGGGCGGACAGCTTGCCCCTCACCTACATATGCCACTGCAGAGTGGGGCTGATCCAGTCCTTAAAAGGATGAGGCGTTGGCATACCAGGGAACAATACAGGAACCGAGTTCTCGAAATTGCTAACAGAATCTCACCCCTTGGACTTGGCGCTGATGTGATTACAGGATTCCCTGGTGAGAAGGCGGATGATCATGCTGCAACATATAGTCTTATCAAAGAACTACCGTTCACTTATTTGCACGTGTTTCCATTCTCTCCGCGTGATAGGACGGTAGCTGTTGGACTTCCGGGGCAGGTTCCACAACGAATTGCAGGGGAGCGGAGCCGGGAACTGCGGCAAATGGTAAATCACAAAGGAATGAAATACAGGATGTCCCGAGTGGGAGGAATGGCTGAGATCATTGTGGAGGGCAGGAGTGGAACTGGACTTACTGGAGATTATCTAAGAATAGGACTTAAAGGGTTAACTCCAGAGCGCACTGGTTTGAGCAGGTGTCGATTTAGAGGGGTCCTACAGGGTGACGGAGAGCATTTATACATTGAATTTCCACAAGAATCTGCTGCTGTCCCAGGATGACTAAGACTACTCGCTCAAAACGTGCGTATGTTGAGACATACGGGTGCCAGATGAACATTAGCGACGGTGAGCTTATGGAAGGTGTTCTCACCAAGGATGGATTCGAAATTGTCAAAGCACCTGAAGATGCTGATGTAGTGCTAGTGAACACATGTGCAATACGAGAGCACGCAGAGAAGCGTGTCCTTGGCCGCGTAGCACAGCTCAACGGACTCAAACGTGAGCGCCCAGAGTTGGTTATTGGTGTCACAGGATGTATGGCTCAAAGGATGGGAGAGACTCTTTTTGAGCAAGCTCCCTATGTGGATTTGGTGATGGGCCCAGACGGTTACCGCAGCCTACCAAAGGCACTCAAAAACCTTGATAAGAGTAATAAAGAAGGTCTTTCGCATGGTCATGGTCCTCAGCTAGCTGTGCTAGACCTCAGTTTAGGTGAGAATTATCAGGGTCTCGAGCAAAGACGAATCGACGGAGGACCCACGGCTTGGGTTCCTATCCAGCGCGGATGTAATCACCGCTGCACATTCTGCATCGTTCCATATGTGCGCGGTCCAGAAAAGAATCGAGACCCGTTAGATATACTCAATGAGGTTCACGATTTGGTATCAAAGGGAGTTACAGAGGTTACTTTACTAGGACAGACGGTAAATTCTTATACATCAATGGATCGTAGCTTCCCGAGTCTGCTATCAGAGATTGCCCAAGTCGATGGCATTCAGCGTGTACGGTTTACCTCACCCCATCCCAGGGACGTAACACCGGAACTTATAGAAGTGATGGCGACTGAACCTGCAGTTTGTGAGCAGTTGCATCTTCCGGCTCAATCCGGGAATAACCGAACGCTGAAGCGTATGCTTCGGAGATACTCAGTCGAAGTACTCTTAGAGAAAATTGCCATGGTAAGGGATGGGATTCCTGAAGTAGCACTTTCTACTGATATCATAGTGGCTTTTCCAGGTGAGACTGATGATGAGTTTCGTGATACGCTAGAGTTGATGAAGGCTGTTCGCTTTGATGAAGTATTCACATATAAGTATTCACCTAGAGCAGGAACTCCTGCGACACGTTTGCCTGCTGACCAATTCATTCCTGCACACGATGCACAGGCTAGGCTTGAAGAGCTCATTGAAGTTACTCGCGGTATCCAGGCTGACATTAATTCTCGAGAGCTAGGACGGGTTGATGAAGTTCTAATCGAGCGTGCAGGACGGTACTCTGGTCAGGTCTTAGGTCGAACCAGAAGGAATAAGGTTGTGGCCTTTGATGGTGATCTTGAGCGAGTTGGATGTTATACCCAGGTAATATTGGAAACTACAACTGGCGCGACCTTTGCCGGAACAGAGATTGCTCAATCCACACTATTGGGCTAGAGGTGAGTAAAATCGTCCGTGCCCTAGGTATTATCTTCGTAGTAGGCTTGGCAGTGTGGCTAGAGTCGCTAAACGCTTCAGAGACAGTCACGTTGAAGCTTGGATTACTAACCCTCTACGATGTTCCTATCACAGCCGTAGCATTTGGGGGCTTGTTGGTTGGGATGGTCATCATGCTCGTCTCTAGTATCCATTCGGACCTAAAGGTCAGGCGGATCCTCCGGGATCGACTTACAGAAGAAGATATGGAAGAGAAAGGCCGATTTATAGACCACAGACAGCATGATCTATTTGGGAAAGATGATGAAGAAAGCTAATGGTGAAACTCTGGTAATTCTTGAAGAGGCTCTTGAACTGCTAGTAGATCAGGTAGAAGGGGTGAGTTTGATAAGTGACATTGCATTAGCTGCTAAGGTTATCTCTGGCGAGGTTAACCGAGCTGGACTCTCTCAAATTCTAGGTGAAGCTGGGCGAGAAAATATCCATGGGGAACGAGTCCAAAAGTTGGATATTTTTGCAGATGAGGTTCTCCGGAACTCCCTTTCTAAGTCAGGTCTGATTACGTGTATCGCTTCCGAGGAGAGTGAGACTTTCTGGCCAGTACCAGATGACTTTACCCGAGGAGACTTCGTTGTCGCTTACGATCCATTGGATGGTTCGTCAAACATCGACGTGAATACCTCAATCGGAACGATCTTTAGTATCCATTCAATGATTTCTGGGTCAGAGCATGGCCAGCTGGAGGATTTCTTTCAAGCTGGTAAGCATCAGGTTGCATCCGGTTACGTTCTTTATGGGTCGTCTACGATGCTAGTGTATACGGTAGGCAAAGGGGTTCAAGGGTTCACACTGGATCCGTCTATTGGAGAATTTGTTTTGAGCCATGAGGACATGTGTTTCCCAAATCCCCCACAGCAGGTCTACTCGATAAACGAAGCCCGCTACAATAGTTGGAGTAACGGACAGCAACTCCTTATTGACCACTTAAAGGATCGAGGGGATTTCAGTTCACGGTATATAGGGTCATTTGTAGCGGACTTCCATAGGACCTTACTTCAAGGAGGCCTCTTCATGTATCCCGCGGGTAAGGAAGCTCTAGATGGCAAGCTGCGCCTTCTATATGAGTGCTCACCTATTGCTATGCTCGCAGAAGAAGCAGGCGGTCGCGCAAGCACAGGAGCTCGGGATGTGTTAGACATCATTCCTAACTCACTTCATCAACGAGTACCCCTCTATGTTGGTAACAGTGAGTTAGTTGGTTTGGCAGAAGATTTCTTGGGATATAAGGATTAAAGAATCTCATGCCTCGTCATTCTTTCTGTATCTTTCTATAACCCGGGTTTGTAAGAAGTCAGCATGAAGCTGGGCCTTGTTCAGAAACAAATCCCCTATCCACGTCTACCAACGGTGCTGGATAATTCCCGGAGAAGCAAGCAGTGCAGTACGGTCCTGTTTTTGCGACTGCCTCTAACATGCCCTCTAGTGATAAATAACCTAATGAGTCCACACCGAGCTCTTCCTCAATTTCCTTTATGGAGAGAGCTGAGCCTATCAGCTCTCCTTTAGTGGGCATGTCGATACCATAGAAACAAGGCCATCTCACTGGAGGACTCCCGATCCGGAAGTGCACTTTAGCTGCACCGGATTTGCGGAGCATACGCACTAGGCTGCGGCTAGTTGTACCACGCACCAGGGAATCATCCACTACCACAACCTTTTTCCCCTCGACTACTTCGCGGACAGGGTTGTACTTCATCCGTGCACCGAAATCCCTATCCTTTTGCGATGGGTTGATGAATGTTCTCCCGATGTAATGGTTCCGCAGCATACCCAACTCGAAAGGGATTCCACTACATTCAGCGAAGCCCAAGGCTGCCGAGTTTGCACTATCTGGTACAGCGATAACGGCATCAGCTTCGGCAGGGTGTTCAATTGCAAGTCGGCGCCCGAATGCTCGCCGTGCACTATCAACGCTAACTCCCGATATTCGGGAGTCCGGTCTAGCGAAGTAGACTAGCTCAAAAATGCAAGGAGCAGGTTCTCCAGCCGATGGTAGGGACTGGAGTGTTTCAACCGACCCGTCTACGATCTTGATAACCTCACCGGGTTCAACATCACGAACGAAGTCAGCTCCCAGGATATCCAGCGCACAGGTCTCGCTTGCGACAACATGACCTTCCCCTTTCTTTCCTAGCACAAGAGGGCGAAATCCACGTGGATCACGTGCTGCATAGATCACGCTATCGATAGCGAGAACTATTGAGTATGCGCCCTCTAGCTGAGTGAGTGCATCATTCACTTGAGCATCAATTGAGTCATGTCGCGACTTAGCAATCAAATGGATTAAAGTTTCCGAGTCTGAGGTAGTTCCAAAGATTGCTCCCTCATCGACGAGTCGGTTCCGCAGATCAAAGTGGTTCGTAAGATTTCCATTGTGTGCTAGTGCGATATTACCACGCGAATATCTGGCGATAATTGGTTGCACATTATTGACGTTATTACCACCCGCTGTTGAGTATCGAACATGTCCCACAGCTGTGCGACCGAGGAGCTTACGGAGCGACCATTTATCGAACACATCACCAACAAGTCCAGCGCCCTTCAGGACGTAGGGGCCTTCTTCATCAAAAGTAAAGATTCCTGCTGCTTCCTGGCCTCTGTGCTGAAGGGCATAGAGGCTTAGGAATGCACTTTCGGACGCAGATTCTATCCCGCTCACGCCAACCACGCCACACTCCTCTCGCGGCCTGTCTTTGACGAGGGAAGGATTCTTCGGTAAGAAGGTGGAAGTTACCAGTTCCTGAAGCTCAGTCGGCTGCTCCAACTTACTGCTCCGAAGATACGGGAGGATCCATTATCGCAGGAATCGCTCCAAAATAAGCATCGTGTAGTTCTGAGAGTTCAGCTCTAATCTGTCCCGAGGCTACTGTCACATGAAATGATTGTTCTCCGTCTTTAACGGTTCCGATTTTTCTTGCAGGTACACCGTGGTCCATTGCGATACGAATCACATTCTGAGTTCTATCTGGATTACACGAAACTACTATTCTACCTTGAGATTCGGCGAATAGACTTTCTACGGGAGCAAGTGCATCATCAAGCTCTACATTTACTCCAAAGGCTGACTCCCCGTTACCCAACGCGCACTCAGCAAGTGCGCACGCGAGCCCGCCCTCTGAACAGTCGTGAGCCGATTGTAATTCATTCTCCTGAATCATTGCCAGAACTGCTCTTTGGAGTTGTCGCTCATGCGCGAGGTCAACTTTCGGAGGGAATCCTGCAACGAGACCAGCTGTCACATAAAGATATTCTGCCCCTCCTATTTCAGCTGTATTCTCACCGAGAAGGACAATATCGTCACCTTCAGACTGGAATGAGTGGGGCAAAATATGTGATATGTTTTCGATTAACCCCACCATACCAATAACTGGTGTGGGATAGATCGCTTTACCATCAGTTTCATTATAAAAAGATACGTTTCCACCTGTTACTGGGGTTTCGAAGGCTTTACAGGCATCAGCCATTCCCAAGACGGCCTCTCGGAACTGATAGTAGATATGCTCCTTAAGTGGGTTCCCGAAATTGAGGTTGTTTGTAATTGCAGTAGGCATGGCTCCCGAGCAAACTAAATTTCGAGCTGCTTCTGCTACGGCAATCATTGCGCCCTGTCTGGGATCAAGATATACGAAGCGTCCATTGCAGTCGGTAGTTGCTGCTATTGCTCTTTCTGTGCCGCGAATCCGCACTACACCTGAATCCCCGCCAGGACGAACAGCAGTGGACGTTCTAACCGTTGTATCATATTGGTGGTATATCCAACGCTTAGAAGCAACGTTCGGAGATGCCAAAAGAAGCAGAAATGCCTTTGTGAGGTCGCCCTGTGGAATGAGATGTTCAGCCAGATCCATTTCTCTGAGTTTCCGGACTTCATCTGCCTCTATACCCTCACGTTCGTACGTGGGGCATCCTTCTGTAAGGGGTAAGGCCGGTATGTCTGCTACGACTAATTGGTTTTCTAAGACCCGGAATCTCCCGTCTGCAGTTACTTCTCCAATGACCTCGGCCTCAAGTTCCCACTTCTCTAAGATTCTGTGCACTTCATCTTCATGACCCTTTGTAGCTACTACCAACATTCGTTCCTGTGATTCGGACAATAGAATCTCGTAGGGTGTCATGTTGGGTTCCCGCACTGGAACTCGTGCCACATCAATTTCAACTCCATTGCCGGCCCGGCCTGCCATTTCAGCCGCAGAAGAGGTAATACCCGCAGCCCCCATATCTTGGATGCCCGTGATAGACCCACTAGATATCAACTCTAAACTGGCTTCGAGGAGCAATTTTTCTGTAAAAGGATCACCTACTTGAACTTGGGGTCTCGATGCTTCATCGGAGTCCTCACTAAGTTCTTCACTCGCGAAAGTTGCTCCGTGTATGCCATCTCGGCCAGTACGGGCGCCAACTGCCATCAGTGTATTACCAACACCAGAAGCTGAAGCAGTAATTAAATCTTCTTTCTTCATGAGCCCTATACACATGGCATTTACTATAGGGTTTCCTTCATAGCCTCGGTCGAATGCTACCTCGCCACCAATGTTTGGAATGCCAACGCAATTACCATAGTCACCCACCCCATTAACAACTCCACCGAACAGGTAGCGGACTCTTGCACTATCCAGATCTCCAAAACGGAGTGAATCCAAGACAGCTATGGGACGGGCTCCCATTGTAAAAACGTCTCGTAGAATGCCTCCTACACCAGTAGCCGCACCCTGATAAGGTTCAACTGCTGACGGGTGATTGTGTGACTCTATCTTGAATGCTACTGCGTAACCTTCCCCCACATCAATTACACCGGCGTTTTCGCCAGGACCTTGAATAACCCAAGGGGCTTCGGTTGGAAGTAACTGCAGTAGTCGTTTAGAGTTCTTATAGCCACAGTGTTCGGACCACATTGCGCTAAAGACACCTAATTCAGTGAACGTTGGAGTACGTCCCATGATTCTACAGATGCGCTCGTACTCATCTTTGGAAAGACCGTGTTCAGTTACCACCTCTGGAGTGATTTCTGGGTCCCCCGGGCGCGGAGGGACTAAAGGTATTGTCACGGATTTACTTTCATTGACACTCATGGGATTAGGGCTTCTCGTCTTAACATTTAGATTTTCTTGCTAGATCCCAGCGGTTGATAGGTTTGTAGCTAGTGATAGAAAAACACCTACTCCGTCGACAGACCCTAAGATGTCTTCCATTGCACGCTCGGGGTGAGGCATCATACCCAAGACATTCCCTGACTTATTGGTCAACCCGGCAATATTATTTCTGGAGCCATTAGGATTTGCCTCTTTGCTCAACTCACCATCTGAGCTCACATATCTGAAGACAACTCTTCCGTCATCTTCCAATTCCTCTAGTAACTGTTCGTTCGCCTCGTAGTTTCCTTCCGCGTGTGCTATTGGTATACGGAGGATCTGTCCGTTCTCGTACTTGTTGGTGAATAGGGTGTCAGTTTGTTCGACAAGTACATGAATGTCTTTACTCTCAAAATGAAGCGAAGCATTGCGAACTAGGGCTCCGGGTAAAAGTCCGGCTTCACAAAGAATTTGAAAACCATTGCAGATCCCCAGAACTGGCCCACCATTCGCAGCAAATCTACTAACTTCCTCCATGACAGGGCTTATCTGAGCTATCGCACCTGCTCGTAGGTAGTCACCGTAAGAAAATCCTCCTGGGAGCATCACTGCATCATATCCATCAAGGTTTTTCTGACGGTGCCAAATGAATTCTACGTTTGCGCCAATTTGCTGAGCGGCTTTATAAAGATCGTAATCACAATTTGAACCGGGAAATGTGATGACACCGACCCTCATGCTATGATTCTCTCATTATTTTTTACGATTGAAACTTCAAAGTCTTCCGTAACTGGGTTAGCAAGGATCTTCCGGCACATTAATTGGACGATCTCGAGTGCGCTGTCCCCATCTTCTGCTTCTAAATCGATATAGATCACCTTACCTACACTGACGTCTTGTGTGTCAGTCCATCCGAGTGATCGAAGCGCATGATGGATAGCTTTGCCTTGTGGGTCTAACAGCCCCGGGCGGGGCTTTACAAGGATTTCCATACGAAAATGGTTCAAGCGGGATCCTCCCGAGCAGAGTCTGCATCTGATAGTTGAGAGTCATTGGACCGGTGTGGTCTGAGATTGCTATAATCGACCACCCTGATTTCCACCGGTTCATCGATTTCATCTTCATCAAGTAGTGGATCACCTACAGGAATCTCATCTAGTCTGCCACTTATAGCAGACCTTATAAGTCCCCAGGTGATATATAGCGATAGTGCGACAAAGAAGTAGTATCTTGGCTGTAATGCTGCTACTAGGAGACACGCAGAGACAAATATCGAATTTGCAATCCCCCGAGCGGTGGTGTAGCCGATTCTCGGAAGCTTGTCGTATGGTACGGAACTAACCATGAGGATGCTAAGAATAACCGTCCCCACTGGAGCTATTTGTTCCCAAGGATACGCACTCAAGTACTCAGCAAAGAGAGGTGTTTGACTAAACGGATAGTATGCTGCGAGGGTCATGCCGGCAGCTGGTGTCGGGAGCCCGTGAAAGTATTTCTTAACCTCACCACCTTCCTCAAGATTAAACCGGGCAAGTCTGACTACCGCTGCAGTTATAAAGACGAAAGATAAAGTCCAACTCCACTGATCATCAGCGAAGAATAGGTTGAACATTATGAAGGCGGGTGCTACACCAAACGAGATTGCGTCTACCAGAGAGTCAAGCTCTGCTCCGAACCTTGATCCGGTTTGTGTGAACCGTGCAATTTTTCCATCTAGAGTGTCAAGTATCCCCGCATAGATGATAAACCATCCAGCGGAAATGAGGTCCCCTCGAGTAACCGAAACTATCGAGTAGACCCCAAAGAAGAGGTTGCCTAGAGTGAAGGCTGAGGGAAGGATAATGATTCCCTTTTGTAGTCTTTCTCCTCTGGGCTTCCAAGTCTTTTTCATCTGGTGGCCTTCACTGGATGCTGAGCTAGAATCGAAGATCCCACTCGAGTTCGGTCTCCCACCGAGCATACTATCTCCCAGTTAACTGGGAGAAACAGGTCAACGCGGGAGCCAAAACGAATGAGTCCGATTTTTTGGCCTCGCTTTATACTGTCTCCTTTTGATGGGTATGTTATGATACGCCTGGCAACTAACCCTGCTATTTGGCGAACCAGAACATTGCCCGCCTCTGTAGTAATTCCAACTGAGGCTTGTTCGTTGTGCTCTGATGCTTTGTCAGCCCAAGCAACTTTGTATGTGCCAGGACGGTATTCTCGGTGGTTAACAACTCCCTCTACAGGGGCCCGCTGAATATGTACATCGAATATGCTCAGGAAGATGGAGATTTTTCTCGCGTCACCCACGAATGAAGACTCTCTAACTTCAGAGATGTCTATTACCCGGCCTTCAGCAGGGGACAGTACTAAGCCAGTCGCAGCGGCGTAGCTATATTTCGGATCTCTGAAAAACCAGAGATTAAAAAGAGTCAGAGTCGTGAAGAGGCTTGCAAGAAATAAAGTTACTCCTCCACCAAAACCCAGGATGGTTGCAATCCACATAGCTATCGCCATCAAAGCCAGTGAAGCTACGAAAGGATAGCCTTCAGGAGCCAGGCTCACTTCGGCCCACTGAACTGAGGTGGCCTGAAATCTTCGAGTGGGATACCAGTGAGTCTCTGAAAGATTTCTTCATAGCGATCAGCCGCAGCTTGAACTACCTCTTCAGGAAGATCGGGTGGTGGTGGTGACTTATCCCAATCCGAAAGTGCATCGAGCCAGTTCCTGATTGGTTGTTTGTCAAGCGAGGGCTGACCACGACCAATTTCATAGCTTTCTTTAGGCCAAAATCTTGAGGAATCTGGTGTAAGTACCTCATCGATCAAAAGGAGTTTTCCAGAATGATCAAGTCCAAATTCAAACTTAGTATCTGCTAAAATGATACCAGAACTTTCCGCTACCTCCCTACCAAACTGATAAGTCTCGAGTGAGAGGTCACGTAGCCGACTAGATAGATCAGAACCTAGAAGGTCAATGACCTGGCTGTAGGTGATGTTTTCATCATGTTCGCCATGTTCGGCCTTTGTTGAGGGTGAGAAAATAGCTGGATTAAGCTGCTCACTTTCTCTTAACCCATCGGGCAGAGGTTCATTCGCTAGTGTTCCACTTTCCCGGTACTCCTTCCAAGCGGAACCAGTGATGTATCCTCTGATAATACACTCGACGAGGACTGGTTGGGTTCGCGTGACTAGCATAGACCGTCTTTCCCACAGATGACGTGTTGTAGCCAGTTCTGGATGAAGTCTAACGATTTCATCAGGATCAACGGCAATCAAGTGATGGTCTAAATGACTTTCAAGTTGCTTGAGCCACCACGCTGTGATCTGAGTTAATACCGCGCCTTTATTGGGAATAGGTTGAGGCAGGACCACATCGAACGCACTGACGCGGTCGCTGGCTACCATCAGTAATGTTCTTTCATCTACTTCGTAAACATCGCGAACCTTCCCTTGATGAATTAGTGGGAGACTGAGTTGCGATTCGAGGATAGGATTATGTTCAAACATGTAATTCCGTTGATTGTAGTTGTTGGGCAGTTTTTCCAAGTCGTTCGAGTATCGGTGTCACCTGGTCATCGAGAAAGTGTGCTACCTGTTGAGGAGCTCGACCGATGAACCGATTCGGATTCACTAAGTTTTCTAATTCTTTTGTATTGATATTAAAGGCCTTGTCATCTGCGATACGTTGGATGAGATCAGATTCACTGCTCCCTCCCTTTAATTTTTGTGCTGCAGCGAGCGAGTGCTTTCGAATGCGTTCATGAAGTTCTTGTCGATCTCCACCAAGTGCTGTCGCGTGCATCAAGATCGTCTCAGTCGCCATGAAGGGAAGGTGTTCTGCAAGATTTTTTTCGACCACTGTAGGATTAACGATTAGTCCTTTTGCCACGTTTTCAGCAAGAACTAGACATCCATCAAGAGCCAAGAATGCGTCTGGTATTGAGACTCTTCGATTCGCCGAATCATCGAGTGTGCGTTCAAGCCATTGGGTCGCAGCAGTGAAAGCAGGATCCTGTGCTAGAACGATCACATGACGAGCAAGTGCACAGATTCTTTCAGCTCTCATTGGGTTGCGCTTATAGGGCATTGCAGATGATCCAATCTGTTCAGATTCGAACGGTTCTTCTACCTCCCTTAGGTGAGCTAGAATCCTCCAGTCATGTGCAATTTTTGATAGCGAGGTAGCGACTCCAGCTAAGGTGCTCTGAACAGAAAAGTCTACTTTCCGAGGGTAGGTTTGACCACTAATTGTATAGCTGTTTTCAAAACCCATGCGCAGTCCAACTGCTGAGTCTAATTTATCAACTTTCTCGTGATCCCCGCCAAACAGCTCTAAGAAAGAGGCTTGTGTACCAGTTGTTCCCCTAATACCCCTGAATCTGAGGGCGGAGATTCGGTATTCAATCTCTTCAAGATCTAGAAGTAGATCCTGTGCCCATAGCGTTGCTCTTTTCCCCACTGTTGTAGGTTGGGCAGGCTGGAAATGCGTATAACCTAGGGTCGGAAGGGAAGCGTGCTCTTCAGCGAAAATAGCGAGCGCCGATATACATCTTACCACTCGCTTCAACGTCAGTGTCAGTGCTTCTCGGTGGAGAATCAAATCCGTATTATCCCCGATGAAGGCACTTGTAGCTCCAAGGTGAATAACAGCTCTTGCAGCTGGTGCAGCATCACCGAAAAGGTGCACATGTGCCATGACATCATGACGGAATCGACTTTCATACTCAGCGGCTGATCGCAAGTCTATATTATCTAGTGCGTCACGCATCTGGGTAATAGCATCTTCAGGAATTTCCAGGCCAAGCTCAGCTTGGGATTCTGCTAGTGCTAACCAAAGTCGCCGCCAAGTACCAAACTTTTTCATCGGTGAAAAAATTTCTTGCATCTGCCTAGAGGCGTATCGATCCGCCAGGGGATGTATGTAACGGTCCATACTATTCAAGCTCATCGTCTCCAGTAGAACTGACGCATGTTGTAACCTCGATTACGCTCAAAATGCAATGTAATTCTGTCTCTTCCACCTAAAGAATCAAATATAGATGCTACCTTATCAGCACTTTCCACTATAACCTGATTAATACCGATGATCACGTCTCCGGTAGTAATGCCGAGCTGACGAGATAATTGGTCTGATATTCCAGTTACTAAGGCTCCTTGTTCACTGCTGATATCCCTCTCTCCTCGAATCTCTGGTGTTATAGTTACAAGTTCTAGATCTCGGAGAACTGTGACTCGTTCAGCAGTGATTGATGGAAACTGTTCGGCTTGTAAGGAGATCGATTGAGCTTTCCCTTCCACTTCAATTTCTAGCCGATCTCCAGAACGGAGATCCAAGAGTGTCCCTTCAAAATCAAGAGGTCCTGTAAGTGTGCGGCCATTGACTGTAAGAAGTCGGTCTCCTGGCTCAAGCCTTGCACTTTCACCAGGAGAGCCCGGCGCCACCCTTGCTATGCGCACCCCTCTTGTCCTGCCCCAAGCATCTGCTTCTACTGGTTCTACTTCAAGTCCTACCCAAGCTCGCTGAACCTCTCCAAGCGTCAGCAGATCATCAGTAATCTTTAGTGCTCGGTCGATCGGAATTGCAAAACCTAATCCCTCGCTTCCACCACTCCGCGATATGATTGACGTATTGATTCCGACAACCTCTCCAACTGCATTCACCAGCGGCCCACCTGAGTTGCCAGGATTAATGGATGCATCCGTCTGAATCATCCCGAG
>Ga0310344_10001165_pt1 | contig 20363 bp, 15 predicted proteins | sample HC15DNA20200_MG_FD_203801 | JGI IMG/M metagenome (GOLD analysis project Ga0310344, IMG submission 203801) | Marine microbial communities from station ALOHA, North Pacific Subtropical Gyre - HC15-DNA-20-200_MG | ecosystem: Environmental > Aquatic > Marine > Oceanic | place: Pacific Ocean: North... | reverse complement strand
CTGCGCCGCCTTGCTGGCCTGCGCCTTGAAGCGGTCGATGAAGCTTTGCAGGTGGGCGCGCTCGGCCTGTTCCTTCTCGTGCGCGATCTGCTGCTGGCGCAGCTGCTCGGTACGCTGGCGCTCGAAGTCGGTATAGCCGCCGACGTACAGCTTGGCGCCGCCGCCATGCAGGTGCAGCGTGTGGGTGGCGACGTTATCCAGGAACTCGCGGTCATGCGAGATCAGCAGCAGCGTGCCGGGGTACTTCAGCAGCCACTGTTCCAGCCAGAACACCGCGTCCAGGTCGAGGTGGTTGGTCGGCTCGTCGAGCAGCAGCAGGTCCGAGGGCATCATCAGCGCGCGCGCCAGGTTCAGCCGTACGCGCCAGCCGCCGGAGAATTCGGACACCGCGCGCGAGTGCGTCTCGGCCGGGAAGCCCAGGCCGTGCAGCAGCTTGCCGGCGCGGGCCTCGGCGTCGTAGGCGCCGATCTCGGCCATCTTCTGGTGCGCGTCGGCCACCGCTTCCCAGTCCTCGCGGGCGGTGGCCTCGGCCTCGGCCTTGAGGATCGCCGCCACCTCGACATCGCCGCCGAGCACGAACTCGATGGCCGGGTCGGGCAGCGAGGGCGTTTCCTGCGCCACGCTGGCGATACGGACCTTGCCGGGCAGGTCGACATCGCCCTTGTCGGCCTCCAGCTCGCCACGGATGGCGGCAAACAGGCTCGACTTGCCGGTGCCGTTGCGGCCCACCACACCCACGCGGTAGCCGGCGTGCATGGCGAGGTCGACGTTGGACAACAGCAGCCGCTCTCCGCGACGCAGGGAGAAATTACGCAGGGAAATCATGACGGAAAGGCCTAAGGCGCAGATTGTTGATAACCGGAAGGCATAAGCAGATGAGCAGCCTTCCTGCGACGCCATTCTAGCGTTAACGAATACTTAGCGCGTCCGGGGCCTGCCGCCGCCCGCTCCCTCTCCTCTAGGACGACGGCTCCGCCCCGGCCCCTGTTCACGCCCTCGCCGGGCCCGTTGGAGATGTCATGAAGTCCCCCTCCCCGCTCCTTGCTCCCCTCGCCGCGGCCATCGCCCTGGCGCTCCCGCTGGGTGATGCCTTCGCCCAGGACGCTTCGGTCACCCCGAACACCCTGGACACCGTCATCGTCACCGGTACCCGCGTCAGCGACCGCACCGTGGCCGAATCGCAATCCCCGATCGACATCATCAGCGCCGAGTCGCTGGCCGCCACCGGCACCCCGGAACTGGCCACCGCGCTGTCGCGCGCCCTGCCCTCGCTGAACTTCCCGCGCCCGGCGCTGGCCGACGGCACCAGCGCAGTGCGCCCGGTGCAGCTGCGTGGCCTGTCGCCGGACCAGGTGCTGGTGCTGGTCAACGGCAAGCGCTACCACACCTCCTCGCTGCTCAACATCAACGGCACCATCGGCCGTGGCTCGGCGGCGGTGGACCTCAACACCATTCCCATTGCCTCGATCGCACGCGTGGAAGTGCTGCGCGACGGCGCCTCGGCGCAGTACGGCTCGGACGCAATCGCCGGCGTGGTCAACATCGTGCTCAAGGGCGCGGAGAAGGGCGGCAGCCTGGAAGCCGGCTACGGCCAGTACTCGGCCGGCGACGGCAAGAACTACCAGCTCTCCGGCGATACCGGCGTGTCCCTGGGCGGCGACCGCGGCTGGCTGCACGTGGCCGGCCAGCTCAACCAGCAGGACCCGACCAACCGGGCACGCCCGTATGCCGGCGCGCCGAGCGCCTCGCAGCCGGCGGTGGGCCAGAAGGCCTTCGTCATCGGCGACCCGGACGTGGACGCGCAGGCGTTCTCGCTCAACAGCGAGTACCACCTCACCGACACGCTTGCCGCCTACGCTTTCGGCCTGGCCAGCAACCGCGACATCACCGGCTCGGCGTTCTTCCGCGCGCCGGGCAACACCGCGCAGAACATCCGCGCCATCTATCCGGACGGCTTCCTGCCGCAGATCCAGACCTACTCCAAGGACCGCAGCCTGGTCGCCGGCCTGCGCGGCGAGGTGGGCGGCTGGAAGTGGGATGCCAGCTACAACTACGGCTACAACCGCATCGATTTCCACACCCGCAACACCCTCAACGTGAGCCTGGGCGCCAGCTCGCCGACTTCGTTCTACGACGGCGCCCTGGAGACCACGCAGAACATCGCCAACGTGGATTTCAGCCGCGGCTTCGACTGGGGCCTGGCCTACCCGGTGAACGTCGCCTTCGGCGTGGAATACCGCAACGAAAAGTGGAACCAGTCGCCGGGCGAACTGGGCTCGTACTACCAGAACGGCAGCATCGCCGGCGGCGCGCAGGGCTTCGGCGGCTTCGCGCCGAGCGTGTCGGGCCAATATGCGCGTGACAGCTACGCGATCTATGCCGACCTGGAAGCCGACTTCACCGACAAGTTCTCCGCCGGCCTGGCCGGCCGCTGGGAGGACTACGAGGACTTCGGCAGCGAGACCTCCGGCAAGCTCTCGGCGCGCTATGCGTTCACCGACCGCGTCGCGCTGCGCGCCACCGCCTCCACCGGCTTCCGTGCCCCGTCGCTGGCGCAGCAGTACTTCCAGACCACCAGCACCACGTTCCTGGCCGGCGACCCGAACCCGTACGAGATCCGCACCTTCCCGGCCAGCAGCGCCACCGCCCAGGCCCTGGGCGCCGAACCGCTGAAGCCGGAGACCTCCACCTCCTACAGCGCCGGCCTGGTACTGCAGCCGCTGGATGCGTTGTACCTGACCATCGACGCGTACCAGATCGAAGTGGACGACCGCATCGTGCTGTCCTCCAACCTCACCGGCACGGCGGTGCGGCAGTTCCTGGAAGCCCAGGGCATCTACGGCGTCAACGGTGGCCGCTACTTCACCAACGCCATCGACACCCGCACCCGCGGCGTGGACGTGGTCGGCAGCTACCGCTGGCAGCTGGCGGCGAGCAGCTTCGACCTGACCGCCGGCTACAGCTACACCAAGACCGACGTGACCCACGTCGCGCCGAATCCGGCCGAACTGAGCGCGAACGGGCTGAACCTGGAACGCATCGACCGCACCGAGCGCGGCCGCATCGAGGAAGGCTTCCCGCGCGACAAGTTCCTGCTCAACGGCACCTGGAACGCGGAGCACTGGACGCTGGCGCTGGGCGCCACGCGCTACGGCGAGTACACCACCCGCCCGACCTCGGCGGTGAACGACCAGACCTTCGGCGCGAAGTGGATCGTCGATGCCTCGGCCAGCTACAAGGTCGATGGCTGGACGCTGACGTTGGGCGCGGACAACCTGCTCAACGAGTACCCGGACGAAAACAACTTCGCCAACTCGACCAGCGGGCAGTTCCCGTACAGCAACCTCTCGCCGTTCGGCTTCAACGGCGCTTACGTGTACGGGAAGATCGGGTATCGCTGGTAAGCGAGCGGTGGTGCGATGATTCGACACGAAGGCCCGGGAAACCGGGCCTTCGTTGTTGTCATGAGCTTAAAAAAGAGCCGGGAACGCTGGACCCCTTCTATCTCAGCCATCAAGCGGCGGAACATTGACAATAATCTGCTCACGCTCAATAGCGTCAAGAAACGACACAGAAAACCCCACTAGAGGCTTCAGGCAAGTCGCCTTTGGACAATTCGCAATGCGCCCATCTGGCGCAACGAGTAGTGAAGCGCCGAATACCAAAGCAAAAGCCGTGAAGCTAATACCAAGTACCCGATTCGTCCCAAGCAATGAAGAGACCCGCCCTCCCAAGGCGATTGAAATGACCAGAATCGCCATCCACAGGCTGGATTTCGTGGCAACCGTCATAGCGGCGACCAGCCCAGCGTCCGCCGCTACCGCACCTAAAGGCAGCACATTGACAGCCAGCCATAAAGCGCCAGCCAATGGCGCGAGGCTTCCGACATTCGAATCTCGTACGGACAGCGCCCGCCGGACAAGAAGGAAACCTGCCATCAGGGGCGCCACACCAACACCCACCGTGATCATGAAAGGATTGCTTGTAGTCAATCCCAACGACAAGGCAAAGACCAAGGCAGCACTCGAGCAAAGCCCAGCGGCTTCATTTTTCATCCCTGACAATCACCACGTCTTTGACAAGGACCGCCACGCTTTGCGTCGCCGCTTCAGGGTTGATCGAGAACCCCCGGAGCGTCTTGCTTCCCACCCGGAACATGGCCAGATTCCCCGTCCCTCTATCGTCCACCCCTATTCGCTGCCCACTTTGCGCCTCTTGAAGCGCAACTCTCAGAATGGTGTTGGAGCTACAGCTCTCGCAAAAAACCACTTTGGCTTGAGCGTTTGAAGGTGTGGAAAAGGACAGCATGAGAAGTGAGAGAAAAATCAGCGAAATTCTCGACAGCATGTGCAGCCCCTTTTTTGGGAGAGTTGAGCCAACCTATTGGTGGCGTGCATTGGCCCGATATTCGAAATTTCCTCGAGAAGGTCGAAATCCCGTCTGCGAGGTTGCAGTTGCAACCAACGGAAATTTGACAATCCGATGCCTTAGCGGTTAACCGTAGTCCCGCACCGGCGCGACCTATGGCCGCACCGCCCGGGAGGGGGGCGAGGCCGGCGCATCTTCCGTCCCACGCCGGAGCCCTCCTGATGAACCGAGCTGTCCGTGTCTTCGCTTCCGCCGTCACCGGCACCCTGCTGCCGCTCTGCGCCTTTGCCCAGTCCTCGCCCAATACGCTCGATACGGTGATCGTCACCGGCACGCGCGTGTCCGACCGCACCGTCGCCGAGTCGGCCTCACCGATCGACATCATCTCGCCCGAGGCGCTCACCGCCACCGGCACCACGGAGCTGGCGACGGCGCTTTCGCGCGCGGTGCCCTCGCTCAATTTCCCGCGTCCTGCCATCACCGACGGCACCGATGCCGTGCGCCCCGTGCAGCTGCGCGGCCTGGCGCCGGACCAGGTCCTGGTATTGGTCAACGGCAAGCGCTACCACACCACCGCGCTGGTCAATCTCAACGGCAGCCAGGGCCGCGGCTCCTCGCCGGCCGACCTCAATACCATTCCGATTGCCGCGGTCGAGCGCATCGAAGTGCTGCGCGACGGCGCCGCCGCGCAATATGGCTCGGACGCCATCGCCGGCGTCATCAACGTCGTGCTCAAGGGCAGCGGCACCGGCGGCAGCATCGCCGGGCGCTATGGCCAGTACAGCGCCGGCGACGGCGAGCAGTACCAGTTGTCCGGCGATGCCGGCATCCGCCTGGGCGAGCGCGGCGCGATCCACTTCGCCGCCCAGGCCGGCCACCAGGACCAGACCGACCGCGCCAAGCCGTACAACGGTGTGGTCGAGCAGCGCTATGGCGACCCGGAGATCGACCAGGGGGCGGTGTCCTACAACGGCGAATACAGCCCGGCCGACTACCTGACCTTCTACTCCTACGCGATGGCCAGCCGCCGCGAGGTGCTCTCCAACGGCTACTTCCGCTGGGACACCGACAACCGCAACCGGCCGCAGATCTACCCGGACGGTTTCCTGCCGCAGATCTACAACGTCAGCAAGGATGTCTCGTGGGTGGGCGGGTTCAAGGCCACCACCGAGGGCGGGCTCAACATCGACATGAGCTACAACTACGGTCAGAACAACCTGCGCTTCGAGGTGCGCAACAGCCTCAACAACAGCATGGGGCTCGATTCGCCCACCCGCTTCTACGCCGGCACCCTGGAAGTCACGCAGAACGTGCTCAACGCCGACTTCAGCAAGGCGCTGGACGTGGGCATGGCCTATCCGCTCGCGGTGGCGTTCGGCCTGGAGTGGCGTGGCGAGAAATTCAACGAATCCCCGGGCGAGCCTGCTTCCTATATCAACGGCGGCGTACCCTCGGCCAATGGCAGCTTCCTGCCCGGCGCGCAGGTATTTGCCGGTTTCAAACCGAGTGACTCGGGCCACTATGATCGCCACAGCTACTCGGCCTACGTGGACCTGGAAGCGGACCTGAGCGACAAGTTCACCGTGGGCCTGGCCGGCCGCTACGAGGATTACAGTGACTTCGGCGACACCGCCAACGGCAAGCTTTCGCTGCGCTACGCGTTTACCGACAAGATCGCCCTGCGCGCCACCGCTTCCACCGGCTTCCGGGCGCCCTCGTTGCAGCAGCAGTATTTCCAGTCCATCGCGACCAACTTCATCGATGGCGTGCCTTACGAGATCGGCACGTTCCGCACCGACAACCCGGCGGCGGTCGCACTCGGCGCCGAGCCCCTGAAGGCGGAGGAATCCACCAACTACAGCCTGGGACTGGTGCTGCAGCCGGTGGATTCGTTGTACGTCACGGTGGACGCGTATCGCATCGACATCGACGACCGCATCGTGCTCTCGGAGAACCTGACCTCCACGGCGGTGCGCAACTACCTGCAGGCCAATGGCTATGCGGGCATCGGTGGCGGCCGTTACTTCACCAATGCGGTGGACACGCGCACCACCGGCGTGGATGCGGTGGGCACGTATCGTTGGGCGCTGGCGAGCGGGCCGCTGGAGCTGACCGGTGGCTACAACTACAACAAGACCGAGATCGAGCACATCGCCGAGAACCCGGCTTCGCTGGAGGCGATCGACCCGACGGCGGTGCGCATCGGCCGCACGGAGATCGGACGCATCACCAAGGGTTCGCCACGCGACAAGTTCTTCCTGGGCGCCACATGGTCGCCAGGCGACTGGCGTTTCAACGCGACCACCACGCGCTGGGGCGAGTTCACCAGCTATGGCACCACCCCCGCGACGGACCAGACGTATGACGCGAAGTGGACGCTGGATCTGGCGGCCACGTGGACGCTGGACAAGTGGAGCTTCACGTTGGGCGGGGACAACGTGCTCAACGAGTACCCGGATGAGCAGTTGGCGGGCAAGGGGACGCGGACTTACCTGCCTTACAGCACGTCCTCGCCGTTCGGGTTCAATGGTGCGTTTGTTTACGCGAACATCGATTACAAGTGGTGATGGCGTAGCGTTTTGGGGAGGCTGCGTTCTTGGGCGGCGGGTTGCGTTGCCTTGCGGTGTGGGCCCCGGCCTGCCGTATAGGGTCGTCACGGCTCGGGCGAACATCCTGTTCGACTCGCCGCACGCGGGCCATCCATGGCCCGCTGACGCCCCTATACGGCAGGCCGGGGCCAGGCGCGTCATTGATCCCACTTCGATAGCGACGCGCCGGAAGGTGGGTTGGGAAGAGCAAAGGCAAAGGCAAAGGCAAGGCAAAAGCCGAAGCCGAAGCGCCCCCCTGAGCCTGTTCTTCAATTCCCATCTTGCCTTTGCTCTTCTGGTCGCGGCTGAAGCCGCTCCTACAGAGGGGGATTGAGCAGCGGCCGCTGTGAGCGCGCGCTTTGGAGGTTGTCGTCCGGTCGAGGGGATCTGGAGGGCCTGCGGGGGCGGGGCCCTTTCGGGACCGTAGGCGACATGGATGTCGCCTACGAGCCTCCATGGATGGATTCACGGCGTGTCCCGAAAGGGCCCCGCACCCGCAGGCCGTGCAACGATCCCCGCAAGCCGATCACCCTCGAAGGCCAGCAAGCCAACAATAAGGCGCCGCACCACACAAGCCGGCCGCAGGCCAAAAAAGCCCCCCTTCTGTTTGCCACCCACCGCATTCATCAGCGAAACTCGAACCCCTTGTTCCCGTTCGAGCCGATGCACCACGACACCAGCCTCATCGACATCATCGCCGTCGGCCTCGCCGTCGCCTTCATTCTTGGCGCGCTGGCCAACAAGCTGCGTTTGTCGCCGCTGGTGGGTTATCTGGTCGCCGGCATGGTGGTCGGCCCCTTCACTCCGGGCTTCGTCGCCAACCAGGACCTCGCCAACCAGCTCTCCGAACTCGGCGTCATGCTGCTGATGTTCGGCGTCGGCCTGCACTTCTCGCTGGAAGACCTGCTGGAAGTGAAGTGGATCGCCATCCCGGGCGCCATCGTGCAGATCGCCGTGGCCACGATGCTCGGCTGGGGCCTGGCCTGGACGATGGGCTGGCCCTGGCTCAACGGCCTGGTATTCGGCCTGGCCCTGTCCGTGGCCAGCACGGTCGTGCTGCTGCGCGCACTCGAAGAGCGCCGCCTGCTGGAAACGCAGCGCGGCAAGATCGCCATCGGCTGGCTGATCGTCGAAGACCTCGTCATGGTCCTCGCACTCGTGCTGCTGCCCGCGCTGGCCAGTGCGCTCGGCGGCGATCACGGCAGCGGCGGCGGCCTGGCCATAGCCATGGCGATGGGCTGGACCTTGTTGAAGATGGCCGCGTTCGTGGCGGTGATGCTGATCGTCGGCCGCCGCGCCATCCCGTGGATCCTCGCGCGCATCGCCGCCACGGGCTCGCGCGAACTGTTCACCCTCGCCGTGCTTGCCATCGCGCTCGGCGTGGCGTTCGGCTCGGCCATGCTGTTCGGCGTCTCCTTCGCGCTCGGCGCGTTCTTCGCCGGCATGCTGCTCAACGAATCGGAACTCAGCCACAAGGCCGCCAACGATTCGCTGCCCCTGCGCGACGCCTTCGCGGTGCTGTTCTTCGTCTCGGTGGGCATGCTGTTCAACCCATCCATCCTGGTCGAACACCCGTGGCAGGTGCTGGCCACCTTCCTCACCATCACCGTGGGCAAGTCGGTGGCCGCGTTCTTCATCGTGCGCGCGTTCGGCCATCCCACCGGCACCGCGCTCACCATCTCGGTGAGCCTGGCGCAGATCGGCGAGTTCTCCTTCATCCTCGCCGGCCTCGGCGTGGGCCTGGCGATCCTGCCGGAAACCGGCCGTGACCTGATCCTCGCCGGCGCGCTGCTGTCGATCATTGCCAACCCGTTCCTGTTCTCCTGGCTGGACCGCTGGCAGGCCAAGCATGCACAGGAAGCCCCGCAGCCGGCCGAGATCGAGCTGCCGCCCGGCCCGCCGCTGCCCACCGAAGGCCACGCCATCGTCATCGGCTATGGCCGTGTCGGCAGTGCGCTGGCGCCGCTGCTGCGCGATCGCGGCGTGCCGGTGCTGGTGATCGACGACAACCGCGACCACGTCGAGCGCGCGCATGCCGCCGGCATTCCCGCCATCCGCGGCAGCGCGGCCGCCGACAAGGTGCTGGCCGAAGCCCACCCGCAGCGCGCGAAGATCGCCGTGCTGGCGATCCCGCAACCGCTGGAGGCAGGCGAGACGCTCAGCAAACTGCGGGCGCTGAACCCCACGCTCACGCTGCTCGCGCGCGCGCACAGCGACGCGGAAGTGAAGTACCTGCTGGAGCATGGCGCCGACGGCGCGGTGCTGGCCGAACGCGAGCTGGCGCATTCGCTGACCGAGATGATCCTCTCCACCCCGCCGTACCGTGCCCTGCGGCAGGTGCCGCCGGCGCCCTCGCCGGCGGGCTGAACCGCGGTCTAGGGCGCGAGCGGCAGGTAGAGGTCCGCGCGCAGGATCGGCGCCGGCACTTCCTCCGGGTCGTCGAGGTAGTGGTGGAAGACCGGCGCGTCGCGCAATTCGCGGCCGCTGTCCGGCCACCACTCCGCCAGCAGGCGGTCCAGCGCGCCCTCCAGGCCCTCGTATGGGCCCACGTGGCGCAATACCGCATGCTCGCCGCCGCCCAGCGTGCGCAGCGACATCGGCGCGGGGGGCGTCGCGAGACCCTCGCCGAAGGCCATCGCGCAATCAAAGACGTGTTCGCTTGGGGCCACGTCGCGATGGTCGACCAGTGGCACGCCCACCAGGCGCTCCAGGCGTTCGCCTAGGCCGGCCTGCATCGCCCAGCCGAACAACCGGCCAAACCCGCGATCCAGTTCCTCGAAAGCCCCGCGCTGGCGCAGCACCACGACCTCGAATGGCGCGACGTCCTGGAGGGTGACGCGCAACGGCGTGGGGGGCGTGTCGCCTTCGACAAGCGCCGGCGCGGCCAGCCGTTGCAGCAACGGCGCAACCGCTTGCGCGTCGCCACGGAGGCTCGCCGGGGTCACGTCCAGTCGCGACCGGAACAGGCGCGCCAAGGCCTGCGGTGAGTCGTAACCGGCGGCCATTGCCGCCTCGGTCACGCTGGCGCCTGCACCGAGCCGACGCAGGGCGACGCTCAGGCGAAGTCGCGCGACGGTGTGGCCGACGGTCTCGCCAGTCAGCGCGCGGTAGATGCGATGGAAGTGGAACGGCGACAGGTGCGCGATGGTCGCCAGCGCCTCCAGGTCGGGCAGTGGCGCATCCGGTTGTTCGACGCGCTCGCGCAGGTGGGCGACGACGCGTTCGATGCCAAGGGCATGACGTTGCAGGCTGGGCTGGCGCATGGGACCGCTCCGGGTGGGTGTGCGGACACTGTGGCCCTCGCCGTTCGTGCGCGCGTTACCGATCTTGCGCGATGGGCGGCGGCCGCTACAACGCCATGGCTACCAGCACGGCCACTTCAACCAACTCGGCCAGCGCGCCGCAGGTATCGCCGGTCATGCCGCCGAGCCGGCGCACGCAGGCGCGCCGCCACAACCAGAACACCGCGATGACTACCAGCAGCGCGATCACGCCGCGGCGACCCACGCATGCCACCCCCGCCAGCGTGCCGAGCAAGGCGCAGAAGCAGGCAACCCGCGATGCCCCCGCCAACGGCGCCCCCATTCCCGACGCGCGGACATAGGGCGTGGAAAGGAAGGCCGCGGTAAGCGCCGCGCGTCCCAGCAGGGGGGCGAGCAGCAAGACCGGCCAGAGCGACGGCGCGGGCAGGCTGGCGAGCGCGGCGAATTTCAACAGCAGTACCAGCACCAGTGCCGTGACACCGGCAGGGCCACTGCGAGGGTCTTTCATGATCGCCAACGTGCGCTCGCGATCGCCGAGTCCACCCACCCAGGCGTCGGCGGTATCGGCCAACCCATCCAGGTGCAGGCCGCCGGTGAGCCATGCCCACGCTGCCACCCCGAGCGCGGCGACCAACACCGGCGCGCCGTGCTGGAGCGCCCATGCCAACGACGCCAGCACCACGCCGATCACCAGCCCGACCAGCGGATACCACGGCAACGAGCGCGCTTGCGCGCCCGGGCGGGCAAACACGTGCGCCGGCACTGGAATGCGGGTCAGGAAGCCCAGCGCGACGAGCAGGCCGTCGATCATGCGGCCGCCGGCGGCCAGGCAAGCGGGTGCAGCGAGGCGTGCGGCACGTCGATCTCGACCATCTGCCCGAACGGCCGCCGCTCGACGATGCAGCGCAGCGCGCGAATCGCACCGCCATGCGTCACCACCAGCACGCGCCGTCCCGTGCCGGCGTGCTCGGCGACGATCTGGTCGAGCGCGGCGGACAGCCGGCCGCGGAACGCCGCGAACGGCTCGCCACCCGGTGGCGGATGGTGGACCGGATCGGCCCAGAAGCGCCCCAGTGCAGGGCCGGCATCGCGGTCGATGTCTTCGATCGGCACGCCTTGCCACTCGCCGAAGTGGTATTCCACCAGTCGCCCGTCCAGCCGCAGCGGCAGCCCGCGCTGCGTGACCAGTTCGGTGGCGAAGGCGGCGCAACGCTGCAAGGTCGAGCTGACCACGGCGTCCCAGGTCCCCGTGGCGGCGGTCGCGCGCAATTGCGCCCACCCCTGCTCGCTGAGTGGATCATCCAGTTGCCCGCGATAGCTACGCTGGCCGGTGTGGCCGTGGCGCAGCAGTTCGATGCTCGGCATCGTGCTCATGTTTCAGAGACCCCCGCTTCCTCGAACGTCGCCATCTGCGCATGCAGTGCGCAGGCCATCCGCAGCAGCGGCACCGCCAGCGCGGCGCCGCTGGCCTCGCCCAGGCGCAGGCCAAGGTCGAGCAGGGGCTCGGCGCCGAGCGCATCGAGCACTGCACCATGGCCATTTTCTTGCGAGCGGTGCGAGAACAGCAGCCAATCGCGCACGCCGGGTTGCAGGCGTACCGCGACCAGCGCGGCCACACTGACGATGAAGCCATCCACCAGTACCGGGATGCCTGCCTGCGCGGCGGCCAGGCAGGCACCGGCCAGCGCGGCGATCTCGAAGCCCCCGAGTCGGCGCAACCATTCCATCGGCGCGTGGTCGCCGGCGTGCCACGCCAGCGCGCGGGCGATCACCTCGGCCTTGTGCGCGATGCCCCGCGCATCCAGCCCGGTACCGGCCCCCACCAGCCATTCGGGCGGCTGCCGCAGCAGCGCCGCGGCCAGCGCGGCGGCGGCGGTGGTGTTGCCGATGCCCATCTCGCCACCGATGTAGAGCTGCGCACCAGCCCGGCGCGCCGCGGCGACACTGTCGGCGCCGGCCTGCAACGCGGCGACGAGTTGCTCGTCGCCCATCGCGGGTTGGCTGCAGAAATTCGCCGTCGAAGGCGCGATACGCACGCGGCGTATCGCAGGCATCGGACCGATGTCGTTGACGGTTCCCAGGTCGACCACCTCCAGCCGTGCGTCGAGCACGCGCGCCAGCACCGAGATCGCCGCACCGCCATGGGCAAAGTTGCGCAGCATTTCCCCGGTCACCGCCTGCGGGAACGCGGAGATGCCCTCGGCCGCGACACCGTGATCGCCCGCGAACACCGCGATCCACACCGCGTCGAGCTGCGGCCGCGCCTGCCCCTGCAAAGCGGCCAGGCGGATCGCCAGCGATTCCAGCCGGCCCAGCGAGCCCGGCGGCTTGGTCAGCCGCGCTTGTCGCGCGGTGGCTTCGCGGGCGGCCGCGGTATCCGGGCGCACGGGGTCGGCACTCCACCACGCGGTCACGGCGCTTCTCCCTTCATCCACAGCGGCAGGCCGGCGACGACCAGCGCCACGCGCGTGCATTGCCGCGCCAGTGCCTGGTGCAGCCAGCCGGATTCATCGACGAAGCGCCGGCTCAACTCGCCCAGCGGCACGATGCCCTGCCCCACTTCGTTGCTGACCAGCAGGATGCGGCCGGGTAGCGTCGGCAGCACCTGCAGCAACGCGTCGCGCTCGCGCTGGAAGCGGCTCGCGTCCGTATCGCCCAGCAGGTTGCCCAGCCACAGCGTCAGGCAGTCCACGATGACGCAGCGGTCCGGCGCGGCATGGACGCGCAACGTGGCCGCCAGCGCCAGCGGCTCTTCCACGCACTCCCAGCGTTGCGGGCGGCGTGCGCGATGGTGGGCGATGCGTGCGGACATCTCCGCATCGAGCGCCTGCGCGGTGGCGATGTAGGTGACCGGCAGGCCGCTGTCGGCCGCCCGCCGTTCGGCCAGGGCGCTCTTGCCGGAGCGGGCGCCGCCGAGGATCAGTTCATGCATGAGGCAGGATTTCCCGCTGGGAAGGAAGCGGCAGGCCCAGCAAGCCGGACAATGCCGCGGTGTCGAGGTGGGCTTCCACCGTGTCGGCGAGGCGCTCGAGCGTCTGCTCGCGCAACGCCGGCAGGTCCAGCGGCTGCGCATCGGTGAGCCCGGCCCAATGCAGCAGGGCGGACAACGCTTCGGGCGCGTCGAAGACGCCGTGCAGGTAGGTGCCGATGACCTGGCCGTCGTCGGAGACCGCGCCATCGTGCCGGCCTTCGTCGAGGATCGCGAAAGGATGGCGCAAGGCCTCGCCTTCGCTGTGGCCGCAGTGGATTTCGTAACCGTGCACGGCGGCGCCGGCAAAACGCAAGCGGCCTTGCGTGGCGCGCAGCTGTTTCCCCGCGGCGAAGGTGGTGTGCATGTCCAGCCAGCCCAGGCCCTCGCTGCTGCCAGGCGGGCCATCCCGGCCGTCGGGGTCGTGGAGCGTGCGCCCGAGCATCTGGAAGCCACCACAGATGCCAAGCACGCGGCCGCCATAGCGCAGATGGCGGGCGATTGCCGCTTCCCATCCCTGCGCGCGCAGCCAATCGAGATCGTCCCGGGTGGACTTGCTGCCCGGCAGGATGACGAGGTCGCAGGCGGGCATCGCCTCGCCCGGCCCGAGGAAGCGCAGCTCGACCTGCGGATGCGCGGCCAGCGCGTCGAAATCGGTGTGGTTGCTGATGCGCGGCAAGGCGGGCACTACCACGCGCAAGCGGGCCTGCGGCTTGGCGGCCTGCTCGCGCGGCAAGGCATCCTCCGCTTCGAGTTGCAGGCCATGCAGGTAGGGCAGCACGCCGAGCACGGGCTTGCCGGTCTCGCGTTCCAGCCAGTCCAGCCCGGGTTGCAGCAGCGCCAGGTCGCCACGGAAGCGGTTGATGACGAAGCCGGCCACACGCGCGCGCTCGCTATCGGACAGCAGCGCCAGCGTGCCGACCAGATGCGCGAACACGCCGCCCCGGTCGATATCGGCAATCAGCAGCACGGGGCAATCCACTGCTTCGGCATAGCCCATGTTGGCGATGTCGTTGGCGCGCAGGTTGATCTCGGCCGGACTGCCGGCGCCCTCCACCATCACCACGCGATGGCGTGCGACCAGGCGGGCGTGCGAGGCCATCACCGCTTCGCGGGCGATGCGCTTGTAGTCGTGGTACGCCACCGCGTCGAGCGTGGCCGCCACCCGCCCATGCAGGATCACCTGCGCGCCCGTGTCGCTTTGCGGCTTGAGCAGCACCGGGTTGAAATCGGTATGTGGCGCCAGCCCGCAGGCCTGGGCCTGCACCGCCTGCGCGCGGCCGATCTCGCCACCGTCGGCGGTCACCGCGGCATTGAGCGCCATGTTCTGCGGCTTGAAGGGTGCCACGTCCACGCCGCGACGATGCAGCCAGCGGCACAGCGCGGCCACCAGCGTGCTCTTGCCGGCGTCGGAGGTGCAGCCCTGCACCATGAGCACGTGCGCGCTCATGGGGCGAGCCCGCGCAGGGCGTCATCAAGCCGCTCGAATGCCGCCTCGTCCGGTGGCAGGCCGAAGCGCAGGCTGGGGGGTGTGTCGAACAGCCGGGTGAGCACGGCGCGCTGTTGCAAGGCCTCGTGCAATTCGGCCGCGCGCGGATGGCGGCACCACTGGAACAACGCACTGCCTCCATGGGGCGGCAGCCCACGCGAGCGCAACAGCGCCGCCAAGCGCCCCGAGGCCGCCTGCAGGCGCGGGCGCGCGGCCTCCTGCCAGGCGTGGTCGCCGAGCGCGCGGGCCACGGCCCAGCGCGTCGGACCGCTCAACGTCCAAGGGCCGAGGCGCTCGCGCAGGGCATCGAGCAAGGCCGGCCACGCACAGACGAAGCCGGCACGCGCACCGGCCATGCCAAAGAACTTGCCGACCGAGCGCAGCACGATGAGCCCCTCCTCGCCCGCCTCCGGGCACAGGCTGTGGCCTGGCATGGCGTCGATGAAGGCCTCGTCCACCACCAACCAGCCACCGCGCGCGGCCAATAGGGCATGCGCGTCGCGCAACGTGCCGGCGGTGAAGCACTCCCCGCCCGGATTGTTGGGATGGATCAACACCAGTACCTCGAAGGCATCGACATCGGCCAGCAGGACATCCGCCGGTGCGGTGACCACGTCGTGGCCCGCGCGTTGCCATGCGTGCGCATGTTCGTTGTAGCCCGGCGCGATGACGCCCACGCGGCTGCGCGCGCGCAACAGCGGCAATGCCTGGATGGCGGCCTGCGATCCGGCGACCGGCAGCAGCGAGGGCGAACCGTAGTAGGCGACGGCCGCTTGCAGCAGTCCGTCCTCCTCTTCCGGCAGCCGATGCCACGCGGTGGCCGGCACGGCCGGCACCGGCCAAGGCCACGGGCTCACCCCGGTGGAGAGATCGAGCCATTGGGCGGCCGGAATGCCGGTGCGCTGCGCGGCGCGCAGCAGGCGTCCGCCATGTTCGAGCATCACGGCCCACCGCCTGCGCAGAACGCCGCGAGCACTGCGCACCACAGCACTGCGCCACCGCGCACCAGCCAGAGTGCGCGCCGCACGCTGGCCGCACTGGGTGGAGCGCCCTCGCCCAGCGCGGGACGGGGTTGCCATTGCCCGTGATACGGCGCCGCGCCGCCGAGCTGCACGCGCAGCGCGCCGGCGCCGGCCGCCATGACCGGTCCCGCGTTGGGGCTTTTCCACGCCGGCGCCTGCGTGCGCCAGCAGCGCAAGGCCGATCGGGTGGCCCCGAGCAGTGCGTAGGTCAGCGCCGTGAGGCGTGCGGGAATCCAGTTCAGGACATCGTCGATGCGTGCCGCCGCCCAGCCGAAGCGCAGGTAACGCGGCGTGCGATAGCCCCACATCGCGTCCAGCGTATTCGACAGCCGGTACAGCACCGCGCCGGGTGCACCCAGCAGCAGCCCCCAGAACAGCGCAGCGAAGACTGCATCGCTGCCGTTCTCCAATACCGACTCGGTGGCAGCGGCGGCTACCTGCCGCGCATCCAGCGCCTGCGTGTCACGGCTGACGATGCGCCCCACCGCCACGCGCGCCGCGGCCAGGTCATGGCGTGCCAGCGCGGATGCCACCGCCTGTGCGTGTTCGCCCAGGCTACGCAGGCCCAACGCGGCATACAGTGCGAGCGCGGCCCATGCCGCGGCCGCCCAGGGCGACCACCGCCACAGCCACCCCTGCACGAGGGCTGCCAGGGCCACCCACGGCAACACCGCCAATGCCCATGCCACCGCGCCGGCGAGGCGATCATCGCGATACAGATGCGCCGCCAGCCGCTGCGCCCACCGCCCGAAGCCGACCAGCGGATGCGCGCGCCTGGGCTCGCCCAGCAGCAGGTCGAGCAGCAGCGCGCCTGCGCCCACTGCCAGCAGCAGCGGGAACGGGCTCATCGCCATGGCATGTGGATGCTCAGAGTTCGATGCCCTTCTGCGCCATGATGCCGGCCTTGAACGCATGCTTGACCATGCGCATCTCGGTGACGGTATCGGCCACCTCGACCAGCGCATCCGGTGCGCCGCGACCGGTAATGACGACATGCTGGCGCTCGGGCCGCGCGCGTACGGCGGCAATGACCTCGTCCAGCGCCACGTATTCCTTCACCAGCGCGATGTTGAGTTCGTCCAGCAGCACGAAGTCATAGCCGGGATCGGACAGCATGCGCCGCGCCACGTCCCAGGCGGCCTGCGCGGCGGCGATGTCGCGGGCGCGGTCCTGGGTTTCCCAGGTGAAGCCTTCGCCCATCACGTGGTAGTCGAGTTGGTCGGGGAAGCGGCGGAAGAAGGCTTCCTCACCGGTGGCGAAGCTGCCCTTGATGAATTGCACCACGCCACACTGCAGGCCATGGCCCAGCGAGCGAGCCAGCATGCCGAAACCCGAGGAACTCTTGCCCTTGCCATTGCCGGTGTTGAGCACGAACACGCCCCGGTCGATGGTGGCGCGCGCGATACGGCGGTCGACCAGTTCCTTCTTGCGCTGCGCGCGCTCGCGGTAATGCGCGTCGTCGTCCCGGGGGGGCTGCGCGCTCATGCCAGCGCGCCCGGCGCTCGGCGTGCGCCGCGCAGGCGCGCCAGCGCGTAGTGCAGTGCCAGCGCCACGGCGAGGTAGGTGGCGGTGGTGCGCACGAACAGCGGCCCCCATTGTCCGGCTCGGGCGAAATACTGGCTCCAGTTCGGGTCCGGGTAGCGGCCGCCGAACCAGTAGAACGCACCGTTGGAGATCAGGAAGGAGAGCGCTGCGGCCGCTACCCCGACCAGCCAGACGAGCCAGAGCGACGCCAGTCCACCGTCGCGCCGTGCAGACACCCAGCGACCCGCCTGCCACAGCACGAAGTACGAAAGCAGTAGCGCGTAGTACGCCGGCGTGACGCAGTAGTGCTGGAAGAAGCTCATCCCTTGCTGGCGGATCGCCACGTAATCAATAAGCACCGCCACGCCCAGCACCAAGGCGTACAGGGCGTAGCGGCGCAGGTAGAAGCCGCCGAGGAAACACACCGCCATCGTCGCGTCCGGCAGGTGCAGCCAGCTGCCGACGTGATGGAAGCGCGTGGCGGTCATCACGATCAACAGTGCGATCAACACCGCATGCGCGGCGGGACGTGGCAGGTTCTTCATCGGCATTTCTCCCCGTTACTGCGCCGGATGGTAGCGCAGGGTCAGCTGGTAATTGCGGCCGGGCTGGGCGTACCAGCGCGCGGTTTCGTACTCGCGGTCGAACAGGTTGTTCGCTGACAGGCTCAGCTTCCACGCATCGGCGAACTGCCAGCCCACGCGCAGGTCGAGCAGGCCGTAGCCGGGCAGGCGCACGGTGTTGGCCAGGTTGTCGTAGCGCTCGCCCGCGCCGAACACGCTCGCCCCGACGCTGAAGGCTCCGAAGCTGCGGTCGGCATCCACCCGCCCGCTCTGGCGCGCGCGGCGCTGCAGGACGTTGCCGTGATTGGTGTTGCCATCGGCGCGCGGGTCGAGCCAGGTCAACGTCGTCTGCAGCTGCCAGCCGGCCAGCTCGGTGGAGACGATGCCCTCGGCGCCACGGATGCGCGCCTTGTCCACGTTGTTCGGCTGGCCGAACGGGTGGGCGTCGTCGACGAGGTCGGCGTCGTAGGCGATCAGATCATCCACGCGGGTCTGGAATGCGCTGAGCGACCAGTGGCCCCAGCCGTGTTCGCCGCGCAGACCCAGTTCGGCGCTGCGTGAAGTCTCCGGCCCGAGGTTCGGGTTGCCGTAACCGGGGTAGTACAGCTCGTTGAAGGTCGGCGCCTTGAACGCGGTGCCGTAGCTGGCGGTCAGGCGCAGGGCCTCGGTGAAGTTCCAGCCCCACAGCAGGCTGCCGGTGTTCTTGCCACCGAACTGGCTGTTGTCGTCGCGGCGCACGCTGGCCTGCAGCGACTGGCTGCCGAAGGTCTGCTGCCACTGCGCGAAGCCGCCGCGGTTGATGCGCTGGTCGGCGTCGTAGGTTTCGCTGCTCTCGATCTCGTCGCGCTGCCAGTCGAAGCCGACGGTCAGCAGGCCGGGGCCGGCGTTGATATCGGCCTGCAGCGAGCCGAGGCGGCGGCGGGTATCGAAGGTGGAGGAGTACAGGCCATCGAGGTAGGTGTCGCTGAGTTCGCTGCTGGTACCGGCGCTGGCGGTGAGCTTGACCGCCTCGGTCGGTGCATAGCGCACGCGGCCGCCGACGACCTGCTCGACGCCCTTGGACAGGTTATCGACGCTGCCGTCGTACTCGTTGCGGCTCTCGGCCCGCATCGCGTTGACCTCGGCATCCCACTGGCGGTTGAAGCGCCAACCGCCCTGCACGCCTAACGAGTCGTTGCGGTAGCCGTCACGATCCGGGTCGTAGTAGCGGGAGGCGGTGTTGGTGTAGGCGTTGATGCCGTCGGTTTCATCGTGCACGGCCTGCACGGCGTACCAGCCGCCACGTTCGCCAAGGTCGCCCTGGCTGCGGCCGGAGAGGCCGGCGCTGTAGCGACGCGCGTTGTCGCTGCCGACGCCGAGCGCGACATTCGGCTCGAAGGGGCCGCTGGCACGCCGGGTAAAGATCTGGATGACGCCACCGATGGCTTCCGAGCCGTACAGGCTGGAGAACGGGCCGCGCACGATCTCGATGCGGTCGATCTGCTCGACGGGGATATCCTGCAGCGCGGCGCCGCCGGAGGTGGCCGAGCCGATGCGCACGCCATCGATCAGCACGACGACATGGTCCGACTCGGTGCCGCGCAGGAACAGGGAGGTGGCCTTGCCTGCGCCGCCATTGTTGGCCAGCGAGATGCCGGCTTCGCCGCGCAACAAGTCCGGCAGCGATTGCGGCTGGCGGCGCTCGATCTCGGCGCGGTCGATGACGGTGACCGGGGCCAGGGCCTGGTCCTGGGTCTGGGCGGTGCGCGAGGCGGTGACGACGACCTGGTCCAGGTCGCGGGGGGCGTCGGCGGCACAGGCCGCGGCGGCGGGGAACAACGAACAGGCCAAAGACGCCGCCAGGACCTGGCGACGGGACAACGACACGTGGCGATGCACTGAAACACTCCTAATCCGCGCCTGCCCGCGCGGGAACGATGGAAGAGGACAGGCGGAAGGAGGGTGTGGTGGTGACGGGGAAAGGCCCGGCCCCATGACATCGCCCACCGCATGTCACGCCGCTCCGGGCCGGTATCCGGGCTCGCGAGCGCGGGCGATGGATTCGCCAGCCAATCCGCGCCTTCCCATGCATCAGCTGCACAGTGGCTGTGTTGCGGACCTTCTCTCGCCTACCGTTGCGGGGGCAGCTCCGGAATTGAGGCCTTGCGGCGTCGCACCGGATTCCCGTTTAAACCTGCCAGCTGTTCTTGGGAGGTCACCTGGGGCGGGCGAATGATAGCGGGATTTACGGGCTTGCGGCTGGCTTTCCTGGGTCTTGCGGTGTTGTTGGGTCGTTGGCCTTCGATGTTGATCGGCTGTTTGTGGTCTGCGCGCGGCCTGCGGGGCGGGGCCTTTTCGGGACACGCCGTGAATCCATCCATGGAGGCTCGTAGGCGACATCCATGTCGCCTACGGTCCCGAAAAGGCCCCGCCCCGCAGTCCCTCCAGATCCCCGCGACCGGAAGACGAGAGCCAAAGCAACCGATCCAGCCGTGACCGGACAGCAAAGGCCAAGAAGGTGTTGGAGATTGGATTGAACGTTCAGACGACGGCTTCTGCTTTTGCTCTCCCCTCCCCTTCCTCCCCGCGCGTCTGCATC
>Ga0310344_10001164_pt1 | contig 20367 bp, 22 predicted proteins | sample HC15DNA20200_MG_FD_203801 | JGI IMG/M metagenome (GOLD analysis project Ga0310344, IMG submission 203801) | Marine microbial communities from station ALOHA, North Pacific Subtropical Gyre - HC15-DNA-20-200_MG | ecosystem: Environmental > Aquatic > Marine > Oceanic | place: Pacific Ocean: North... | reverse complement strand
AACTACTATATGTTTATAATGTTCGAGGAGGTAACCCTTCTGGAATAGGAAGTACTTTTGATCAAGATTTTTATTGGAGAGGCACAGCAATGCATAATTCTCCAGCAACACCAGATTTTCCTGTGCAGAAATGGTATCGACCAGATTTTACTGCTAATTCTCTTGATACTAACGACCCTAGTTATTCAGGGCTGAGAACCGGAAGTAACGGAAGAGTAGACGCTTCTACAACATGGTATCAAGCTGATTGTGATCTATTAAATGGAGATGGTTGGGGTCAAACCGGAAAACTATGTCCGTGGTCAATAAATTCGGAGCATGAATGGTTCGACCAATCAGTTAGTCCACAAATTGGTGTTGCTGTTCAACCACCAGAAAAATCTAGTGGTGGGGAAGCGACTGTTATGTGGTCACCTAGCGTAGAAGAGGTTGAAAAAGTTTTTAAATACTCATATCCTAGAAAGGTAACTGGAGGATCACATCCAAATCATGAATGGGAATATGATCCGAATCCATCATATTGGGGTGATCCAGATAATGCCACTATTAATGGTGCAATGTTAGCTGGAACTCCCATGTCTGCTGAACCTTTAGAATTGTGGACTACAACTAACGAAAATTCCACTCAAAGTGGATCATCAGATGCTTCAATGTCTGGATATACGTTTCAAGGTATTGTAGGACATGTACAATTTTTAGAGGTGGAAGCTGCTAATGTAAATACGGGAACAGCTACTACAGAAGCAAATAAAAAGATTATGATGGTTTCACATAATGATGTTACACAATGGTATCCTACGGTAGCATCAGATGGACGGGTTGATAGATTTGAATATGATGAGATAGACTTCCCTAATGCTAATACGGGAAGCAGTTCATTTGCAATTTTACGAGGACGTTATAGTCAGGCTACTGCCCGTATTGATTTAAGTGCTGCTGACGTATGGACAGGTGTTCCACAACATTATATAGGAATGAAAAATATTTTACAAGTAGATGTTTCGCCTGAAATGGCTTCTTTTGATTTGACAGCATCTAATGCTACTGCCAAGGTTAAAGTACGACGAGATCAAGTGCGTCAATTAGCAATGTCAAAGATGTATAAAGCCTCAAAAAATATTAAAACGGGACAATATGATATTCAAAGATTTCCTTATCAATGGCTTGAAGGACGAATTAATACAATAGAATCTTCTGGATCGGGATTACATGACGTTGATAAGTATATAACTATTCGTCGAATTGATGATACATCTGCCATTAATCTTTCAGCTTATGGTATAAAAGTTGGGGATGTAGTGAGATTTTTCGGTTCAGATGCTACTATGACAACCGAAACAGCGTATGGATATATTTCTGAGTTAACCGCATCCAATACTGCGTCACTACATATAAATTTTGCCGCAGGCACAACGGTTCAGAATAGATATCCAAACAGCCAAGATTATGTAAAGATATATTCTCAAACTCGGACAGGTTCAACTATTAGAGTTGAAAATACATTAGCTAATATAGCAGGAAATCATATGTTAGTTGAAGCTGAATATCGAGAAGTTTCGGGATCGAAACGAACCACATTAAAATCTATTGGGGAAGAAGATGACCGACCATATGAAGCAACCATAACTCGAAGATACGATCCCGGCGCACGAAGTTATGATGTTCAAAAAGCTGCTGCTTTACATACGTCCGCAATACCAAAGGCTAGTGTGACACCCGATTTCTCAGGAGTGTTTAGCACAGGTACATATAGTAGCGGTACGTTAGGAGATGAACTTACACGAATTAGATGGTCTAGTGGTATTTTATCAATTGGTTCTAAAGTTTATAATATTAATGCTGGAAATACATATGCGGCATTAGGTAATGCAGAGTTACCAGATACAGAATCTGCAATGATTCCGGAAGAATACATGGCGTTTTATATTTACTTTGATCCTATAGAATCTGATACAGAATTGCAAGTACGACCTGCCTTTAAAGATTTTGGAAGCATTAAAATGTTTACGCCAGCATCTCATAAATTTATAATAGCATGGTGTCGTAGAGGAGGTCCCGGCGATACTAGAGCAGAGTGGGCAAGATTTAATGGTGCGGCTGGACAAGTGCCGAATTTTATTCGATTTGAAGGGGGAGATATAATTAAAGTTGATTCAATGTCTGCCGCTTTACATAGAAAAGGAACCCAACCATTTTCATGGAATGGTATTATAGCACCAGTTAATTTAGGACAGGCGAATGAATCTGTAACACAATGTACTATGAGCCAAACATCAGGTACTAACCCAATAGTAAGTTTTGCTGATAATACAACAGCGTTGTTAGAGACGGGATCGATTAGTTATTTAAATAATATAACAACTGCGGGAACAAGCTATGTTTATTTTGATTTAACAGGGTTTACAAAGGATGCCAATGGTCAATACGGTAGTACTGGAACTCCTGTACCTGTTATACGAACTGCTGATTATGCCGCAGTAAATACGGATGTACGTGGACTATTAGCTATTATAGATAAATCCCCTAATGATCCTTATTCAATAGCGGTCCAAACTTTTGGTACGAAGGTAGGTAATATTAATGCTGATAATATAGCAGCCAACTCTATTACAGCTAATGCTATCGCTACTGGAGCCTTAGATGCAACTATTATTACTTTAAATCCGAATGGGTTTATTCGAACATCGGCAACGGTTAATGACGGTTCAGGAACAGATCAAGCAGGATTTATTTTTAAAAATGATGGTTTAAGGGGTTATAATGCAACGGGTGACGAGATGTTTATCTTAGACCCTACTACTGGAAAAGCAAAAATGTTAATAAATGGATCAATGGTAGATCAAAGTAATCTTAATGATTGGGATAATGTATTTTCTGGAACGGGACAAAACTTACCAACAGTTGGAGCCGTATGGGGAACTAACATTACCAGCCAGCCAACTGATAGTGAATTGTTAAATGCAAATTTAACATTAGATATTAATGCACAGGGAGAGTTCACACTTGGAAATGGGGGAAATGCGACAGATAATAGAATTCCAGAACTAAAAAGAAAAATATTTAGAACAACTAGTAATTCCGATGGTCCACCTCCCGGACCTTATCAGTCAGGAGATTGGTGGGTAACGACTCCATTACATACGAATACTGCTCAAAGAGGTACAAATATAGCTACTGCCAATAATACAGGTACATCATCAAATGCATCTGATTGGGTACGAATAACGCCACCGTCATCTATTATGTCCCCAAATACCGTTACAATAGACGGGGCAAATATTACGGCAGGCACGGTTACAGCAGATTATATTTCCTCTAGTTTTAGTTTAACTAATGTTTTAATTGCAGGAACAGGAGTATTAAATGGTTCAGGGGCTTCAGGATTAGATGGAGTAGCGTTAACTAGTGATGGATTATTTGCTCAAAGAGACGGGACAACACACCTACACATTCCCGCAGGAACTGCTACTAATAGGGGATATCTTATAGCAGGGTCAGGAGATGGGGCGGTCGCCATAAATAATCGGGGAATTATTATTAATGAAGGAGCTAGCCTATTTAGTGGTCTTTCTTGGCATTACGGAGGATTATCAGACTCTAATCGTCTTTTAACATTAAGTGTTAAGCAGGATTGGGCAGGTTACGCTAATGGGCTAAACGGATCGTCTACCAATAATGGCGCACTTTTCGGCATGAATTATTATTCAGATGTCGGAATGCTTATTGCAAACCAAAGCACTACATATACTTATAGTGTAATAGATTGGAATTTAGTAGGACATTATGTAGGTCCATTATCAGGTCGTGCCACCAATAGTAATTTACCATCGAATTGGTTTACTCTCCCGGCAGGTGGTCCGGGAGGAACAGATAAAGTTATTAAAACCACTACTTCAGGAGACGGCGCACTAGATAACCCATACACTACTGTATGGGCTGATTACCATGTACATGATGCATACACCGATTTGATAACTGATGATCTTACTGTACATGGCTATATCATTGATAATGCTTCAACCAATAGTTATATTTTCCTAGGTAATTATTATCATGACTTTGTCGCAAATAACTATATTGATAGTCCCGAATCAGCGTGGCGTTATATGCGAGGTTCTGCTCGCCTTAATACTAGTACACAATATGGATATGTAGGTATTAATTCGACCGGATCGGTATCATATAATCTTTATGTTAGTGGTGATGCTGCTAAAACTTCGGGGGGGTCTAGTTGGGATACCGTTTCCGATGATCGAATTAAAACTGATATAGCTGATATAACAAATGCCACTACCACTTTGAAGTTGCTAACACCTAAGACATATAAATATACAGCTGCTTATCAATCTGCCATTGGAGTAAGTGATGGAACTGACGTAACAACAACTCAATATGGTTTTATAGCCTCAAATTTTGGAACAGTATTACCTGACTATACAAACACAACTAAATTAGATGTTATTAAATTAGCAGATGATACATATGAGATAGGGGACTTTAGCCCTAAAGTGGACGGGGCTGATGCCTTGCCCGAAGGATCAGCAATAGAAATAGAGAATATCAAGACTATTGATGACTCAGCTATTATACCGTTATTAGTAGCATCTATTAAAGAATTAGAGGCACGTATAGCTGCACTTGAATCCTAATGAGAGCCAAGCTAAAAATCATACGTTATCGGAAACAATACCCATTAAAGCCCTCAAATCAGATTGCAAAAGAAGTAGGAGTTAGTCGACAGTATGTCCATAAAATTCTAAAGAAGGCTGGACTACCTACATCAGCACCACGCCCATTTCAATATAAATACTCTTGTAAACAATGTCAAGTAGTTTTACGTTATACTGGTAAAAAAGGTTCATCTAAAGTATTCTGCTCTTCCTCATGTAAAGACAAATATCGTAATATTTCTGTAAAGTGTTCTTTCTGTCGACTAGTTTTCACTAGGAAACGTTCTAGGTTGACATGGGCGGCAAAAGCAGGTTATAATCGAATATATTGCAGCAAGCAATGTCAATACAAAGGATGGAGGTTAGATGGATTAAAACATGCCAATTGAAATAAATGAAGACTTAATAAAACAATGGGAACCAAAGATTCATAGAATGCTAGCTACTACAAGTGTAAGAGGATATTCTAAAGAAGATTTAGAACAAGAATTAAGAATAAGTATACTGAAAGCTGCTAAAGGGTTTAATGAAGATAAAGGAGTTATATTTCATACTTACCTTCATACAGCTATGGTTAATACTCTTAGAACTTTAATTGCTAAAGCCCAAAGACAAGTGGTTACTCAAAGTATCGATGTTGAAGATGAAGAGACTGGATTAAAGTCCCAGAAAATTCTTCAAGCTTTAGAAGCCCCTAATGATTCTATGGATAATCTTTTAGTATCTTCTGTAGTTGAGAGTTATGAATTACAGGATGTTGAAAAGAGATTTTTAAAATTAAGAGTTGAGGGGTTGACGATGGAAGAGATTTCAAATATTATAGGTGAATCAGCATACAGAATTCGACAAGGATTACAAAATAAACTAGGAGATTTACATCATGCCAAAACGGTCTAAGACAAGACAAGTGGGGACTTTAGGAAACCCTAATAAAACTAGAAGGTTGACAAAGACTTTGGAAACATATAAAGTGGTAGGAATTCATGATCAAGGAGGGCTTATTGAATATGGCAAGTTCGGAGATTTTGGGGAGGCGAAGACAACAGCTGATACCCATGCAACGGACGATCAGATTTGTGTAGTTTATGGTTTAGATAGCAGAGTAGTTTATTCCACAGAGAGGTGATAAGTGGAGAGTTTTGATTTTATTGAATCTGGAATTATTTTCGGATTACAGACAGCGAAAGATTTAAAGCAGTTTAGATATCCATCAACGGATTTTGCGACTCATGGAGAAGCATATACATTCATTATTAAATACTTTGATGATTATGGGGATGTACCAGTACCCGAAGTATTAATAGAGAATTATCCGATGTTAGATACATCAGCCCAAACATTAGATTTAGGGTACGCAGTAGATTCTTTTAAGAAGCAGTTATTATATAGACAGGTAGTAAATACCTTTCAACAGAATAAATCTCTTTTACAGGATAATCCTAAAAGAGCCTATAGTCTTATTATGTCAGGATTAAATGATATAGGTGTTGTATATGATGACGATGTAATATCGTATGATAAAACAGCAGAAGCGAGATTACAGGAATGGAAAGATAAACGATTAGTTCGTATGGCTGATGGAGGGATGTTAGGAATACAAACTTCATTAGATACTGTAAATGGAACTGGTGTAGGTTGGATGCCGGGAGAACTAATATCCGTTTTCGCTAGACCAGCAGTTGGGAAAACTTGGTTTTGCGTAGAGTCTGCGGTAGAGGCAGCTTATAACGGAGTTAAAACATTATTAATTTCAACAGAAATGCCTGAAGCACAGATCAGTCTTCGAGCAGACGTTATCTTTGCAAATAAAATGGGGTATGAATTTTCTCATAGAGCCTTACGAAACGGTGAGGATATTGACGAAGAGAAATACAAAGAGTTTTTATTGCAGTTAAATGGACGACCATTATTAATATGTGATCATATTTCAGGACAGACTAGTATGACGATTGACGCATTAGCATCTTTGATTAGAAAACATTCGCCAGACTTTGTTGTGATTGATGGTTCTTATCTAATTAATAGTGGAGCAGGGCGAAATAAACAAGCGTGGGAAGAATCTCATACATTGTTTTATGCATTAAAGAACCTTGCAACATCATCTAATTTAAGTATGATGGTGTCTACGCAAGCAAATCGGGCAGCGGCTGATGTATTTACACCACCGCAACCTGATCAAGTAGCTTTTGGAGATGCTTTACTAAGAGCCTCTGATGTGCTATTATCCATGTGTATGGTTCAAAACGAGCCATTACGACGAATAGTTCAGTATCAAAAATATAGGGATGCGGAGTCTTTCGCAAATGCGTCAGTACTTGAATGGAATCCCGACATAGGTTTAATAAAGGAAATGTATCCAGATTATTAGGAGGTTAGGATGAATCCGCTAAAGTTTTTCGGATTAGGTGAAAATATAGTAGTGAAGGAGATTAAGAAAAAAGGATCAACTTTACCTATTAGAATTAGAGTAAAGGATTTACGAGCAGGTAAAGTAAAAAATCCTTACAATGGTGAGACACATGAAATTGTTATATTTTTAAGGAAGGCTAAATAGTGGCAGATTGGGCATCAATATTAATGGATGCAGGTATTATCGTCCCTAATGATAAGGATGAGTTTAATATCGAATGTCCTTTTCATGATGATATGTCACCATCTCTTTCTATTAATATTGAAAAGGGTATGTGGATTTGTCACGTAGGATGTGGTCAAGGAAGTATCAAATACTTTCTCTCTAAGTATTTAGGTATCCCATGGGAGACTATGGACGGATATCTTTTAAATAAGGCTTTTGATTTCGATCTAAATATTTTTGATTCAGAGCAACAAGAAGAAGCAGACTTAGAAGAAGTAGATTTTCCATTTCAACAGGGATATGTTCCAGCTTGGATATTTGATAGGGAGTTTAGTAAAACAACTTTAAATAAATGGGGCTGTGGTATTGACCATGAAAACAGTTTAATTATTCCGATTTATACAGAAGATAAGTTAGTTGGCTGGATTAGTCGCCGACAATACATGAGTCCAAAATATCTTTATTCAAAAGGGTTACGCAAGTCTCGTGTATTATTTGGTATCAACCACGTAGAACCAACAGATTTTATTTGTGTTACTGAAGGAAGTTTAGATACTATGTGGTTAGATCAATGTGGTTATACATCAGTTGCGTTACTTGGGGCTAATATGTCTCGACAACAAGAAGAATTATTATTAAGTTTACCAACAAAAGAAATAGTGTTATGCTTGGACAATGATCAAGCGGGGAGAGATGCTACTGAAAAAAGTTTGACACGGTTATCAACAAAGTGTATAGTAAGTTCCATAAAGATTCCACAGGAGTATAAAGATGTACAAGATATAAGAAATAAGAATGAGTTAGATAGAGTTATAGAAACAAGAATACTTTGGTAGGAGGATATAAATTATGGGCGGTATTAATCGCATACAAGCAAAAAGAGAAGAGACTCGTCAACCATCTCAATCAGAGATGGCTCCAGCACGAGAGATATGGTTTAAGGACGGAGATCAAGCCTTCGTAACACCTATCGCTAGTGGGGAGGATGGAGATAATCTCCTTGATGAGATTTATCTTTACACATATAAATCTGGTAATCGATGGATTAATCTATTATCAGATGATGCAGTAGACACAAGTGTGGTTCCTGATAATTACAGACCAGCACATAAGTTTGCTTTTTGGGGATATGTTCACGAAGTGATTCATTCAGATAAGAGGAATGATGATTGGATTGAAGTAAACGGTCCCGGTGGAAAGAAAATGTATAAAGAAGAGGTTAATGACTTTAGAGTAATAGCCCTCTCCTTTGGACGTAGCGACTATATTTGGAATCAGTTGGTAGACGTATACAATGATTGGGGTAAATTAAATGGGGGAGTAGTACGAGTGAAACGTACTGGTGCAGGTATGTATGACACTTCATATCAAATAGCCCCTACAGCACGAGAAGCTGATATGCCTGATGATAGACAATCAGACGTTGAAGAACTGCCTTCCATTAAAGAATATTATCTAGGTAGATATAGTGGAAACCCTAACCCATCTACAGCAGAAGCGGTTAGCGTAACAGAAGATTCAAAAGACAACTTATTCTAATTGAGGTAAATTCGTGCTTGTTGACACACCTGAAATTTATAACAGGATCATTGACAATTTAAAATCAGAAGATGCGTTTGTGATTGATGTTGAGACTAATGGTCTTGATTCCTTTGGACACAATCAAATTTGTGGTATTGGAGTTGCGGCTACATCAACAGATGAAACATACTATTTTCCAATGCGTCATCAACAAGGTACGAATTTATCCCATGATTATATTAAAGATTTACTCAACGTACTGAACAGCGGCTCCACTTTCATAGGATACAACCTAAAATTTGATTTACATTTTTTAGTGAAGGAGGGGTTAGAGACTAAAGATAAAAGATTAGAAGACGTTATAGTAATGGTGAGGTTGACAGAGGAGACTCAAATAAGGGACTTGGGCTTAACCAGCACAATAAAGCGTTCCTACGGAGAAGAGGCAGCTGAGTACGACATAGAAACCAAAAAGTACCTAAGAAGTAATAAATGGAATAAAGATTTCTCCCTAGCCCCTCCGGACGTATTAGGAGATTATTGCGAGAAAGATGTGTTCTGGACAAGGAGGTTATATCGAGATAGATTAGATCAGATTAATCGATCACAACAACAAGATGTTTGGGAATTAGAGGTTGAATTAACTCCAGTTTTATTAGCTATGGAAGCAACCGGAATTGAAATAGATACTAAATATGCCCATGCATCAATTGATAAGATAGCATTACGCAAGGAGGAAATTGCCAACAAGATACATACAACTGTGGGCGAGTTTAATATTAATAGTACTCAGCAATTAGGTGAGGCATTGAATAACCATGGAATTTTCTCTCCTGTGACTACTCCGAAAGGGGCGCAATCATGGGGAGAAGCAGCCCTAGTTAAAATTAATCATCCGATTGCTGGGTATATTCGACAGTATAGAACTTTAGAAAAGTTAAGGTCCACGTATTTAGAACCGCATTTAGACAAGGATGTAATTCATACAGGATTCTGTAATTGGGGAACGGTCACAGGAAGGCTCTCATCACGAGAACCAAACTTACAAAACATTCCTCGTAACCACTTTAAATTACAGGATATTGAATTAACAGATGAGGATAGAGAAGCAGTTTTACAGAGGGTTAATGCACTTTTGGCAGCTAAAGGAGACGCTGGCACGGAGGATTTAAAGCCAGAAGTGTTAGATACGTGGAGTTTTATTGGCGATGAATCTTATGATGAATCAGTCGATTACCAGTTAGCGATACGAAGACTATTTAAACCACGAGAAGATTATTATTTAGTGGGGTTTGACTATTCGCAGATGGAGGTGAGAGTCTTTCTGAGTTATTTAAATAACGAGGATATACAAAAACTGTTACAACGGACAGATGTAGACTTCCACGGAGAGGCGGCAAAGCTGGCGTTTTCTGTAGACGAGGATAGTGACGAGTTTAAGTTCTATAGGCAAATGGCGAAAGCTGTAACCTTTGGGACTATTTATGGAATTGGTAATAAGAAGTTATCAATTCAATTAGGCATTACACCACGAGAAGCAGGACAATATAAAAGATCATATTTTCAGGGGTTAAGGGGATCAAAAGAGTTTTTTGACTCTGTCGTCCAGACCGTTGAGAATCGAGGATGGATTAAAAATAGATATGGTAGGGTGTACCATATACCCTCTGAATTGGGCTATAAGGGCGTTAATTATTTAGTGCAGGGTACGAGTGCTGACATACTAAATGAACGCCTAATAGAGGTTCACAAAGCCCTTACAGAGACAAAGAGTAGGGTACTTTTACAGGTACATGATGAAATTATCTGCGAAATACATAAAGATGAAATTCATACTGTACCGGACATAGTACAGAACTTATTAAAAGAAAATAGTTTAAATATTCCGTTACAAGTAGACATGGAATTATGTGATCCATCATGGGCAACTAAAGTAGATTTAGATAAAGCCCTTGTTAACGGACATTTTACAAAGACTAGTATGGAGGATTACATTGATTGGGACTGACGGAACATTTGAACAAGCCTGTAGAAACATTGCGTTAGAAGTAGCTTCCACGGTTATTGAAAAGCATAAGGATTATGGTCCTGATAATATCCTTATTTTTAAAGAAGAAGGATTAATAGTTCGCATGTGGGATAAGATAGGAAGATTAAAACATCTATTGTGGGGAAAGAAATATCCAAAGAATGAAGCAATAGAAGATAGCTTTACAGACTTAGCAGGATATGCTATAATCGGATTAATGTTACAGAGAGAGTGTTTTACATATAAATTAGAGGAGGATCAGTATGGCAAAAGTTAGTGTACATTTAGGGTTTACTTTTCGAGTAGGAGACTTATCAACAAATCAATATGGACGTGTAGACTTGTCTGTAGATCAAATTGATACCGAGTTACCTTTAGAAGATCAGTTAGAAGAGAGTAAACGAACTGCGGAAGGCATTTGGTCTTTTGTTAAGAAACAAATCGATTCACAAATTGATGAGGTGTTGGATGAAAGTGAATAAAAAAGCATGGGGATTAATTGGATTAGGTGGGGTAGTTACAAGTATAATAGGATATATAGCGGTTAAGAAACAACTAGGATGGATGTCTTTACAAAAAGAAATTGACACCATTCCTTACGACATAGAAAAGAAAAAGGACAGGAGGGCATCACCTATATGGACAACGAAATATCGAGGGCAGTAGTTTTAGAAGACGTGCTAGCCGAAAGACAAAGACAAGATGGTATGTACGGCGATCAGATTGGGCATTCTGATGAATATTGGAATGTAATAGCCACAGAAGAGAATGGAGAAGTAGCTAGAGCCATCTGGGAACAAGATGATGCGGCAATGTATAACGAAATTATTCAATGTTGTGCTGTCTATTTTGCATGGGCAGAAACAATCCGTAGGAGGCAGAATGAAACGAACAGCTGAAGAAGCTATTGAACAATTATTAAAAACTAAAAATCTGAATGTATTACGGGGGGATAGCGATGAATTCTCTTTCGGACGTATCGCTTTCGGGATTCCTGCTCTTGATACTCTTACTGGCGGTGGCATACCTAAAAAGAGAATGACTCTAATGTATGGACCGACTAATGTAGGAAAATCATATTTAGCATCTCAGGTAGTAGCTAATGTCCAAGCAGAAGGAGGAATTGCTGCATGGATTGATACAGAACTTTCATGGGATTCAGGGTGGAATGAACGTTGCGGAGTAGATACAACTAAAGTTATTGTGTCTCAACCAACTAATGGTGAAGAGGCAATGGATACTGCTCGTGAGTTAATGCAAGCGGGTGTAGATGTAATCGTATTAGATAGTGTTGCAGGACTTGTACCAACAGCGGTTAATGAGCAAGACTTTTCTTATAGCCCTATTGCATGGCAGGCAAGATTCGTTAATAGTTCGTTACCAAAATTATTACCTAATTTGAAACATGGATCAGCATTTATAGCGATTAACCAAGTTCGATCTAGTATGGGACCCGTAGCATTAGACAATATGCCCGGAGGATTGGCACAGTCTTTCTTTGCTCATTTCCTATTGCAGGTACGACGTAATGGATGGATTAAAGACGGTAATGATAACGTTGGATTTGATATGGAAGTACGATTACGAAAAAGCAAGGTAGGTGGAGAGAATTGGCGATCAGCTGTTGTACCGTTTAGAGTAGACGGAGGTATTGATGTTATGGAAAGCTTTATTCGTGAAGGAATTACTCAAAAATTAATTCAGCAATCCGGACCTTGGTACACATATAGGAATGAAAAAGTAATGGGTATGAATGGTGTAAAGAAATTTTTTACTGAGAATCCACAGGAATTCTTGAGTTTACAGAATGAACTTACCGCCTAAAGACTTTACCCCACAGGAGTATGCAATTGCGACAGTATTGGATGAGTTTGGGATACGATATGACCCACAGCATTTCTTTTTGCGGTATACAGTTGATTTTTGGATTTCTGAACTCGGAATGGTTATAGAAGCTGACGGTGTGTATGGACACTTACAAAAACGAGATGTTAAAAGAGACATGGATTTAATGACACTTCCAATGATAAAACACGTTTTACATATAAAAGATGTGTCTTATAAGGATGTAAAGGAGACTATATGGCAGGCATTAAGCAAATTGGAATAAACTATTCCCAAGATAAGTGGCTATTAAAATCTTTAGATAAATATCTGGAGGGGGAATTTAGCCCAATGGAGGCGGGAAAGTTTTATCCTTCAGCATTAGGTAATACATGTGATAGATATTTGTATTTAGCTTATAATGGGTTTATACAAGAACGACCGTTGGATGCTAAATTACAACGTATTTTTGATAATGGAGCCTATCTAGAAGATCGAATGGCAGACTACTTCGCAAATTTAGATATATTAATTTCCCGTGAATTGAGAGTTAAGCTAGACTATCCAGTAATTTCAGGACGAGTTGACTTTGTATTAACTCACGATAAGTATAAAGAAATTGCTTTAGAATTAAAGTCAATTAATACAAGAGGATTTAATGCATTAAAGCAGGCTCCTAAACCAGAACATGAGATACAGTTACAGATTTATTTAAACCTTTTACCTTTAGATCATGGTGTGGTATTATATGAAAATAAGAATGATCAACAATTGAAAGCTTTCGAATTACAGCGTGATCCAATAAAATGGAAAGAAATTATAGATAGATGTTTAAGAATTATGGAAATGATTGAAATACCAAATATATGTGGAGGTAACAGATGGTGTCAATGCAAAAGCGTCCAACCGATTGGAGTCCTATAAAAGCATTAGGAACAGCGTCACAATACGTTGATTCTTTAATGGTTCCGGGATTATCAGTTAATTTAGAAGATCGAGAACATTTAGAATTCTCTGATCTAATGAATGCTTCTAATAGAGATTTATCAGAATTTCTAGTAGCTTACGGAGGTTATAAAGCTTTTCTAGAGAGCCAGATTGCAGATGCTCAAGCTAAGAAGAATGCTTTAGCAGCAGCTTTTGATGAAGGTTTTGCTACCGCAGTATTTCGAATTGCTGATGAACGTGAGTCGGCAGGACAGAAAAAATTAACTCGTGATGAAATACGTGGAGCCGTTATGGATAAGTATGAACAATTAAAAGAATTGAAACGAGAAATTATTGAACAAGAAGCAATTGAAACTCGAATCAATGGTTTGCTAAATACATATACGACAGCGTATAATACTGTTTCAAGAGTTGTTACGTTACGAATGGAGAATACCACGGGGCGAGGTCAATGAAAGGATTAATACCATTTACAGTTATTGTTTCTATATTACATTTTTTTGAAGATGCTTTTTTGATAATACTTGGACGATATACTGAAATTAATATATTTATGTTGTTTATTGCTACAATTTTATTTGGGTTTGTAGTAGCAGCTGTTGCAAAGCACCCAAAGGTACATAAGGTGTTCCATGACGACTGAGGAACAAATTATTTATTTGGGGTTCGATTGTTCTAGTAAAGCTATTCATTGTGTCGCTTTAGATAGTGACTTTAAGATAGTAACTCAGAAAAAATGGGAGAGTAAAGAGAAGACATTTGAAAAAAGATTCCCTGTTTTTGCCAAGAGTTTTTGGGATACTTTTAGTAAAATATATATAAGTAAGACAGAAAAAGTTTATGTGGCGATAGAGCAAGCAATCTTTATTTCAAATCCTAAAACAACGATTGAAATTGCTAATGTTATCGGATGTGTTCGAACCATCTGTAATATTTCAGGATATGATGTAGAGGTAGTAGACAATAGATCATGGAAAAAAGAAATTATTGGTAATGGAAATGCAAAGAAATCTGATATAATGACACATGCAGTAGAGAAGTGGGGAGATGTATTCCCCGAACAGGATTTTGCAGATGCAGCTTGCATCGCAGCATGGAAAGTAAAGAAGGAGATATTAAATGAGGAAAAAGAATGAGGGTCAGTTAAGGTTTCAATTTAATGAATCATCACGATATGATCCATTAGGTTATGAAGATAAGTTACCTGAAGGTGTATCTGAAGAAGATGTTCAAGAGGAATTTGGAAAGGTGGTCTGGTGTGAATATACAGACTGCTTTTGGAATAAAAGAGTAAAAGATTTACAAAAAACATGGGGAACAATAAAAGGTGATCCAAGTTTCCAACCTCTGTTTCCAGAAGATATGGTATGGAATGGGATTTGTAGTCGTCCTAATGAGATCGTATTAAGATATAAATCAGTACGAGATACATCCGGTGGGCGAACACATATTCCAGTTTGCTATACTGCTGCACAGAATGGAAAGACAGGACATATGGATTTTGCATCTCTATTACAAGGTGATGGTACTCCATATGGAGGAAGTATAGAATCACAAAATTCTAGAATTGATATGGGACATGAGGGGTATATATAAAAATGCCGAAGAAGATACCGCAACCAATAAAAGATAAAGCACTTGAACTGTATTTACCGGGAGATAAGACTGCGGACGATATTGTTTATTATTTAAATAAAGAATTCAAAACCAGTATTAAACCTGTAACAATATATTCATGGGCGAAGCAAAATAATTGGAAAGCCTTACGAACTCAAGCTAGAGAAGTAGCTATTGAACAAGTACAGGAAACAGAAGGACAACGTTTTGCCAGATTACAGAAAGAACATTTAGATACGTATGAGTCAATGCGACATAAGTCTAAACATGAGTTAGATAGCCTAGTTTTTGACAGAGCGGTTGAAGCAGCACGAATTGCAGACCTGAGTATTCAAGGTGAACGTAAAGTTATGGAAGGGTTATTAAGTATGCAATTTGTTCAAGATGTATTAAACATTATTTTAGATGAAGTAACTGATCCTCAAGTAATTGATCGAGTTGCTATTAGGTTACGCTCACTAGTCACAGAGGAATAACTATGGTTTTACAACAGGAGTCTACAACTTATAGCGACGCATTTTCAAAATTAGCTGATGGTTTAGTATCAGATAATGTTCAACGAGCAAAAGTTGGCAGCTTCTGGGAGTTTCTTAGAGACATTTGGAGTCAAAGTTTTGATCATCCTGAATACTTTAAAGCATGGCATGTGGGAGTAGTTGCAGAAGATATTGAATATTGTTTAGAGAACGATTTAAACTATGTTGCTGTATTGCCTCGATTCCATTTTAAATCTACATTGTTAGGACATGCCTTCAGCATTTGGAGGTTATTACAGACTACTAGAGATATGTCAGTCCTTTATCTATCGTATAGTGATGGTATGGCTCAGTATCACATTAATGAGATTAACAAAACTGTTAAGCGAAACCCACAGTTAATGGAGTGGATGAAGAATCGAAATCCAAAAGCAGATTATTCATTTCGATATCATGTTAATAAACATCCAGTTGAAATTATGCATGGAGGATTATTTTCCTTTAAAAGAGGTATGCATGTTAATGGAGCATTGATTGCTGATGACGTATTACGTGACCCAGAGAACCCTTTAAATAATACACAGATTACTAAGGTTGAAGATCACTTCCTTACAGAAAGTTTATTTATACCTTTGAAAGGAGTTCCAGTTATAGTATTGGGAACACCAATGATGCCGGGGGATTTATTGTCAAAGTTACAAGAAGATGACAGGTTTCATTCACGAGTCTTGCCTGCTCTTGATCCCGAACCGGGACGTAGAGTGCTAATGCCCGAACTATATAGTGAGGAGTGGTTGTTACAACAACAGAAAGCACGACCTAAATCATTCGCTTCTGAGTTTTTATTAGTACCACATTGGTCTACAGAAGCTTATTTTGAAGGGGAAGACATTACAAAATTAGAGGATGAGAATTTAGTAAATCATCCAACAACAAAAAAATATAAGAAGGTTGATCCAAACGAAGAATTGTTTGCAGGCTTTGATGTAGGGAAGAAACGCCATCCATCACACCTTGTAATTTTTCGTCGTATAGGGCATACTATAGAACAGATACATCAATCATGGTTAGACGGATGGAATTACTCTGATCAAATTGAATTTTTAAATGAGGTGGCAGAAAATTATGATATAACAAAAGGATACGTAGATAACACTCGTGGAGAACTAGAAGATCGAGGATTAGACCATACATGGTGGTCCATGAGTTTCACATTAAAAAGTAAGAATACTATGGCACAGATTTTTGAACAGTATGTCCATAGTGGACATTTGAAGATATTGAAGGATGAAAGACAGAAACAGCAGATATTGTCAGTTAATAATCAGTTGAAGGCTCCCGAAACCCCTATGGGTCATGGTGATGCATTCTTCTCAATTGCAATGGCATTACTTGCAGCACACGAATCAACAGCGTATAGTTTAACTGTGTTGGGAGATGTACAGGATTGGGCAACAGAAATTGCTCCCGATTCTCACGGACATCCAACACGAGAAGGAATAGAAGATACCAACCTAGCGTCAGGGGAACCGGGACCCGACAAGTTATTAGGACAGGAGCAGTTGAATGCAGATTTAGATATGTCGGATTGTCCAAATCCAAATTGTACAGATGACCTTTGTCGTCCGTCTTTTTGGGTCCCTGAAAATAAACTTTGTTTATATTGTAATTATAGAGGTTAGGAGGTAACATGACCACAACGATTTCCCCACAGGCAGAGACTGTGTTAGCCCACAGATATTTTTTAAAGAACGAACAGCATGAAGCTATTGAAACATCAGAGACTTTATTCTCTAGGGTGGCTGACGCAATTGCAGCAGTTGAAGATCAATATTTAACATTGCCTGTAGAAAAACAATTATTGGCATCTGAGTTTTATAGTATGATGTCGAACTTAGATTTCTTACCCAACTCTCCGACATTGATGAATGCTGGAACAGAGCAAGGAACATTATCCGCTTGTTTCGTACTTCCTTTAGAAGATAGTATGGAAGGAATTATGAAAGCAGCTTCGGATGCTGCCATGGTTCAGAAATTTGGAGGGGGAACCGGATTCTCATTATCTAAATTACGTCCTAAAGGAGCCTCTATTAAAACCACACATGGAAAAGCATGTGGTCCTGTAGCAGTTCTAAAAGTTTTATCAAGTGTATCTTCTATGGTTACACAAGGAGGTAAACGTGACGGAGCGAATATGGCAGTTATGTCTGTCTATCATCCTGACATTGTGGAGTTTATCGAATCTAAATCTACTGAAGGTGATATACACAACTTCAATATTAGTGTTGGTGTTGATACTCAGTTTATGAAAATGGTGGAATACGATATGTCGTATGGTTTGATTGATCCAAGTACAAGACGCATTGTGACTAGTGTACCTGCCCGATATGTATTTGATAAGATTTGTGAGGGAGCATGGAAAAATGGTGAGCCGGGGATGATTTTCATTGATAAAGTTAATGCTGATAATCATGTACAAAATGAATTTGGACCAATGATTGCCACGAATCCTTGTGGTGAACAACCCTTGTTACCTAATGAATCTTGTAATTTAGGATCAATTAATCTTGCAAATTTTGTTGACGGCGACTCCGTGGATTGGGATAGACTACATAAAATAACTACATTAGTTACCAATTTCTTAGATAATGTAATTGATGCTAATTATTATGCTACTCCAGAAATTGAGAAGATGACTAAAGCTACTCGTAAAATTGGGGTTGGGGTTATGGGATTTGCTGATCTATTAATTCAATTGAGAATTCCTTATGATTCCCAAGAAGCAAGAACTTTAGGAAGAGATATTATGGCAGCAGTTAAGCAGTCAGCAGATCAAGCATCTTTAGAGTTAGCCGTTAAACGTGGACCATTTCCTGCTTTTGAGCAAAGCGATTACAATAAAATTACTGAAGTATACCGCAATGCCTGTCGTTTAACAGTTGCTCCAACAGGAACAATATCAATGATAGCTGATTGTTCTTCAGGAATTGAGCCTACTTTTGCATTAGCGTGGGAGAAACAAAACATTCTAGAGGGAAAAACATTACGATATATTAATAAATATTTCGAAAATGAAGCGCATGAAAGAGGTTTTTATTCTGAAGAATTAATGAATTACTTATCTAGGGGTGGTTCACTACAGGATCGAACCGATGTTCCTGATGACGTAAAAGAAGTGTATATAACGGCTCCAGAGATTAGTACAGATGATCATGTATTAATGCAAGCATTTTTTCAAAAGATGGTTGATTCCGGAATTTCCAAGACTATAAATATGCCAAACGATGCGACAGTTGAAGATATAAAGAATACATATATGTTAGCATGGAAAGAACATTGTAAAGGTATTACTGTTTATAGAGCAGGTAGTAGGGAAAAAGAAGTATTAGTTAAAGGAACTAATGAGGCGATTTCAGAACCTTGTTGTGAAAATCCTTATATTGTTCATGAAGCAGGCTGCGAAACGTGTAAAAACTGTGGTTTTAGCCTGTGTATTATAGCATAATAGGAATCCTATAGTATAATAAATTAGGTACTTAATCGGTAAGGAGGTTCATATGTTTAGACGATTGCTAGAGAAGGTTTCTATTCCTTCTATTAAACGCCCTAAAATTAGTTTACCTACTGTAAGTTTCCGACTTCCAAAGGTGTCATTACCTATAATTAGATGGACTTTTCCAACAATAAGTCTACCTATTAAAAGAATAACATCCGTGTTGGGGGCTATAAACACAGCTTTATTGGTAATAATTGGAGGTTTAGGATTATTTGTATCTTATATTAATCCGATTCCAACTATTACACCCCATATTTCTATGGGATTAGCAACTAGTTTGTACGATCAGGTATTATATCTACAAGCTAATTTGATCCCTACCGTTGGAATATCCTCTGGATTCATTGTTCTTGGGTTATTGCTGCATCTAAATAATTTTAGAACGGCTCCAAAAGCAATTTTACGCTCACCAATTACTTTATATAAAAAGATTACTGTCTGGAGAAATTGGCTCCTCGCCAAGATCGAATACGCCAACAATGAATCGCAGAAATGGAAGACGACATTTAAAATTATGATGTCTCCATATTCGTTCCTAAGAATGATGGGATTCAGCCCACAAATGGCAATCGGACTTCTTGCACTCGGAGGTACAGCAGGAAGTGGAGTTGTAATTAATGAGACGGTTTTAGCTGATAGAAGCTTCACAAATGGAGACTCAGGCATATATGCTGCTCCTGCTGAGAACCCTTCTCCGACACTAGAACAAACAATGGCGTGGAGAAAAGATAACAAAGAAGATAATACGTTAAGAATAGTATTATCCGATACGCCAGTAAGAGAGATTAAAATAGAGAATGTATCGGTAGGAACTGTATATAATGGTTCAGCGATACCTTCATCAGCACATACTTCCGCTGGTGGTACTGCGGCTGCGGCTACAGCAGTATTAATTGGTGGAACAGTAGTAGCTGGAGAGAATGCTGTCCCTACCTTCCTAGAGGTGGGCGAATTACTGATCGAGAAATCGAGGTGTACGTTTATGTATTTCGATAATATTACGGCGCATACGATTAACGTAATTGGAAACGCCTCAGATGGTCAGTCGATAAATACTACACCGGGAACCTCAAGAATGAGAGCAGTCGGTGGAGGTCATCATCAGGCTGAAGCAATGGTGACTTCGGGCGGATCATACGACAGAATACATA
>Ga0310344_10001163_pt1 | contig 20369 bp, 24 predicted proteins | sample HC15DNA20200_MG_FD_203801 | JGI IMG/M metagenome (GOLD analysis project Ga0310344, IMG submission 203801) | Marine microbial communities from station ALOHA, North Pacific Subtropical Gyre - HC15-DNA-20-200_MG | ecosystem: Environmental > Aquatic > Marine > Oceanic | place: Pacific Ocean: North... | reverse complement strand
GCGCTGCGTCGGTCGGCCGCGCTCGGGGGACCGATCGGTGCGGCCAGCGTCATCAAGCAGTATGTCCAGGTCTATCGTCACTTCTTCGCCTGGCTTGCCGACGAAGGACTGAAGGTGGTTGGCGTCAGCGACCTGCGCGCGGTCCATATCGATGGTTTCGCATCCGCGCTCGAACGGCGTGGGATGGGCGCGATCCACCGTCACATGACGGTCAGCAAGATCATCAACACACTGCGCGCGATCGAAGCAGACCGGCCCGATCGGATCGCACCCGAGCTGCATGAGCGGCTGCGCTACACGCTGGCCACTTCGGCGGGCCGCTCGACCCCGCGCGATGCCTACAGCCCCTTCGTCGCCCGCGCGCTGCGCGACGCGGCGCGAGCCGATGTCGAAGCGATGTTCCGCCGTCTCGGCGCCGACGATCGGACCGACGAGGGTGATCCGGCCATCACCGCCGCCCGCGCCGATGTCGAAGCGATCATCGCGCGGCAGGGCTTTATCGTCGCAGACCAGCCCGAGCTGAAGAGCCTTTATTTCATGCGCATGCGCCGCAACCTGCCAACCGCGACGCTCATCGACGACCTGCATGGCCGGCATCATCTGCTCGCGCGCGACCTGCCGGCGCTGCTCGTGCTGCTCACGCTTGAGACGGGCCTTGAGCCCGAGTGCCTGAAGACGCTGACCGTGGACTGTCTCGCCAATGCCCATGCCGGCACGGTGGAGCTGCGCTATCTGAAGCGCCGGGCTCGCGGCGCCGAGCACAAGAGCATGCGCATCCGCGACGGCGGTGGCGGCACGCCGGGCGGGCTGATCCGCCGCCTGATCGACGCCACGGCGGCTGCCCGCGAGCACCTGCCCGGCGATTGCCTGTGGGCCTATCACAACGTCGGCGGCCTTCGCGCCGGCATAGTCGACCTCAAGTATCCGCTCCCCGCCTGGGCTCGCCGCTGTGGCATTGTCGACGATAACGGCAAGCCGCTGCATCTGCTGCTTTCCCGGCTGCGCAAGACCCACAAGGCGCTGTGGTACACCAAGACCGAGGGGCACATGGCCCGCTTCGCGGTCGGTCACACGCGCGAGGTCGCGGCGCGCCATTATGCCGACCTGCCGTCGCTCCGGCCCCTGCACGAGGCGGCCGTCGCCGATGCCTTTCGCGAGGCGGTCGCCGCCGCGATGCCGACCGTCCTCGCGCCCACGGCCGAGCAGGCGCTGCGCGAAGCGCCCGAGCAGGCGGCGCCGTTGATGTCGGCCGATACGGTGGGGCCGTTGCTCGACGGCGAACAGGATGTCTGGCTCGCCGCCTGCTCGGGCTTCCATAGCAGCCCCTTCTCCGAGGCCGGCTCACCCTGCGCGCAGCCCTTCTGGGGCTGCCTCGATTGCCCCAACGCCGTCATCACCGCGCGCAAGCTTCCCGCGATCCTCGCCTTCCTCGCGTTCGTCGAAGAGCAGCGACCGAGCCTCCCGGCGAGCGACTGGGCGGCCAAGTTCGGCCGCGTCCATTCCCGCATCACGACCCAGGTCCTGCCGGTCTTCTCCGATGCCGTTATCGCCGATGCGCGCTGGCAGATGGAGAGCGAGCGGCTCTATCTGCCGCCGGAAGCACGCGCATGATCACGCCCGCCCATGCCCGCGCACCCGCGTTCGACGATCGGCCCGTGCTGGCCACTGCGCCGCTCAAGGCGGGCCACGCCCGCGAAGAGCTGTCGCGGGTCGGCGACTCAAGCTGGGATCTCGGTCCCGCCGTGTTCCGCGAGAACGCGCGGCGCTGCCATGTCACCGTGCATTTCGACGTGCTCGAACATGCCGATGTGCAGGCGGCGATGCGTGCCTATCTCTACGCCCGCCTCAACGTCGATCTTCCCGGCTACCGCCCGAAGCTGCCGCCGGCGAGCATCCGCCAGGCATTCAACCGCGCACGCCGGTTCTTCGCCTTCGCGCGCCTGACGCTTGGAGGGCTCGACCTTGGCCGCATCGATCAGGCGCTGGCCGATGCCTATGCCAGGCATCTTCGCCACGATTCTGCCCGGCGACCCGTCATAGTCGGCCACCTCCTCGAAGTGGTCTCCGATCTCTATCACTATCGTGACCGCCTCGCTGGCGGAGGCCTCGCGTTTGAGCCCTGGGCCGGACAGGCACCCGCCCGCGTCGCAGGCTATCGGCACGTCGTTGAGAACCGTACCCCGCGGTTTCCGGAAGATGTCATCGCCGCACTGCTCGCCTGGTCATTGCGCTACGTCACCGTCTTCGCGCACGATATTCTATCGGCTCGGGCCGCGCTGGATCGGCTCGAGGCGCGCCGCGCCCGGCTGCTTGCCGCCGAGCGCGGACTGCCTGGCGCAGAGCGCCGCCTGCGGCAGCGCGCGCGCCTCGAGCGCCATATCGCGCGTCGAGCCCGGCAAGGCCGCGGCGTGCCGATCTGGACGACCGCGCATAACGGCGTCACGCGCACCGATCCCCGCACCGGAGAAGCGACGCCGCCGATCAACGTCCATCTTCTCCATCTTCATGCCGGTGTCGATGCTGAGGCGGAACCGGCCATGCATTTCGGACTCGCCAAGGGCGTCTCCGCCCTGATCGAAGCCGCTGCCGCCGACCTGGGCGTCGAAGTGGGCGGCATGGACACGCCGATCTCGATTGATCCCGATAGCGGTCGGCCATGGCGCGCACGCTTCGATGCGAAGACGCTCGCACAAGAGGAACGGATGCTTCAGGCGGCCGCCTATATAGTGTGCGCTTACCTCACCGGCATGCGCGACTGCGAGGTGCAGGCGATGCGGCGGGGGTGCCTCTCGATCGCGCGCAGCGAGGATGGCCTGGTCGAGCGGCATCGCATTCGATCGACCATCTACAAGCGTCGGTCGACCATGGGCGAGGCGGCGAGCTGGGTGACGATCGAGCCGGTCGCAGACGCGATAGCGGTGCTTGAACGCCTGTCGGCAAGACCGACGCGCGCCAGCGGCAGCGATACGCTCTGGCCGGTGCTACGCCCCGGCGCCGCCACCAAGACGCATCTGTCGAGCGAGGTGGTCCGCCAACTCAACGCCTTCCGCGACCACCTCAACGCTGCCTTCGGCAGCCCTGATGTGCCGGTCATCCCGTCCGGACCCGGTGGCAAGCCGTGGCGCATAACGACGCGGCAGTTCCGCCGCACCATCGCATGGCACATCGCCAACCGTCCGTTCGGCACCATCGCCGGCATGATCCAGTATAAGCACGCCTCGGTCGCCGCTTTCGAGGGCTATGCCGGAACCAGCGCATCGGGGTTTCGCGCCGAGGTCGAGGCGCAGCGCCGGCTCGGTCAGCAGGGCGACCTGCTGGACTATTTCGACCGGCGGCAGGGCGGTGCCTCACTCGCGGGGCCGGCGGGACCACGCATCGCGCGGACGCTCGACGATGCGGCCGTGCAGCTCGGGCCCTTGCCCGCCATGATCGCCGACCGCTCCCGGCTACGTGTCATGCTCGCCAGCGTCGCGCGAACCCTCCATGTCGGCCTCCTCGCGGATTGCTTCTTCGATCCCGCCACCGCGCTCTGCCTCAAGCGCGTGACCACCCCCGATCCCAAGCAGCCGCTCACGGCGCTGTGCGAGCCGACCCGCTGTCCCAACGCCTGCATCACCGCCCGTCACAGGCCAGCTTGGGAACGCGCGGCCGATGATGCCAGGGCATTGCTGCGCGAACGACGTCTGTCGGATCTTCAACGCCATGCACTCGCCACCGAGATCAACCGGCTCACTACCGTGATCGACGCCATCGGCCCCGCGCCGCCGGAGGCCAACCCCGGCTGACGGCGGAAGCTCTGCGCCGGTCGGCGCGCTGGCGCAACGGCGTTGCCGTCCTCCGCTTCGCTGCGGCCCTACGGGTGCGCAACCGCGCTTGTGCCCGGCGCTAGTCGAGCTCCGCCGCCGGGGATGGCCCCCGACGGGCAAGCGGAGTTCAGATCATGCCAACTCAGGTACGAGCCGACGTCTATACTCGGGTCACCGAGGCGATCCTTGCAGCGATCGAAGCCGGTACGGGCAACTGGCGCATGCCATGGCATCACAGCGGCGCCGATGTCACCCGGCCGACCAACATCGCCAGCGGCAAGCCCTATCGCGGCATCAACACGGTGTCGCTCTGGGCGGCGGCCTATGGCGGCGGCTATGCGAGCGGGGTCTGGGGCACTTATCGTCAGTGGCAGGACCGCGGCGCCCAGGTCCGCAAGGGCGAGCAGGCCAGCCTCGGCGTCCTCTGGAAGGAGATCAGCCGGCGCGACGACGAGCAGGATGACGAAGATGGCGGCAAGGGACGGCGGCTCTTCGCCCGGGCGTTCAGCCTGTTCAACGCCGATCAGGTCGACGGCTACGCGCCCGAGCCCGGGCCGGTCCTGCCCGAGAGCGAGCGCCTTGCGGCCGCCGAGGCCTTCATCGCCGCGCTCGGTATCGACACGGTCTACGGGTCGAGCAGCGCCTATTACCATCTCGGCGAAGACCGCATCTACATGCCGCACTTCGCAACCTTCCGTAGCGCGCATGGATTCTACGGCACCCATATCCACGAGTGTGCCCATGCCAGCGGCGCGGCGCATCGGCTCGACCGGGATTTCAGCGCCAGGTGGACCAAGGACGCGCTCGCGATGGAGGAAGCGACCGCCGAGCTGACCGCCTCGTTCCTGCTTGCCGACCTCGGCATCGCGCACGATCCGCGTCCCGATCATGCCGCCTATATCGCCTCCTGGCTTGAGGTGCTGAAGAACGACAGCCGCGCGATCTTCACTGCGGCCAGCAAGGCGCAGGCGGCGGCCGATTGGATGCACGCCCAGCAGCCGTGACGCTCACGCGGCCCGCACCTCGGCGCCGAGCGCATCAAGCAGCGGACAGCCCGGATCCTGACCGGCATCGCAGGCTCGCACCGAGTCTGCCAGAACCCGTTCCATCCGCCTGAGGTCCGCGATCCGCGCGCGCACATCCTGCAGATGCGACGCCGCGAGCTCGCGGACTTCGGTGCAGGAGGCCTGGCCGCCGGCCGCGAGTCCGAGCAAGGCGCGCACCTCGTCAAGGGTGAAGCCCAGCTCCCTCGCACGGCGCACGAAGCCCAGGCGAGCCACGTCCTCCCGACCGTAGCTGCGGTAACGGCCCCGCCGCGGCGGAACGGGCAGCAGCCCGATCCGCTCGTAATAGCGGATCGTCTCGATGTTGCAGCTGGTACGGCGCGAGAGTTCGCCGATCTGGATCGCGGCGGTTGCGGCCATCTTCAAAATACCTCTTGAGTCTGTAGTCGCTACAGATGGTAGGATAGCTGCATGCCCGCCACAAGGAGTCGCCCGTGACCCAGACACCAAGCCCGCCCAAGGGGATAAGTACCGCCGCGCTTACCCTGGCGGGGATCGCCGCCGCGTTCGGCGTCGCTGCCTGCTGCGCACTGCCGATCCTCTTGGCATCCGCCGGCATCGGCGCGGCCTGGCTCAGCGGCGTGGCCTTCGTCTCCGCGCCCTATCGCACGCCGCTCCTCGTGATCGGCGCATTATGCCTCGTCGCCGGCGCCGCGCTGCTATTGCGCCAGCAACTCGCCGCCATGCGCTGCGGCCCGGACGGCGTGTGCACGCCGCGCTGGACGCGCATCCTCACTCTCGCCGGCCTATTGGTCGGCGCGGCACTGCTCTGGGCGGGTTATAGCTATGTCTGACGTCGTTCCGGAGCTGCACTCGACCCTGACCTGTCCGCACTGCGGACATCAGGCGACCGAGACGATGCCGACCAACGCATGCCAGTTTTTCTATGACTGCCGGGGCTGCGGCGCGGTCCTCAAGCCCAAGCAGGGCGATTGCTGCGTCTTTTGTTCCTATGGCGACGTTCCGTGTCCGCCGATCCAGATCGAGGGCAAGGGCGCGTCCTGCTGCGGCTGAAGACAAGCCGTGACGCTTGCCACCCCCGCTGACGCTGCCCCTGAACCGACGGTTGCATTCCCCGACGGCACCGTCGTCCCGGACTGGACTGCGGTCACCGCGCCAAGCGCCCATTCGGCCCTGACAGCGCTGTTCGCGGCATTTATCGGCCGCAGGTGGCATGGCATCGACAGCACCGAGGACGAGGTGCGGCGTGCCATCCTCCGGGCCTATGTCACCCAGGGCCACGCGCCGGCGCCGGTGGAGATCGCTGCCGCGGTTGCGCTCCCGCCCGGCGACGTGGCCGCAGCGCTCCACCGGCTCGCCGGACGCGATCTCGTGGTCCTCGACGGCGACGGCCGAGTGAGCGGCGCCTATCCTTTCACCGATGCTCCCAGTGAGCATCAGGTGGAGGCCGCGGGTATCACGATGGGAGCCATGTGCGCCCTCGACGCGCTGGGGATCTGCACGATCGCACCGCACGCCAGCCTCATCCGCTCGTCATGCCGCCAATGCCGGCGCTCGCTTGCGATCCATGTCCACGACCGGGGCTGCACCTTGGGCGACGTCGTGCCCGAGGGGATTCTCGTCTGGTCCGGTCATCGCTACACCGGCGGCTGTGCAGCGTCTTCGCTCTGCACTCAGCAGGCTTTCTTCTGCCATGCCGATCATCTTGAAGCCTGGCGTATGGACGGTTCCGTGACCGCCCGCGACGGCATTCGCCTGACCCTGCGCGAGGCCCTCCAGGTCGGCCGCGCGATCTTTGCACCGATGCTCGGAGGGATATTGCCATGGCCCATTACGACCTGATCGTCATCGGCAGCGGAACAGCCGCCCAGGTCGCGATCGGCCAGGTCCGCGCCGCCGGATGGTCCGTCGCCGTCATCGACCACCGCCCGTTCGGCGGCACCTGTGCGCTACGGGGCTGCGATCCCAAGAAGATGCTGGTCAGCGGCGAAGAGGCGATCGATGCCGCCGCTCGCATGGCCGGACATGGTGTCGGCGGCGACCTGGCGATCGATTGGCCGAGCCTGATGGCGTTCAAGCGCAGCTTTACCGATCCGGTCCCCGCCAAGCAGGAACGCCGCTACGCCAAGCTGGGCGTCGACGCCTTCCACGGGCTAGCGCGCTTCGCAAGCCCGGACGCGGTCGCGGTCGACGGTCGGACGTTGCAGGCCCAGCATATCCTGATCGCAACCGGCGCGGGGCCGATCCCGCTCGGCATTCCAGGCGAGGAGCTGGTCAGCACGAGCGACGCTTTCCTCGAGCTGGAGACGCTGCCGCGCCGGATCGTGCTGATCGGCGGCGGCTATGTCGCCGCGGAGTTCTCGCATCTGGCCGCACGTGCCGGCGCCGAAGTCACGATCCTGCAGCGCGCTAGCCGGCTGCTGCCGCATTTCGATCCCGACCTGGTGGGCTGGCTCACACCGCGGTTCACGGCGCTCGGCATTCGCATCGAGACCGGCACCGCGGTCACACGGGTCGAGCGGAACGGGGACGGCCTGCAGGTGCGTGCCTCTCGCCAGGGAGCGCCGGACCTGGAGGTCGCCTGCGATCTCGTCATTCATGCTGCCGGGCGTCGTCCCGATCTCGGCAGCCTCGACCTGTCCACCGGGCAGGTCGCGGTGCAAGACGGACGACTGCAGCTCGATGCGCATCTGCGCAGCATTTCCAACCCGCGGGTCTATGCCGCCGGTGACGCCGCCGGCGTCGGGCCGCCCCTGACCCCGGTGTCGAGCCACGACGCGAAGATCGTCGCCGCGAACCTCCTGCAAGGTCCATCGCGCGAGCCCGACTATCGCGGTGTTCCGAGCGTCGCCTTCACCGTGCCGCCGATCGCCGCCGTCGGGCTTTCGGAAGAGGCGGCGCGCCGCAGCGGCCTCAAGTTCCGGGTTAACGCGGCCTCGACGCCGGACTGGTTCACCGCCCGCCGGCTCGCCGAGCCGGTCTATGGCCACAAAGTTCTGATCGACGAGCGGACGGACCTCGTCCTCGGCGCGCATCTCGTCGGGCCGAACGCCGACGAGGTGATCAACCTTTTCGGCCTGGCCATCCGCCACGGCCTCACCGCGGCCGATCTACGCTCCACCATGTTTGCCTATCCGACCGGCGCCTCGGATATCGGCTACATGCTCTAGGCGACGCCGCGCACGATCCGTCACCAGTGCTCGCCCGCGGGCGGGCGGCAGCCTGTCGCGAAAGACGATAGCGGGCTGTCGCCCGCCTGATCTGCGGACGCCGCTGACGCGGCGGCGCTACTTTTTGGGCCTCCCTTCCGACGCGGAGGTGGTCGGCGCTCCCTGCTAGGCCCGCCACGGCGGGCTGCAAGCCCCGGCTTCGCCGGGCTGCTCCATTTCATTTCGCCCCTGCGGGTGCAGCCCGCCGCTCGAACGGGCCTCTTCGGTCGCTCTCGCCGCCCACCCCCGCCTCGGGGGAGGCCGATGCGGTTTTTGGGCAGTGCTGGAGGCAGCCGATGGTTTTCTTCCTCGAACCCCGGATTGGGGCTGGACTGTCAGGATATGTCGCGGAAATGACCGGCGCCTTCGTCTGCGCCGCCCTCGGCATCGTGCCGACCGTCCGGCATACCGACTACCTCGGATCCTGGCTGGAGATCATCCGAGAGGACAGCCGCGCGATCCTGCGCGCCGCCAGCGCTGCCTCCAAGGCAGCCGACCATCTCCTTGCCTTCCGGCCGGATGCGGTGCCGCATGCCGTGAATGATGACGATGATCCGGACCACGATCCGGCACCGGCGCTCGATGGGAGGCTGACCGCAGACACGCGGCTGCGGTCAGCGGCATGATCCTCCTCACCCCCGAGCTGCGCGAGCAGCTTCGTGCCAACGATCGTGCCCACCATGAGGCCCAGGCCCGCAATGGGCGCGAGCCCGATCCCGTTCCGGTCGTTCGCTTCTTCAACCCCGTGGGTCAGGCGACCTGGCTTGCAACCGAAATTGACCAGGACGGGATTCTGTTCGGACTTGCCGATCTCGGCTTCGGCTGCCCGGAATTAGGCAGCTTTGCGCTCGAGGAGCTGGAAGCGATCCGGCTCCCGTTCGGGCTTGGTATCGAGCGGGACATCCTGTTCGAAGGCGCTTTCCCGCTGTCGGTCTATGCCGAGGCAGCGCGTCGTGCCGGCTCTCTGGTCCTGGCGGAAGGAATTCTCCGCAAGGCGCAGGCGTCTTTGCGGGGAGGGCGGTGATGCGCTTCCGTAAATGGCCGAGGCCCGCCGCCTATGAGGAGACAGCGCGCAAGCGCGCCGCCTTCGCGACGAAACAGCGCCGCGAACGCGAGGCGCTGCCGCTGTTTGCCAACATGATCGCCGCGGGGCAGCATAGCGTGGAGGAAGAGATGGCCGACCGCGCCGTCTGGTGGCCCCAGCAGCAGCGGCGGCTCCGGGACGAACGCGCGGCTGTGTGGCGACAGGCGCGGACGCGATTGTTCGAGTTCTCCGAGCAAAAGCGGGGTGCAATCCGACGCGCTTGGCGGGATTGCCCCTATCCCGCCGACCCCTACAGCCTTGTCGACTTCCTCTATCAGATCGCCGTCGGCAAGGTCGATCCCGAGCGGCCGCCCTGGAGATATCATGCGCGCGCGCAGGCCCGCACGACGATCAATCCCACGAGCTTCGACGAAGCATTCAAGCGTATCGGGCAGCGCAAGATCGAAACCGCGCCGGGGCTGCCCGTCGTCGAGGTGCCCCACTATTGCGGCAATCTCGGCCACGGCATCCTGTTTCTCGATGCCATGCCGCCGCCGCGCGATGGCGATCCGATTGCCATTCATGTGCGCGGGGTCTGCACCGATGCCGACATCGCGCTGATCGGCCGGCTCGCAGAAGCTGCCGAGCAGCGCCCGGTGAAGGTGATCCGTGTCGACGTGCTGCAGACGCGCGCGACGGGCTTTTCGCACCGCCTGCTCATTCTCGGCTGCTCGGCGACCAAGCGGAATGATCCGGGCTGGATGCCGGCTTGGGAGCGCTACGACGGGCCGCTCTGGCGGACCTGGCGCACGGTCGACCCTGGTCGTCGGCTCGCCCGCGTCGGCTTCCTGTCCGCGCGCTACGGATTCGGTAGTGGCGATCGGCCGATCGAGGATTACGACGCCCGCCTGACCTCCGACCTCGCCGACCGGATGATCGCTGGCGGCATGACGACGCGCTGGCCGCGCCCGCCATCCGCGAACAGGCCCGACAATTATGGTTCGCATCCCGGCTGCGAGATTGCGAGCCTAGCCTACCACGGCACGCGGCCATTCACGGACGTCGCGCTGGTCGGGGGTGGGCTCTACCTCAAGGTCATGCGCGCCTTTCTCGACGGCTTTCGGGAGATGCGCTGCGTCGCGCCCGACGCGGAGATCACCGAAATCAACGCCGGGATCGGTGTCATGCGTCAGCGGCTGCGGGCATGGCTCGAAGGGGGACGCGGATCATGAGCGATCGGTCGCCAACCCTAGGCCACAATGGTGGACCCTCCCTCAATGACGATTCTGACCCGGCGCCGCCCGGCCCGCGCTATTGCAAGTATTGTTGCCACTGGTCGCCGCCCTCGGATTACGAGGTTCGCGATCATGAGGCGTTCCGGCTGGGTTTGTCGCGGCGTCGGGTCAAACGCCCGACCGGCACATGCGATCGAGTCCTCATGCGGCCTGGTAAGCCGCTCGCCTTTTCCGCCACCAGCGACACCTTCGGCTGCCTCAACTTTTCGGCCAAGCCGCCACCACCGATCACGCCAGGGCGCGGCTTCGTCACCGTCTATGAGGGTGACCGGATCGTCTGGCAGGGCCATGAGGAAGACCTGCCTGAAGAGCATCGCTGAATATGTCCGCTCCATATCATGCTATGAACGGGGCCTGTTTCGGATGGAGTCGCGCCGATGCCCAAAAATCGTCAGACCTTCCACGACCCGCTGGGTGAACTGGCGCCGGTTACGATCGAAATCCTCAAAGGCGATATATTGCGCTTCACCCAGGTCGACAGCAGCGGACGCACCAATGTCGTCACCTTCAGCGACCGTCTCGCTGTTCGACGCGATAGCCTCGCACCTGGACAGTGGAGGGATGTCGGGGTCAGAGCGGAAGCGTAAACTGGTTCACGTCGGCCTCCGGGCAGCCCTCCAGCTTCTCGATGATCGTTATGGCCAATGTCTCGGCCGCACGCTCGCGCATCCGCTCGTCCGGCATCGTCAATCCGACACGCGCCCAGCCCGGTGCCGCAAGCAGGATCGCGGACAATATTTGCGGCTCGATTCGTTCCATAGGCGCATGAGAACATAACGGGAACTTCTGGGCAAGGCCTCCGAGATGTGGTGGCGCGGCGTTGCGACGGACGCCGCCACCGCCGTCGCGGCCAGCCTGCGGCCGGCCGCAAGAGCTAGAGGGAAGCCGGGGCTTCATGACGGGCAAGGAGCCGAGAGAGAGTCTCGCGGCGGCCCGTCATGGAGAAGTCCCATGGCCAAAGCGCCTCAGAAGATCAGCCTCAGCGGTTCGCGCGACATTCCGTTCGACCGCTTGGCGCTGTCCCAGTCCAACGTTCGTCGGGTGAAGGCGGGCGTCTCGATCGGTGAACTGGCGGATGACATCGTCCGCCGCACCTTGCTCCAGAGCCTGAACGTGCGTCCCATCCTGGATGGCGAGGGCCAGGAGACCGGCCAATTCGAGGTGCCGGCCGGTGGCCGGCGGTTCCGCGCGCTGGAATTGCTGGTGAAGCAAAAGCGGCTCGCGAAGGATGCCCCCATCCCATGTGTCGTGAAGGCGGCCAATGACGTCGTCACCGCCGAGGAGGACAGCTTTGCGGAAAACACTTTCCGCGAGCAGCTCCACCCCCTCGACCAGTTCCGCGCCATGCAGGCGATGGTCGACAAGGGCGAGGGGATCGAGTCGATCGCCGCGCACTTCCTGGTGACCCCGGCGGTCGTGAACCAGCGGCTGCGACTCGCCAAGGTCAGCCCCAAGCTGCACGACATCTATGCCGAGGATGGCATGACGCTCGAGCAGTTGATCGCCTTCGCCGTCTCGGACGATCACGAGCGCCAGCAACAGGTCTGGGAGATGCTCGCCCATAGCTACAACAAGTCGGCCGCCTTCATCCGCCAGAAGCTCACCGAGGATACGGTGCGCGCGGCGGACAAGCGTGTGCGCTTCGTCGGCATCGACGCTTATGTCGCCGCGGGCGGCGCGGTCCTGCGCGACCTGTTCGAGCCGGACGACGGCGGCTGGCTCACCGATCCCACTCTGCTCGACCGACTGGTGGCCGAGAAGCTTCAGGCCGAAGGCGAGACGATCGGGGTCGAGGGTTGGAAGTGGGTCGCGACCGCGGTCGACATGCCGTGGAACGTGACCGCGGGCCTCCGCGAGATCGACGGCGTCGAGCTTGCGATGACCGCAGAGGAGGAAGCCACGCTCGCCAGGCTTCAGGCCGAGATCGAGGAACTCGAAGCCGAATGGGCCGATGCCCCTGAGGTGCCCGATGAAATCAGCGAGCGGCTGGACGCCATCGACGAAGCAATCGGCGCGCTTGTCGAACGGCCGATGATCTTCAGGGTGGACGACATGGCGATCGCCGGCGTGTTCGTGTCGATCGAGGTCGATGGCACGCTATCCATCGAGCGCGGCTATGTCCGACCCGAGGATGAGCCGGCGGTTGCTACGGAGGATACGGACACCGGTCGGGACCCCGACGCCTCGGACGAGGATCGCATCGACGGCGCGAGGGCTGCTTCGCCCCGGCCGCTCACGTCCAACGTCGTGCCGATCGGCGCGGCTTCGGACGATGATGAGGATGAAGACGGGGAGCTTGTGAAGCCGCTGCCCGACCGGCTCGTCGCCGAACTGACCGCTTGGCGGACGCTAGCGCTGCAGGATGCCTTCGCGCGTCAGCCGTCCACGGCTTTCGCGGCGGTCCTCCACGCTTTCGTACTCGATTGCTTCTACTCCTCGACGCGCGATTCCTGTCTCCAGATCTCGCTGCACGACGTGACGTTCGGGCATTCGGTCACGGGCTTGCGCGACAGCGCACCGGCGAAGGCGATCGACGAACGCCACAAGCGTTGGGCCGACCGGCTTCCCGATGACGACAAGACGCTGTGGGACGCGCTGCTCCTGTTCGACGGCAACGAACAGGCGGCGTTGTTCGCACATTGCGCGTCCCGGGTGCTGAACGCCCAGGTCGAAATGGTCCCGAAGTACGACAATGGCCGGGTCTCGAAGTCGATGGTCGAACGGCGCGTCGCGCATAGCCACGTGCTGGCGCGTGCGGTCGGGCTCGACCTGGTCGAGGCGGGTTGGCGCCCGACGGTCGCGGGCTACCTCGGCAGCGTCACCAAACAGCGGATCGTCGCCGATGTGGCGGAGGCGAAGGGCGCCAAGTTCGCCGGCATGATCGACCATCTTAAGAAGGCCGACATGGCCCGCGAGGCCGAGCGGCTGCTGGAGGATTCGGCCTGGCTGCCCGAGCCGATGCGCACGCCTGTCCCGCTCGACGCGCTCACGAACGACGACGGTAACGCCGACGAGATCGAGGCGCTCCCGGCCTTCCTCGAGGAGGAGCCTGTCGTCACCGGCGATGACGATGGCGAGGCCTTGCCCGAGGCCGCCTGACTTCCACGGCGGGGCGGTTTCGGCTGTCCCGCCACCTTCTCCATTCTGCTTCCAAGGGATCGACCGATGAACGTTTCCAACATTGAATCCGCCTCCGCCGCCGATCTGGCGCCGGTCCTGCTCTCCTGCCTCCAGCGTCTTGGTCAGCTCGGCCGGGAAGGCGCCGTGGCGCTCGCGCGTCTGGTCGAAGACGACGATGCCGATTTCGACGAGGCCTCCGAGTGGATCGCCGATATCGCGTCAGGCGGCCTTCGCGAATGAGGCGAAGATCGCGCCCAAATCCCCATCCCAACTTCACAGAAAGCCCGGCCATCACGCCGGGCTTTCGCGTTTCAGGAGATTCGCAATGACGGATGCACCACAACCAGCCATCGACATGGCCGCTCTCAGCCGGAAGTTCGCACTCTGGGAGGCCTCGGCCACAGCACTCGTTCCCCAGAACAAGGCCAGTCTGTTCGCCTCCCTGGCCTCGGCGAATATCACGCGCGTCACCGTCATCTTCGATGGCGAAGGTGACAGCGGACAGATCGAGGACATCCAGGCCTTCAACGGCGACGTACCAGCGTCACTTCCAGAGCAGCAGATCGACATGCTCGACTTGCCTTATGGGGAGAGCCAGGCAGTGACCCGCCAACAAGGCGCCGCAGTGGCGATCGAAACGCTCGCCTACGATCTGTTGCGCGAAAAGCATGAAGGCTGGGAGAACTCGGACGGCGCCTATGGCGAGTTCATATTCGATGTCGTCGCCGGCACGATCACGCTCGACTATAACGAGCGCTTCATGTCGTCCGAAAACCACGTCCATGAATGGTGAGGAGCCGGCGATGGGACATTGTTATCATCACGCCCTTTCCTCAGTGCGTAAATGGGGTGGCGCGCCTGAAGATTTTCTGCCGCTCCACCAGTGGTTCGATGAATCGAAGGCGATCACCGCCGACTTCCGCCACCGGGCGCTCCGCCATCACGCCGAGGGCATCTTCATGCTGGAGCGCTTCTTCGGGGCGACGATCACCATTTCGACGGGGCGCGTCGTGCCGGTGCGGCTGATCGGTGAAATGCACGTCCGAGAGGATTTGGGTTTCATCCCCAGCTTCGCCGATTGGGTACGTTGCATCCGGCCGGAGCCCTGGATGGGCCGAGCCCAGCCCATCCACCGCTACGTCGATCCTTTTGCCGCCCAGCCGGCCGTCGCGATGGAGGCGGTATGAAGGTCCAGGCAGTCCTCGAATTCGATCTCGAGGCGGACGACCGAACCCCGATGGTGATGGCCGAGCAGCTCCATCAGGCGGCCGGCGATACCGATCATGCCATCCGCAACCGGCTGATGGGCGGCGGCTTCCTCGCCTATGACCTGCTGGTGAGGAGCTGGACGCTTCGAACCCAAATTCTCGATGGGACGCCTGACGATCGAGATCTGCCTCCCTGATCCGCGTCGCGCATCCGTTCCCTTGTTCCTGCGAAAGCCCGGCCGCGTGTCGGGCTTTCGCGTATCTGGAGACTTGTCATGGCTGATTATTATTCCCCGACCGTCGTTCGTCCGAGCATCCCGGGGAGCGCTATCACGCGGCTCGAATGGGCCTTGCTCACCGGTATGTTCGAGCATGAACGCGATGGCGAGGCCGTCTACTTCTTCGCAAGCGAAGGACCCTCAAGCACGATCTGGCTCGACATCGCGGAGGTGAAGGGCATGCTGCGCGATGAGGATGCGCCTTCCGGCATCGTCGTCGAGATGGTCCGCGAGAAGCTGAAGACGACCGATCCCGACGAACTCGAACTGGAACTCGACCTCTCCGATCTGGGCGAGGCCGCGATCTTCCAGGAAATCGTGCGTCGCAGCGCGACGCTCGACCATGTGGTCATCACCTCCGCCTGGACTTGCAGCAAGATGCGGCCGGACGGCTTTGGCGGTGGTGTCACTGTGGTCACAGCCGACCACATCCTCTCCAGCTCGACGACCGAGATGGAAGGCCGCCTCCTTGACCAGGCGGACTATGGCGACCTCGGTTGCGCGCCCGGGCATGGGAAGCATCCCGCGCTGGTGCTCGGCGAAGAGGATGTGCGCTCGATGGTGGCCGACATCCAGCATGCCTATGCCGGAACCGACACGGCGGCGGTCGCGGTCAGCGATGATCAAATCCGCGCAGCCTGTATCGAGGTGATCGGTCGGCTCGATCCCGACGAGCAACTCCACAACATCGAGTTCGCCGCCGCCGTCGCCGCGATCGGGATCGCACGCGGCACGCCCGCCTGACCCGTTCTTCACCCCATCGCCAACACCTCGAAAGCCCGGCCACCGCCGGGCTTTCGCGTTTCAGGAGATATGAAATGTCCGCTCCGTTGATCTACGAAACCGCGCCGCTCGGCAGTCTGATCCGCTATTCCAACGGCGAGCCGCGCCCGCCCGAGCGCTTCACCCGCAAGGTCAAAGCCTGGACCAACGACAATGGCGTCGGGCGGCTCACCGAGCGCCGGCCGGAGGAAATCCGCCCCACGTATCGATCGCCCGCCGGCTTCTGCCTGCATCTTGGCGACTATGGCAGTGGCGGGATCATCGCGGTCATCGTGCATCGGCATTATTCGGTCGAAAGCGCGCTCGACTTCGAAATCGTCGAGACGCCGACGCCCGGCATGGTCCGCGTGCTGACCAGCTTTGGCGGGCGCGACGAACTGCGTTTCCTCGCGCCCGACATGGCGTCGGCGGAAGCCTGGCTCGACCGCAACCGCTACAGCAACGCCCGGTTCGAGGTCGTTGGCGATCCCGACCCGGTGCTGCTGCCCTCCAATCTCGGGAGGGCGGCATGACCGTGCGGCGCCATTTCGTACATGTCTATACGACCATCCGGATCAAGGTGGCGGTCGATGCGACCGATCACCGCGCGGCGATGCAAGCCGCCGACGCGGTGGTGTTCGGCGACCGGCACGCGGTCGAACTGTTCCCGGACCATCCGGCGGTCATAGACGCCGACTATGCTGAGGAGGTCACCGAATATCTGGTCGATGAGGCCGATGACCCGACCTTCGAGCACTCACGCAATTATGGTCCGGATTTCGCGCCTGCTCTCCACCAAAACGACAGGAGGGCGGCATGACCCGGATCGTGATCGAATATGGCATGACCGCCGCCGGCATGATGGCGGCGCGGGTCGTCGACTTGGGCTATATCGCCATTCCGGCGCGGGACGGCTTCCGCCTCGCATCGGGCTGGCGGCTGTCCAGACCCCTTGCCGAGTGGGACGAGAAAGACGTCTTCGGGAGCGAAGGCATCGTCGCCGACGAAGCGGGCTTTCGCGCGCACGTCGAGGTGATCGCGGCCCACCTCCGGCAGCGCGAAGCGCTCGGCCGCAAAGATGTCCGAATGCGGCTCTCCACACCTTGGGGCATGTCGCAGGGCGCGACTGTCTATGCGCAAGGCGTGGTGTTCCATTCGACCGCTTCGCATGGCGGCTTCAAGCTCGACCGCGCCCGCAATGCCGCTCTCCATCCGGCGCTTCGGATCAAGGGCGGCTGGTATGAGGAGGACGGTGACTGGGCACGTGTCGCGGTCGGTTATCCCGATCTCTTCACGGATCGGGAAAGGCACAAGGCGGATCGGACGCTTCGGGACTGGGAGCCCGATGCTTGGGAAGCCGTGCATGGTCGGACGCTGACGGCGGAAGACTCCTTCACCCGCGATCGAGAGCGGTTCCAATACGAACACGCCGAAGACTGGGTGGTCATCTCGGCAATGCGATCGGATCGTTATCCCGGTCTCGTAGAAACGGTGGCTACTATCGGTGGCCGCCGAGATATTTCCCAAAGCCGGAGCTATCTCGTGTCCGCTGATGAATATAGTGCAGGGCGGCACGGGTTCGTGATCGATCCCATACGGCATCGTCCGCTCGCCGCTTGAAACCGGGCCCGTTCCGCTTGTCGGAACGGGCTTTTTCATGCCCGCATTGCAGAGCCCTGCGCCGTCTCCGCAACCGCTACGGGTCGGCATCGCTCCTCCTTGCACGGTCTCCTCGCCCGTCAACGGGCAGCCCGTTCCCCGGTGGTGACGGCCGAGTGTCCCGACCGTGCTGCACGTCCGCATGCCGCCAAGGGGCGGTGCGGAGAAGTTTCGATGTGCAGGGTGCTCAACAAGCGTGCGACGAAGGACAACGCGAATGCGGTCTATATCGGCCGTGGCTCCAAATGGGGTAATCCATTCGTCATCGGTCGCGACGGCGATCGGGCGATGGTCATCGCCAAATATGCGCGCTGGCTCCGTACACAGCATCATCTGCTGCGCGCGCTGGACGAATTGCGCGGGCGCGATCTCGTCTGCTTCTGCGCGCCGCTGTCCTGCCATGGCGACTTGCTGCTCTGGCTGGCGAATGCCAGCCGGGAAGAGCGGATCGCGTGGTGGCGAGGCGCGGCCTGATCGGCGCGCCCGGCGAGGGGAGCCCAAGCGAGAGGGAAAGGCGGGCCGAGATCGGGCGAGCTTCGCTGGTTCGAGAGAGCGCCGGCGGCTCACTCCGTTCCTGCTCTCCCGGAAGGCTTGCCTGATGACCCAGACCATGTCCGACGCGGCGCTGCGCGCCGCGCCGCTTCCCGCCGCATCCGGATTCGCGGCCGCTGCCGCTTCCATCCACGCGGCGGGCGCTCGGCTCCTGCCCATGATCGAGGCCGGGCGCCCGATCGACGCATCGGACCTACGTCTCGCGATGACCACTGCGTTCGGCGGCACTGATGCCGAAGGCGCCTGGGACTGGAAGACCGCCTATGATGCCTGCGAGGCGGCGGAGATCCTGTTCCTGCGTCGCTATGGCCAGACGATCGTCGGCCGTGCGCCCGCCAGCGCCCTCGCGCTGATCGAGCGCGTCGCCGGGCTCCTGCCGACCCATACGCGCCGTTCGGAGACCTCCCAGGCGCTCCAGCAATTCTCGACGCCGCCGGGACTCGCGTTCGTCGCGTCGGTCGCCGCCTCGCTCCATCCTGCCGATCATGTGCTGGAGCCTTCCGCCGGCACCGGCATGCTCGCAGTCCATGCCATGCTGGCGCGGACCGGCATCACGCTGAACGAGCTTGCCGAGACCCGCGCCGCGCTGCTCGGCCATCTCTTTCCCGGCGTCGCCGTCTCGCACCACGATGCCGCGTCGATCGACGACCGGCTGCCGGCCGCGATCCGCCCGACCGTGGTGCTGATGAACCCGCCATTCTCGGCGGTCGCCCATGTCGAGCGCACGATGAAGGACGCCGCGCTTCGCCATATCGCCTCGGCGCTCGCCCGGCTCGAACCCGGTGGCCGGCTTGTCACCATCACCGGCGCATCCTGCTCGCCCGACGCGGCCACCTGGCGCGAGGCGTTCGTCCGGTTGCAAGAGAGCGGCCGCGTCGTGTTCACCGCCGCGATCGACGGCAGGGTCTATGCGAAGCACGGCACCACCATCGACACCCGGCTGACCGTGATCGACAAGGTGCCGGCTGACGATCCCACCGCACTGCCCGCCAGCGCGGGAACAGCGCCCGACACCGCGACGCTGCTCGGCCGGGTGCTGGATCAGGTGCCCCCGCGCTCGCCGATCACCCCGTCGCCGGTAACGCCGCTCGCCATCTCCACATCGGCTTCGCCAGCAGATGCCAAGGCGCGAAGAGTCGCCTCGCAATCCACATGCAGCGACGCCGAGTCCGAAGCGGTCGAACTCGTCTATCAGACGATCGACTGGACCCCGCCCGCCGATCGGCTCGGCGACAGCATCTACGAGCCCTATGCACTCCAGTCGATCGTGATCCCGGGCGCGACCGCGCACCCGACGCCGCTCGTGCAATCCGCCGCCATGGCGTCGGTCGCGCCACCCAAGCCGTCGTACCGGCCGCACCTGCCGCCGCAGCTTGCGGTGCTGGGGATCCTGTCGGACGCGCAGCTCGAATCCGTGATCTATGCCGGCGAAGCCCATTCGGGGCATCTCTCCGGCGCATGGAAAGTCGATGCGACCTGCGACGTCGTGACCGCCGCGCGGCCCGACGCGGACGACAGCGTGACGTTCCGCCGGGGCTGGTTCCTCGGCGACGGCACTGGCGCCGGCAAAGGCCGGCAGGTCGCCGCGATCATCCTCGACAATTGGTTCAAGGGCCGGCGCAAGGCCTGCTGGCTGTCCGTCTCCGATCGGCTCCTGGAGGACGCTCAGCGCGACTGGTCCGCGCTCGGACAGGAACGGCTGCTGGTGACGCCGCTCTCACGCTTCAAGCAGGGCAGTTCGATCCGCCTCGACGAAGGCGTGTTGTTCACGACCTACGCCACGCTGCGCTCGCAGGAGCGCGGATCGAAGAAGTCTCGTGTCGAACAGATCGTCGAATGGCTCGGAGCGGATTTCGATGGCGTGATCGTGTTCGACGAAGCGCACGCCATGGCCAATGCCGCCGGCGGCAAGGGTGAACGCGGCGACGTCGCGCCGTCGCAGCAGGGGCGCGCGGGCCTTCGCCTCCAGCACGCGCTGCCCGATGCCCGGATCGTCTACGTCTCGGCCACGGGTGCCACCACCGTGCAGAATCTTGCCTATGCGCAGCGCCTCGGCCTCTGGGGCGGCGACGATTTCCCGTTCGCGACACGCGGGCAGTTCGTCACCGCGATCGAGAATGGCGGCGTCGCCGCGATGGAAGTGCTCGCCCGCGACCTGAAGGCGCTCGGGCTCTATGCCGCCCGCTCGCTGTCCTTTGACGGCGTCGAATATGAAATCCTGGAGCACAAGCTGACGTCAGAGCAGGTCCGCATCTACGACAGCTACGCCTCAGCCTTCGCGATCTTATGGCGAGCTGCGCATAAGATCGTTTATCGCGAGGAAGCGGTAATGCGGAGGAGCGCGGCGTAACCGGCGAATTCCCATGATAGTGTGCGCAGTTGCTGCGCATTATATTGGTTGCGAACCTCGGCGGTCCCTGGACCAGCTGAG
>Ga0310344_10001162_pt1 | contig 20370 bp, 16 predicted proteins | sample HC15DNA20200_MG_FD_203801 | JGI IMG/M metagenome (GOLD analysis project Ga0310344, IMG submission 203801) | Marine microbial communities from station ALOHA, North Pacific Subtropical Gyre - HC15-DNA-20-200_MG | ecosystem: Environmental > Aquatic > Marine > Oceanic | place: Pacific Ocean: North... | reverse complement strand
TGAAATTGATGCGCCAGATTAGTGGTCTCGCCAAGAGAAACTAATTCCACCTCAAAGACAAATGTTTAATTGCTAATCACTTTCACATCCTTCACAAATGTCAACCGGGCACTGGACTACATTAGTACAACACACTCCCAACATAGAAATCGACGTCAACAAGAATTGATACTGACCGCAAAAACAGGCTACGTCAATCCACCGGTACATTCTAGAGTAGGCCCTGATTCTTTGTCATGACTGCCTGGTTTCACAAACACAAGTCCATTGTAGCAACTGTGTTCCTATTCTACATTTGCGGTCTATTATACGATTCAGTTACACCCATTTTCGAAGGCCTAGACGAAGTATGGCACTATGCCATGGTAAAACGCATGGCTGACGGTGAAGGTTTACCCATAGTCGAGCCAGAAGTAGATAGCGCCTGGAGACAACAAGGTGTACAACCACCACTCTACTATGCAACCTTAGCCGTAGCCACTGCCTGGGTGGACACTACGGACTATATCTCCCACCGCACTCTTACAAGCAAACAACTCTCCATAGGATTGCCGGCGGATAATCAGGGCGAAAAGTTCTGGTACTATCATACCCGCGCTGAGGATTTTCCCTACCACAAGACAACCCTAGCGGTCCATCTAGGGCGCTGGATTTCACTACTCATGGCAACCGGAGTGGTGATAATGGCCTATGCACTATCTCTAGAACTCTTCCCTGCTCGTTCACATATTGCACTACTGACAGCTGCAATTGTGGCTTTCAATCCTGGCTTCCTCTTCACAAGCGCCCAGGTAAACAACGACAATCTGGCAAACCTGCTTGGGTCTGGAACAGTACTACTACTAGCCAAATTATGGAATCGTGGTTTTTCGCCTCAGATCTCCATAGGTTTGGCGCTTGTCTGCGGCATGGCAGCTCTCACCAAGTTAAACGTACTGCTGATTCCGATTGTGGTTGCGCTATCTGCCAGCCTGTGTGCCGCCAAACTCCGCGCGCTGAAACAGTTCCTCTGGCTAGGAATACTTTGCATCGGCTCCAGTGCACTTATGTCTGGTTGGTGGTACTTTCGCAATTTTGTTACATATGGCAGTATATTGCCAATCGAAATCCACCGCTCTTTTGTAACCTCACGAGCACTCACATTATGGGAAGTGATCCTAGAATTCTGGGGACACCATACCTCATACTGGGGAGTTTTTGGATTGTCAAACATTGCAATGACCCCAAGAATTTATCAATTTTACGCTGCGGGCAGCTGCATAGCCTTAATCGGATTAGCTATCTGGGCATGGCGTAACAGAAAAATTGCTGGTCACATCCTATCTGTACCGATCCTGCATAGCGCTATATTACTGATTGGCACTCTGTACTGGACCCGCACTGCTCCGGGGCCAGCTGCAAGACTGACGTATCCCGCAATTAGCGCTATCAGCTTGCTCGCTGCAGTAGGCTTATTGACCACCATCCCAATCCAATTACGTCGTCGAGCTGTCATTCTGATATCGACAGTAATGGCTATGATTGCATTGGCTACACCCTTCATCTTTATCCGCCCGACATATGCTCGTGCAATGCTGCGACCTCCATTGGCACGTGATGGCATTGACGTACAATACCCACTGCAAGCTTATTTAGGTAATAATGTAAAATTGCACGGCTTTGACATTGACCAGTCTGACACGGATGAGATGCAAGTTACACTACACTGGGAAGTTCTCGAGCGGAGCGATGAAAATCTCATTGTGTTCGTGCACCTGTTTGATGCTCACGGTAACTTTATCGTCGGGCACGACAGCGTGCCGCTGGAACGGACATATCCGGCCTCTGTATGGTCACCAGGTGAGTTGCTAGCAGACACACATATACTGACAACCACTAGCGGAATTCAAGACGGAGAATATCAGCTCACTGCTGGTATGTATCGATTCACCGACAATCAACGTCTGCCGACCGCTGACGCAAACCGGAAAAGATTTGCCCACGATGTGATTCCACTGGGTGACCTATTTACTTTTCCGCCTTAGTACCACAGACAAGGCATACGAATAACTTCCATGATGCCGATACAGTATAATTCGAGCAATGAACGATTGGAACTTATCCCCGCCACCAGAGTCTGCTCTCAGTGATCACGAGGTGCCATTAGACGGCACTCAACTCAAGGGTCAACGGATTGCTTTGCTACTCTCAGGTGGAATCGCAGCTATGAAAGCTCCCATGATTGCTCGTGCACTGCGACGCCGCGCAGCGTCTGTAGTAGTCTTCGCCACCAAAGAGGCATTACGCTACACTACTATCGACGCGCTGACTTGGAGTTCTGACAACCCAGTAATCACCCAACTGAGTGCAGCTGCGGAACACATTAGTAACAAAGCCCCATTCGATGCTTACCTACTTGCCCCAGCCACATACAACACCATAAACAAAATGGTAAACGGCGTAGCCGACAGCCCGGTAACCACCACTTTAGCAATCGCTATTGGTCGCATGGAACGAGGACAGTCACAATTATTGCTCGCGCCCACTATGCACGGATATTTGCATAATTCACTTCTTACAGAATCGCTAGAAAAACTTACGGGCATGGGGGTGCGCATAATCCCGCCTCGCGAGGACTATGGCAAACACAACATCCCTTCGGAAGAGTGTCTTGTATCTGAAGTATGCCGCACTACTAGCATCTCACAACTCAAGGGATTGTCTATATTGGTCACTGGTGGACCAATACCAACCCCAATCGACAACGTTCGCCAAATCAGTAACCGTTTCACTGGTCAACTCGGTCTCCAGGTCGCTACAGAACTATATCTCCGAGGCGCTGAAACACTACTTATTAACGGAACTGGAAAAGTACAGCCACACGACTGGCTACCTCATACCAACACACATAGCTACGATGAATACAGCACAACGGTAATGCAAACACTTGCAGAAAAACCATTTGCGGCTGGGGTATTCTCGGCAGCGGTGGCTGACTACCGCATCACAAACGTGTTGCCGGGAAAAACCGCGAGCACGAAAACACTTTCACTCCAGCTTGTACCCACAGAGAAAATTATTCAAACGGTAAAGAAATCTTTTCCGGAACTGTATATGGTGACCTTCAAATATCAGGAAAACATCAGCCATCGAAATTTGATTGCAATTGCTCGCAAACGAGTAGAGTACGGATATCCACTTGTTGTAGCCAATAGAGGAGAAGAGATGGGACCACATGGTGAACACGTTGCACATCTTGTGTCCGATACGGGTAAATCACAAAAAGCTGTTGGAAAATCGGCAATTGCGGTTGCAATTGCCGATCACATCGAATGGAACCTGGACTCTGCAATTAAAAACATCAGTAAACCGACGTAGATTCTATCTCCGCCGGCGTGGGCAAACCATCCAGTCCAGTACGTGTGACCGAGTGTGAGGCTAGACAAACCGCAAAACGTGCGGAATCCCAGGGGTCGCCACTCTGTTGGTAATGCACGAAAAAAGCAGCTGCGAACAAATCTCCCGCTCCGGTAGGATCCACAACCCGCACCTGCTGCGCTGCAAACTGTCGCTTCTCTGAACCCGCATATACAGTAGCACCCTTTTCTCCCTGCGTCACTACCAAAACGCGGGCATGGTTCGCCCAGTTCTCTAGACGATCCCAGTCCCCCTCAACATCCTCTATGCTGAGGACAACAGCGTCAACTTTCCCCAAAACCTCCAGTGCTTGAGACCAATCGGTAAACGACACGCGTCCCGTATCATCCCACTTCCGTAACCAACCCTGTGGAGTTACACCAACAAAGGATTCTGAGAAATGCGCTATGAATTCCGGGTCTACATCGTTAGCCAAAGGTCCAAAATGAACAATCGGCGCCGTCAACCATTGCGTCGGTACACTATCGAAACGTAACGGATCAGCGCACTTACGCATAAACTGCACGCGCCCACTTGGAACATAGATGTTCTCCATCGTGGTGCTGACGGGCGACAGCTGGCGCACAAAAGATATGCTATCTAGTGGAGAAAGATCCGCGTCTGGACCCACTGAAGCCACTATACCTACGCGCATCCCCAAAGATTGCGCCATGGATCCAGAGAAGGCAGCCGTTCCACCCAACACACGAGCACCGGTCGAAGTAATGTCCTGAGTTATAGTACCCATTAACAAGTAGTCAATTGGATGATGGACAAAACTGTCGGATGTCATGCGAAATTCCACATTATCAACGGATCTTTTACAGCTAGGACGAATGACTCCCTATGGCTATATTGGCGAACATAAATGAAATCACCGACATTCACCAATTACCCGTAATCGCCATCCCTTTTTAATCGAAGCATGCAAGTTGATTGAAGCTATCACAGACCAATGCTGCGCAAGAATTCCCGGTTCCCCCAAGAAGCTTGTTTTGGTGCTCCCATGCTCGGCAAAACATCTTGCTCGACAACAATCCATCCATCATAATGCATAGCAGTTAGCATGCTAACAATCTCTTCGAAGTCCACATCCCCCTTACCCAATTCGCAAAAAAGCCCTTGTCTTATCGCAACATTGTATTCCCAACGTTCTTTACGTGCCTGATCTGCAACTAAAGGGTCACAATCCTTGAAATGAACATGCCAAATACGATCTGCATGTTCCCGTAACCCCAATACTGGATCACCACCGCCGAAACGATAATGTCCCGTATCCAGACATATGCCAACTAACTCCGGGTCCGTCCGTTTCAGGAGCTCATCTATCTCCGCAGGAGCTTCAACCCAGGTGCAACAATGGGGATGGAAAACGGTACGCAGACCAGTTTCTTCCCTCACGCTCCTAGCTACCTTATGGATACCTTCAACGTAGATCTTCCATTGTTCACCACTCATACTATACTCAGAAGTAACCCGCCCAACAATGTCATTACGGCCGCTGTCAGCAAAAAGATTCCCCCCAAGCACAATCACCGGATCGTCTTCAGACACCGCCGACAATAAATGTGCAGCACGTAATGCTCGCGCTATACTGTTGGCATGACCGCCCGAGTCAATTAGTTCCCCCATAACCCACGATGCACATAGGACAAGATTCCGTTTCTGAATTTCCTCCTTCAACACCTCAGGATCAGTGGGCATAAACCCCCAATCACCTAACTCGGTACCCACAAAGCCGGTTTCATGAATCTCATCTAGCACATGATCATATCCATAAGAACGCTGATCTTCATGTGTCCTTTCAATGACCCCCCATGAACACGGGGCGTTTCCTATTTTTCTTAATGTACGATTCATGTAGTCAATTCCCAAACTCTCCTACAGGTCTGAGTCAATTTCGCTCAATTGCACTGGACGATGCTCTCTCAAAGACTTTTGAGCAGCCAATCCCATAATCACCGCAATACGACTATCATTCCCGATCACCGGGGGTGCGACATCTTCCTGAATACAGTCTACGAACTCTTTCATCTCCTCAACGTAAGACTCAAGATACCGCTCTACAAAGAAGAATAGAGGACGGGCAGAATGTACTCCAGATTTATCACTTACTACGGCAGTGTCCGGAGTGTTATTGGATACCACTACGACACCCTTAGAACCAAATACTTCTACCCGTTGATCGTAACCATAAACAGCTTGACGACTATTGTCAATAGCACCAATTACGCCATTGGAATAGCGCAAGGTAATTATTGCAGTATCAATGTCACCAAACTCCCTAATTTGGGGATTCACCATCACACCACCAGCGGCAAAGACTTCATCAACTTCGCTATCTATCAAGAATCTGGCCATATCAAAATCATGAATAGTCATATCCAAGAACATGCCACCAGAGTCCTTGATATATGTCATAGCAGGAGGTTCAGGGTCACGACTAGTGATTCTCACTATGTGAGGCACACCGATGTCCCCATTGGATACGACATCACGCACACGCCGAAAGTCAGAATCAAATCTCCGGTTAAAGCCAATCTGAAGCTTAACACCAGCCTGCTCAACTTCGGACAAGACTCTGTCGACTCTGCCAAGATGGAAGTCAATTGGCTTCTCACAGAAGACATGTTTTCCAACCGCCGCGGCAGCGATTACCATCTCTGAGTGAGTCTCAGTGCTAGAACAAACTAACACTGCGTCTATTGTTTTATCATCTAAAATATGACGATAGTCCTGAAACACTTTTGGAATCTGAAAATCGGCAGCAAGTTTCTCGGCTGCCTCTTGGACGACATCGGCTACAGCAACTAGATTGGCTCCAGGAATACGGCTCACTAGGTTTCCAGCGTGGACGCGACCAATCCTTCCGGCTCCGATTATCCCTAGATTAATTGCCCCTGTCATGTGATATTACCGTCAATTTATCAGTCTTGGAAGCGTGTTGGTTAGAGCCAGGTCCCAACCTATGTATCTATTGTAATTTGTAATTGGGCGAATCCCTACCATGCTATCTGAAAAACCTACAAATTTGCCTTACCAGTCAATTACCGGCAACGCCATGACAATCAATCCGACCCGAGAGAACGCATTAGCTCCATGAATTCTTCCCACTCCTCCCGAAAGAAATGAAGTGTGGCCTGACCCAGTTCGAGATGGTACGTCCGTTCTCCATCCGGCTCATCAACCTGCCACACACTCATGTTTTGGCTTTCAGCCAACAACCCTGTCGGGAATTCATTTGAATCCATAAATTTCAATCGGAGACGTTATCGCGCCCTCGGACCCCGCTGCCCATGAGAGCTTCCCCGACCACGGCGATCTCCACCACCACGGCGATCTCCACCACCACGGCGATCTCCACCACCACGGCGATCTCCACCACCACGGGGACGACCTCCGCCCCGTGGTTTGTCACGCTCCTGTGCTTCTTCAATACTCCAGCCTTCTAGCACAGCCTGACGCGAGAGACGAACCTTGCCATTAGGATCCACATTTGTCACCATAACGGTCAGTTCATCGCCCACCCGGGCTACATCCTCTACCCTCTCCACCCGATAATCCGCTAACTGGCTGATGTGCACCAACCCATCCGTGCCAGGTATAATCTCCACAAACGCACCAAAAGGCTCGGTGCGAACCACCTTGCCAGTGTATATTCGACCCGCCTCAGCTGTCTCAGTCAGCGCCTCAATTCGTTCACGCGCCTGCTCGGCCGCCAAACCCTCCGGAGAAGCAATGAACACCCTCCCATCCTCCTGAATATCAATTGTTGCACCTGTCTCCTCCTGCAACCCACGGATGGTCTTTCCACCAGGACCAATGATCGCACCGATTTTGTCCTCCGGGATCTGGACAACTATCATCCGTGGCGCATGAGGCGACATCTCTGCCCGTGGCGCATTAATATGTTCTGTCATCACATCCAGAATCTCTAAGCGCGCTCTTCGCGCCTCGGTCAAAGCCTCAGCCATTATCTGCGAAGTAATACCCGTAATTTTTATGTCCATCTGTAAGGCTGTAATGCCATCATCCGTTCCAGCAACCTTAAAGTCCATGTCACCAATATGGTCTTCCATACCTTGGATATCTGTCAGAATCACATAATTGTCGTCTTGCTTGACCAAACCCATTGCAATTCCAGCGACCGGCTTTTTGACTGGAACACCAGCATCCATCAGAGCCAGAGTAGATCCACATACAGATGCCATAGAAGTTGAGCCATTAGACGCAAGCACCTCGGAAACCACTCGTAGTGTATACGCAAATTCCTCCTCATCCGGCAACACTGCCCGCAAGGCAGTTTCAGCAAGCGCCCCATGACCTATCTCGCGCCGCTTGGGGCCACGCATAAACCAAGTCTCGCCCGTACTGAAGGGCGGGAAGTTGTAGTGATGCATATATCGTTTCTCATCTCCAGGGGCCAGCGTGTCTAACCTCTGAGCCTCACGTGGAGTACCTAGAGTAGCCAAACTGAGTACCTGAGTTTCACCACGCGAGAACAGGCCGGAGCCATGAGCACGCGGACTTATACCAGTTTCTGCGGCAAGAGCACGAATGTCGCCCAGGCCACGACCATCAGGACGTACCCCATCCAGAATACGAGCGCGTACCTCCTCCTTCACAATATCCTTGAATGCCGCTTTCACATCACTGATTTCCACATCATCGCGCTCCTCAAAATCAGCGAGCAAGTCATCCTTTAGGGCATCCAGCGCCTCATCCCGAGCGAACTTTTCTACATTGTCTCGAACCACGGAGGCGACCCGCACACCCATTTTTTCAACAACCTCTTGCTGCACCGCAGAGTCGATTGCCACACGTGGATAGTCCTCGCGCTTCGGCTTTCCCACCTCCTGCACCATCTGCTCCTGCAGGTCTATCAACGGCTCCAATGCATCATGTCCTATCGAAAGTGCATTCACGAGAGTGTCTTCCGGAACCTCTTTCGCCCCACACTCAACCATCAAGATTGCATCTCGTGTGCCGGCCAGTCGCAAATCAAGCTTTGATGTTTCCATCTGCTCAAAAGTAGGATTGATGACAAAGTCATCATCAATCAAACCCACCCGGACAGCGCTAACAGGACCGCCATAGGGCGTAACTCCAAACGGAATATCAGAGATTGACAACGCAGTGCTAGCACCAACAATAGCTAGGATATCCGGCTGATGGATACTATCTACCGAAAGCACTGTGATAATAATTTGAACTTCATTCCGTAAATCTTTTGGAAAAAGGGGACGCAGCGGACGATCTGTTAGGCGACAGGTAAGAATCGCGCCCTCGCTAGGACGACCTTCACGCCGAAAAAACGATCCAGGGATACGTCCAGCAGCGTAAAGTTTTTCCTCAAAGTCAACACTCAACGGAAAGAAGTCAATCCCAGGACGGGGATTCTTCGACATAGTCGCGGTTGCGAGCAACATGGTGTCTCCCTGCCTCACCGTAACCGCACCACCAGCCAAATTGGCCAACTTTCCAGTTTCGACAGTGACTGTGTCACCACCAACTACAGCGTTGTACTGCTTTGCATCTGTCATAATAAACCTCCTCTATAGCCTGTGAACGCATCCGAACACGCGATGACGCTCAATAACAAACCGGCCATAAGGAAGGTCAGGGACTGGAAACAGGAAAGGAAACGCCGCACATATCGCTTCCTATTCTCTCTCCAATGCCTCACCAACCAGACCGGAACCAAATAAAAAACGGGCAAATGGATTTCATTCTATCCACTTGCCCAATCCAGAAAAACCCGCAGAGCCTATTTTCTCCGCAATCCCAGACGAGAGACAACCGCGTCGTGGCTTTGCGGAGCATGTCGGCTCAGATAATTCAAGTGTCTACGTCGCTGTCCAACCAATTTCAAAAGACCGCGTCGGGAGTGCTCATCCTTCTTGTGTTCACGAAGATGGTCGGTCAAGTACTCAATCCGTCGTGTTAGCAACGCAACCTGCACTTCAGGCGAACCAGTATCGCTAACATCACGTTGAAACTCCTTGATAATCTCTGTTTTTGCATCCTTAGACATCGTCATACCATCTTTCCACCTGTTTAACGTCTCAACACACTCTAGATTGGCAACACCGACCCAACAGCATACTCAATGCGGCGAATTATACCATACCGACAACCAAAACCCTCTGGTAGGGTCGACTCACATGAGCTTCATTGTCGCAAGTTGTGTCCCTCCAACGTAACCATAGAAATCAAGAAATCCATAGAATGGCAATGATGACATACCCTACCGTACTACCCAGACCTACCCAACGACGATAGCCTTTTTTGTCGCGCTTGCTAATAACGAAATTCCAATAACAAGGACGGGCACAGCCAGAAATAATTAGTACGGTATATGTTCGGGTTGATAAACCAGATGTGTATCGGAGAGGAGCTACACAATCAGACTACTTAAGATGCTCAAGGATACAGCAAGTATCCAGGTAATTCTTAGAGATCCTGCACCATATTCAGGAGAACAACATTTAGGAGGTGGAACCAGGCTGCGCATAAAAGATTGTCGGGGGCAAAGCGGTACCAGACAACTACATCTAGCTTAAAGATGGACTCCTTATTTTCTTTCTGAATAATCTGGAAAAGTCGTTCAAGTTTCCCCGGAGATTGGTAATCGACCTAGACTTCTGCGCTGTACTTCATACTTCTGCTCCCCCTACACGCCGACCTTCAAGCACAAAATACATTCAATACGCCCGTGCGAAATACACCTGTTCTACAGCTGCACGGCCACAATAAATACATAAACCCACATCCTTGGGCTGCTCGAAAGGCATACAACGGTTGGTTGCTTTTGTGTCATTCTTAATGGAGGTCTCACATTCCTCTCCACCGCACCACCCGGTAAAGGCAAAGCCATCAGCCACTATCTCCTTAAAATGCGCGTAGTCGCGAGGTTGATGCGTATTTGCATCTCGAAAAGCGGTGGCACGCTCCAGCAACTCAAGCTGAATTTTTGCCAAAATCTCCTCAACCACCGGTCCTATTCCTTCTTGTGGCACAAATGATTTCCCGTCCCGACCCGGGATATCCCGACGTGCAAGACCCACTGACTCATTAGCCACATCCCGCGGCCCAATCTCCACACGTAATGGTACACCCCTCATCTCCCAATCATTGAATTTGAATCCAGGCGTCAAACCTTCGCGATTATCTATCTTTAATCGCAAACCGGAACTTTCCAACAATCGACTGATGCGCTCTACTACCTCCATCACCAATGCCTTTTCGTCATGATTCTTGTATATTGGCACAATAACAACCTGGTGCGGAGCGAGACGAGGGGGTAGAATCAACCCCTGGTCATCACCGTGTGTCATGATCATCGCACCGATGAAACGAGTTGATAGTCCCCACGATGTCGTCCAACAGTACTGCATCTCATTGTTTTGATCCAAGTATTGTATGTCAAACGCACGCGCGAAATTCTGGCCAAGATTGTGTGAAGTAGCAGCTTGAAGCGCTTTTTTGTCTCCCATCATAGCTTCCATCGAGTAGGTCAAATCGGCACCCGGAAACCTCTCCGAATCGCTCTTGCGTCCGAAAAATGCAGGGACCGCCGCCTCGTTACGTGCGAAATCAAGATATACATCCAACATCTGTCGGGTCTCCTCCTGCGCTTCTTCATATGTGGCATGAGCAGTGTGACCTTCTTGCCACCAGAATTCAAGAGTGCGAAGAAACAGCTTGGTTCGAAGTTCCCAACGCACCACGCTATTCCACAGATTAACTAACAGTGGTAGGTCACGATACGATTTGATCCATTTGGCATAAGTGTGCCCAATGATAGTCTCAGAAGTAGGTCTCACTACTAAGGGTTCCTCTAGCTGCTTGCCCCCACCGACGGTGACCACAGCAAGCTCCGGAGAGAAACCCTCCACGTGCGATGTCTCACGATCGATGAAGCTTTTTGGGATAAGCATAGGGAATCCAGCATTCACATGTCCAGTGGACTTGAAACGCCGATCAAGTGCCTGCTGGATGTTTTCCCATAACGTCCATCCATAAGGCTTGACAATCATGGTGCCACGAGCCGGGCCATAGTCGGCCAAATCCGCCCGAATCACTAGGCTGTTGTACCAGTCGTTATAATCTTCGCTGCGAGAAGGTAATTTATCTTCAGACATTCTAGTGCTTAATGACCTGATTACTCGCTATGTTTGTGTAACCGTTAGGGAAAATACGAAACAGTTTACGCAATCACAGATACTCCGCCACCAACCTAGCCGCTTCAACTGCAGTATCCACATTGCGTACCAATTCCCTGTCATTTTCACCGACATACTCATCTGCTTGATCCAGGAAAATACGGACAACGGAGTCCCAAACGTGCCCAACCAATATCAATGGTTTCGGAGGCATTTCGGCAGTCTGCAACAAACTCCAACTAAGTGCAATTTCCGAAAGAGTACCAATGCCTCCTGGCATAGCAATGGCGGCCTGAGTTTCTACCACCAAATGATTCAATCGCGCGCGCAAATCACGAAACCGGATTTCCTCTGATACCCAACGATTCGCTGACAAGCCAGGCACGAATGCTTCGATCCGATCACAGGTTACACCAATGACATGCCCACCCGCTTCGCTAGCTCCCCGGCTAGCAGCTTCCATCACTCCCCGGTATCCACCAGTGGCAATAATGTATCCGGACTTAGCAAGAATGCCACCTAATTCTCGCGCCTCAGCATATTCAGACATCCCCTCAGTCGGCAGAGAGGATCCGAATACTGAAATTATTGAAGATACTGTCACAGCGAGAGTGTACCATGGAATGCATACTTCATTTTCTTATCCCAAATCCCCATTACATTGCCATCACACTTGTTCGGAATACAGGTCATCCCAACCCAGTCATATCCGCTTCTAAGTCAGGCTGGCTGATATACTTCGACAAGCCATACCAGATAATAGTTACTAAAGAAGATACAATTCATTGACATGTGGCGTTTAGTGGCAATGACCCGACATCCTGCCAGTCGGTGAAAAGTTGACTAATATACGAATGCCTGCCTCTAATGGCTAACAGCCGCTTGCAGCGCTTCCACTTTATCTATACGCTCCCAAGGCAAATCGAGATCTTCACGCCCAAAGTGCCCATAAGCAGCAGTCTGTCGGTAAATAGGGCGGCGCAAATCCAAATCACGGATAATTGCACCGGGCCGTAGGTCAAACACTTTTGAGATTATCGCGCTGATTGCTGCGTCCTCAATAGTACCCGTACCGAAAGTCTCGACATTGATACTGAGAGGCTTAGCAACACCGATAGCATAAGAAATCTGAATCTCACAACGTTCGGCGATCCCGGCAGCCACTAAATTCTTAGCAACCCAACGCGCAGCATAGGAAGCACTCCGGTCCACCTTAGTACAATCCTTACCACTGAAAGCACCGCCACCATGACGACCCATACCACCATAAGTATCTACAATTATCTTCCGTCCAGTCAGACCGGCATCTCCTTTTGGCCCTCCAGTGATGAAGGACCCGGTCGGATTCGTGATAATACGCAGGTCATCACTAACCAATTGAGGCGGTAGCACTGGCATGATCACGTGCTCAGTCATTTTCTCACTGATTTCGTCTTGGTCTATTCCAGGATCGTGCTGAGTACTTATCAGCACGGTGTCAATCCGCTTGGGTTTACCATAGTTATATTCAACCGTTACCTGGCTTTTACCATCCGGTCGCACCCACGGTAATATAGCGCTATGCCGGACCTGTGCTAAGCGATGAGTAAGCCTGTGTGCTAAGTAAATCGGCATCGGCATTAGTACATCTGTTTCATCACAGGCAAAGCCAAACATCATCCCTTGATCACCGGCACCTAACCTTTCTACATCAGTCTCAGCGATATCGCTGTTTCTTGCCTCCATGGATTTTTCAACACCACGAGCAATGTCAGGACTCTGTGAGGAAATCGCCACCTGTACACCACAAGTCTCAGCGTCAAAGCCGATTGCGCTGTTGTTATAACCGATTTCCGCAATGACACCACGCACCACTCTGTCAAAATCCACATTGCAGTCGGTAGTTATCTCTCCCAGCAACATAACAAAACCGGTCTTCACAGCAACCTCGCAAGCTACTCTAGCATGTGGGTCTCTAGCCATTATGGCATCTAGGACCGCATCACTAATTTGATCGCACATCTTGTCTGGATGCCCTTCAGTCACCGACTCTGAAGTAAACAGTAGTCGTTCCGACTTCATAAATGAGTTACTCATCGTGCTATTGCTCCTGACACAAGGTCTCCATAAAAAATCCCTTCCACGCAAGAAGGGATTGGCCAAAGAGTGCAAAATCAATATACCACATGGGATTCTGGCTGGCAAGTACAACGATCGATCTCATACATGTAGAAACACCACTCACCCAAATCACCGTATCTGGTCTCCCCTCAGTAAGCTCTTCCCGCGAGCACCTGAAATACTGTACGCAAAATGATCTTAAAATCCAACCACAGCGACCAATTCTCCACATACCACAGATCATACCTCGTCCGATCTTCTATGGAGGTGTCACCGCGGAGCCCGTTGACCTGTGCCCATCCAGTCATTCCGGCTTTCTCTCGATGTCGCTCCATATACCGAGGAATTCGCTCCTGAAAATGCTCCACAAACTGAGGTTGCTCAGGACGAGGGCCCACTAGACTCATATCACCCAGTACTACGTTGATCAATTGGGGGAGTTCGTCGATTGAAAAGCGACGGATAAAACGCCCTAATCCAGTACGACGCGAGTCCTCCGCAACCGTCCACTGGCGCATCTCATTAGCATCGGTGCGCATTGAACGAAACTTAAATATCTTGAATGCCTTGCCATCAAGACCAACCCGATCCTGAAAGAAAAAAACGGGCCCGTCAGAACCTATCTTAATTAACGCCGCAACCAACATCATCAGGGGAGACAATATAACAATCCCGGCTGCGCTGACTATCAAATCCACCACACGCTTTAGCGACATACGCCAACCGCGCAGCGCTATGTCCCTGACCGTGAGAAGAGGAAGACCACCAAGATCAGAAACCGAAACCTCTCCTGCCATAATCTCATACACATCAGGTACCACCTTGACACTGACACGTCCTCGCTGACATCGAGCGATTAAACCAATTAGCTCATCTCTAGTCGCATCAGGACGAGCAATGATCACTTCATCAATTGCGTGCTCCTCAACCAAGTTTTGCAAATCATTCGAATGTCCAATAACCGTCGCACCAAGCATCTCAGTCGGCGCTTCGTCTCCATCTACCAAACCAACCAGTTGATATCCTATCCGGGGAGACCAGGTAACCTTTTGAATAACCACAGCTGCGGCATCGCCGGTGCCTACCACCAACAACCGGTGCAAGCCAAGTCCGCGGCCTTGCAATAGCACGAGAGCACGGCTGTGCAATCCACGACCAAGAAGTACAACCACTATCGTTAATAACCATGCATAAACTACAATCGTACGGGAGTGATCCACCTCAAAAACAGTGTTCTTGAAGAGTAGTGTGGCAAATGCAATAGACAGCAGCGCACCAACAGAGACCGCACTAAACACCGCAGAGGCACGATCCACTCTCCCGATGCTGCGTGCGCTGTGATAGAGACGATTCAAGTAGAAAACAGACTGCACACAAATAACCTGAACCAGAATAACACGACCATATGTTGTGATGGATTCCAAGCCCTGTGGCTCACTGGGAAAAGCGATAGCAGCGCGCAGTTGATAAGCCAGCAAATACGCTACCGTGATAGCAACCGCATCAAGCAGTAGCAGTGACAGAGTCACCAAGGTTTCATAGTGTTTTTTATCCACCGTTGATATCCAATCGAGATCCATCTGAGAACATTGCTGACGTAGGTAGCACTAGCGGAGTAGACATTGCCGTTCCCATACGTTCAGCCACCGCTGCGCGCATAGCAACGCGATCATCCCACGGATATTCAACTGCTCCAAAGCACATTGATTGCTCATGCGCCTTACCACACGCAAGCACAATATCGCCAGGTCCAGCTAGGTCCACTGCAAATTTAATTGCCTCGGCCCTGTCTGTCATCCTCCAGAATGTCTCGCCCTCGATGCCACCCACCTTAACACACCCAGCGGCAATCTCTGCCATTATATCCAGAGGAGACTCTGTACGAGGATCTTCAGCAGTAATTACTGTAACATCAGCTAACTCGGCAGCCACGGAACCCATCAAGCTACGCTTAGCAGTGTCGCGTAGGCCCGCCGACCCGAACACCACAATTACGCGTCCCGATATTATTTCTTTTACAGCCCTGAGTAATTCACGGAGAGAGTTCGGAGTATGCGCAAAATCCACCACTGCATCAAATTCCTGCCCCACATCTATATACTCCATTCTACCTGGTATAGACGGCATTGTTGATATGCCAGACTGTATGGTTTCAATTCCAATATCAAGACCAGATCGCGCCACTGCAACGGCAGCAAGACAGTTGGAAACATTGTATTCTCCAATAAGTGCGGTATCAACCTGGAAAGTCGCACTTTCTGAGATCACATCGAAGCAGGTTCCAGACTCAACAACTCGTACGTTCTCGCCCTGATAGTTGGTGGACATACGAAGACCATAATCTACGCAAGCCACCTCCAATCTCTCACGAATGTACGAATAGCTACACTCATCGTCACGATTAAGGATTGCAAGTTTGCGTATACCTGCCTTCGGCACGGAAGATGACAGACCATCAAAAAGCATGTTTTTTGCCTGCAAATAGGCGCCCAGTGAACCATGATAATCAAGATGCTCGTGTGTGATATTGGTCAGCACCGCGATATCGAATTCACAACCATTCAGCCTGTGCTGCGCAAGACCATGGGATGTGGCCTCCAGAACGCAATGAGTCATGCCAGCTGCCACCATTTGAGATAGAAGAGATTGTACTGCAGCTGCATCTGGTGTAGTTACGTGAAATCCGGTATCCACAACCTCATCACCGATTACAGCGTTTACTGTAGATATCAAGCCCGTGGGTATACCGGCAGTCCGCAAAACATTATGGATAAGATTACAAGTAGTGGTTTTACCATCAGTTCCAGTGACACCAATCATCACCAAATCATGTGCCGGAAAATCATAAAAAGCAGCAGCAAGATTACCTACTGCGACAGATGCGTCCGGTACCTGCAAGTAGGGAACGGACATCTTAGCAGACGATTCCGGTAGTTTCCCCAAATCTATCTCACCCACAATCGCGGCCGCCCCACAATCCAATGCTGCCTGTATGAATCTATGTCCGTCATATTCCCGACCACGTCGAGCCACAAAAATAGCTCCGGGGATTACAGCCCGCGAATCCTCTACGACCGCCGTGATTTCCAAGTCACTAGCATTGTGTAGATTAGAGAGCTGGACGAACTCGATTAATTCAGAAATTTTCACTATACTGTCAGAGAGATAGTCAAGATAAACGTAGTAAACTCCGCTTTAGTACCCTAGTAATTATACCGTGTACGTTAACTACAACAGCCCCGAGATATAAATTGTTTATCTCAGGGCTGCAATTCACTGTTTTTAGAAAGAGACTATACCAAGCTTTGCTGCAAACTCTCCAAAGAACGACGTGCCGATCCATCCACTTCATGTTCGCCCACCCGTACAACTATTCCACCTAGAATAGACGGGTCGACACGAAAAGATATATCAGCATCGCTTCCCAGCTTTTCTGCCAATCCACTTCGTATCTGAGTTTGTTCATCCGAAGTCAAGGTGATGGCACTCGTAATCACTGCCGACTGCCCTTGCAGCTTGGCTCCTTCCAGAACCGCAACCTTCCCATCAGAGACGCCAGAGAAGAACTCATCTACCAGTGCTTTCTGACGAGCCTCATCAAGCCCAACGTCCAAGATTTTATTTGCGGCTGCAATTGCCAGAGAAGCTACCTGAGGGCGCATATCCAATAGGGCACTTTCTATTACACCCTCCCGATCCTCACGAGCCTGCTCTAAAATTTGTGCTTTCTCTTGTTCAGCAGCGGCACGCATATCTGCGACAGTCTTCTCGGCTCGCTGCGTAGCATCCGCAACAATGCTAGCCCTCTCAGCCTGAGCATCAGCAATGATTTTCTCAGCCTCGCTCTCCGCATTAGCGCGTGCATCAGCAGCCTCACGCGCATCCTCTAGACCCTGCGCGATTTTATTACGCCGTTCGTCAAGAACCTTAAGTATCGGTTTGTAGGCCCAGAACGACATAATCAACATAACAATAAAGAAATTGAGTATCTGTACGACAAGATAACTCAAGTTTATTCCAAGATTTCCTAAGGCTTCCATATATAAGCCTCCTAATTTAATTCCAATTCTTCTCGAGCTTTGATGCCCTGCTCAGCTCGCAAACAAAATGATAAACGCCACTGCTAGGGCATAAATCGCAACGGCCTCGGCGAACGCGATACCAATGATCATGTTGGTCTGAATCAGTGGCGCTGCATCCGGATTGCGACCCATTGCTTGAACAGCACCGCCGACAACTGACCCAATACCAATACCTCCTCCCGTCACACCAATGGCCGCCAAACCTGCACCGATTAATTTAGCTGCTTCAACTATATCACCTTCCATCGTACATACCCTCCAGTATTATGTTACACCTCATACAATCAATGAGCCTCAGCGCCATGTGCTTGTGTTGCCTGGCTCATGAAAACTAAGGTGAGCATAGCAAACACATAGGCTTGAATCAAACCAACAAATATCTCAAAAAGGTACAGACCAGTAGGAATTATAAACGAAATCAATGACCCCAAAATAAACAACAACAACTGCCCCGCAAAAATGTTTCCGAAGAGCCGAAATGTAAATGAAAGGATCTTGGCAAACTCACTGATTAACTCCAGAATTCCTACTGCAAAATCCATTGCTCCCCAGACCGGCTTAGTAACTAAAGCACGAAAATTAAGGAACTTTGTTACATGACCCATTTTCTGAGCCGCAATGCCAAACACTTGGGTCATAAACACCGAGATTAGCGCCAATGCCAAGGTAAAATTGAGATCAGTAGCAGCAGCTCTGACGTATGGGGTTATAGTACAGGAATGGCACAGCCCATGACCGCCTTCATCATGAGGCAACTCATGCCTGCCATCTAGCCAATAAGCTGAACCTATAGGATGTGCTTCATAACCAGTAAATTTGCCATGAGCAGGCTCCAAAACACCAACGCTATCAACCCCTGGTATCAGCTCCATCCAATTAGCTACCAATACCATTATAAAAATTGTCGCCATATAGGGAATGAATTTAATGGCATTCTTACGGCCTGCTGTAGTCACCGCAGTATTCCACAAGAACTCAAATAAGGCCTCTAGGGCATTATAGAAACCGCTAGGAACTAGGTCTCCTTTAGTAGCTTTACGCCAAATAAAAAACCCGAGACACAGCACAACTATATCAGTCAGAAAAGTAGCCACTAGTGTGTTGGTCAAAGGCTGATTGATAACAGGAATATTTATTGGGGGATGTCCTATTTTCTCCCCAGGAAGAAACACATTAGGAGCGATTGTCGGTAATGGCCCGAACTGCAAGTAAGCCCCCAGAATGATGCAAGCTAGGACTATCCAGCGTTTTACACCAAACCGCCTCTTAGGAGTCGCTGCTGTCGTCACTCTCGAAATCCTTTCCTTTAGATGATTCTAGCTCCCCACTTAAATTGCGTGTGGACCGCAAAGCTAATCTGAGCGTCAGGAACAACACAACCGGCACACTTAGCACTAGTAGCCCAATTGTGAACCACGAACTTCCACTTCCGTAAACACTGTCTAGCCACCGCCCAGCCCACGTCGCCAACACAATTAAAACAATCGCAAGGCAACCTACTTGCCCAGTGACCGATAGTAAAGTAACTTGCCATGACTTTTGGGGGTCGCTATTCTTCAGAAGTCAACTCGCTCCCTGGACGAAGCTTGCGGATTATATCACAAGCCATACCGACCGTCAAAACTAATTAGAAAATGCCCTGGGCAGCACTCAACGCCCACTCAAACCAGGGTGATGCAGCGGTACCAAGCAGAACGATACCAACGGAGAGTATAACCAATGCAAAACTATAGGCGCGCGGCACTTCAATGGCTAGCGCACCTTCCTGAGGAGGGCTAACGTACACAACCTTAAGGACCACTAGATAATAGTACAATCCGATGATAGCGTTGAGGACACCCACCAGCGCCAACCAAACTAATCCAGCTTTCATAGCCGCTGCGAAGACGTAGAATTTCCCGAAAAATCCGGCGAGCGGGGGCATTCCAGCGAGAGACAAAAAAGCCACTAGCATAGCAAGAGCTAGATAGGGGGAGCGGCGACTCATGCCAGCGTAGCCAGCAATTTCTTCACCAGCACCACTACGCGACACCAAGATGACCACCCCGAAAGCAGCAAGATTTGTTATCACATAAACCATAAGATAAAACACAGTGGCGGCAACACCTAATTCAGAAAGAGCCACGAAAGCCACCAACGCATAACCTGCATGAGCTATTGAGGAATATGCTAACAATCGCTTGATATTCTTTTGCGCAAGAGCGAGTAGATTGCCAATCGTCATGGTCAAAGCAGCCAACGCCACAAGTATGGGTAGCCAATATTCACTGGCGGTTAGTCCGGTGATAAACACACGAATCAGCACCGCAAATCCCGCAGTCTTAGCCGCAGTAGAGATAAATCCGGTAACCGGAGTGGGTGCACCTTCATACACATCAGGCGCCCAAAAGTGAAAGGGTACAATAGCTATTTTAAAGCCTACACCAACCAAAATCAGGATCGCAGACGCCAGAATGACGGAAATCCCAACCTTTCCAGAAGCGAGCACAGAAGCGATTGCCGTAAGATTTGTCTCACCAGTAAAACCGTATACCAAGCTAAGGCCATATAGCATTACTGCGGATGTGGCCGCTCCGAAAAGAAAGTACTTAAGGCCAGCCTCAGCAGATCGGGAACTCCTATGAACG
>Ga0310344_10001159_pt1 | contig 20381 bp, 19 predicted proteins | sample HC15DNA20200_MG_FD_203801 | JGI IMG/M metagenome (GOLD analysis project Ga0310344, IMG submission 203801) | Marine microbial communities from station ALOHA, North Pacific Subtropical Gyre - HC15-DNA-20-200_MG | ecosystem: Environmental > Aquatic > Marine > Oceanic | place: Pacific Ocean: North... | reverse complement strand
CTGCGAGTGGTCCATCTGCGAGTGGTCCATCTGCGAGTGGTCCATCTGCGAGTGGTCCATCTGCGAGTGGTCCATCTGCGAGTGGTCCATCTGCGACGTGTCGTCGGCGGTGGCCGACGACGCCTGCCGCGTGGCGGCAGACTCCTGCGCCGCCGCCAGCGGCGCGGACAGCGCCAGCCCACAGGCCAGCCAGAGGCGTGCGCTCATGCGTCCACCCTCACTTCCCGCATCATGCCGGCTTCCATGTGGTACATCAGGTGGCAGTGATAGGCCCAGCGACCCAGGGCATCGGCGCGCACGCGGTAACTGCGCCGCGTGCCCGGCGGCATGTCGATGGTGTGCTTGCGGACCTGGAAGTTGCCGTCTGCATCCTCCAGGTCGCTCCACAGGCCATGCAGGTGGATGGGGTGCTGCATCATCGTGTCGTTGACCAGCACGATGCGCAGGCGTTCGCCGTAGTTCAGCCGCAGCGGCTGTGCGGACGCGAACGGCACGCCGTCGAACGACCAGGCGAAGCGCTCCATGTGGCCGGTCAGGTGCAGCTGGATCTCCCGGCCGGGTTCGCGCCCGTCCGGGTCCTCGAACGCGCTGTGCAGGTCCGCGTAGCGCAGCACGCGGCGGCCGTTGTCGCGCAGGCCGATGCCCGGGTCCTCCAGCCGCGGCGAGGTGGCGTTGCTCTGCATGTCGACGAGTGGGTTGCCATGCTCGCTGGGAGGATGGGGCGTCGCCGCCATCGCGTGGTCATGCGACATCCCCGGCATGTCCATGCCCATGGCCGCGCCGCAGCCACCTTCCATGCCCTTGTGCGCGCCCGCACCCATGTCGTGGCCCATGTCGGCCATGCTCAGCAGGGGGCGGCGATCCAGCGCCGGCACCGGCGCTTCCAGCCCGTGGCGCACCGCCAGCGTGGCGCGCGCATGGCCGGTGCGGCCCATGTCCTGCGCGAACACGGTGAAGGCATCCTGCCCGGTGGGCTCGACGAGCACGTCGAACGTCTCCGCCGGTGCGATGCGGAACTCATCCACCGTCACCGGATGCACGTACTGTCCATCGGCAGCGACCACGGTGAGTTTCAGGCCCGGAATGCGCACGTCGAAATACGTCATCGCCGCACCGTTGATGAAACGCAGCAGCACCTTCTCGCCGGGACGGAACAGACCGGTCCAATTGCCCGCCGGCGAGGTGCCATTCACCAGATAGGTGTAGGTGTGGGCGTTGATGTCGGAGAGGTCTGTCGGCGTCATCCGCATGCGGCCCCACATGCCACGGTCGGCCAAGGTGGCGGACAGCCCCGCCTCGCGTGCGTCGCGGAAGAAATCGCCGACAGTGCGCTGGTAGGTGTTGTCGTGCATCGGCATCTGCTTCATGCGCCGGTACAGCGCGGCCGGATCGAGGTCGGTCCAGTCCGAGAGCAGCACGACGTGTTCACGGTCGTAACGGTACGGCGGTGGTTCGAGGGGATCGATCACCAGCGCGCCATACAGGCCGGATTGCTCCTGGAACATCGAATGGCTGTGATACCAGTAAGTGCCCGATTGCCGCAGGGTGAAGCGGTACTGGTAGGCCTCGCCGGGCGCGATGCCGTCGAAGCTCATGCCCGGCACGCCGTCCATGTTGGCCGGCAACAGCAGGCCATGCCAGTGGATCGAGGTGGGGGCATCGCGCAGCGTGTTGGCGACGCGGACGGTCACCGTGTCGCCTTCGCGCCAGCGCAGCGTGGGTGCGGGCAGGCTGCCGTTGACGGTGATCGCCTGCCGCGCGCGGCCAGTGAAATCGACTGGCGCACGTCCGATGGACAGATGCAAGTCGGCGCCGCGAAGCTCGGGCACCGCATGAAGGTTGGCTGCGCTGGCGGGCAGGCGCCACAGGCCGGCGCCTGCGGCCACGCCGCCCAGGGCCAGGCCTTGAACGAAGCGGCGCCGGCTGAGCGCGCCGCGGGGGACAACATGGGTCATGAAGGCTCCATGCGCGGCCGCTCCCGGGGAAGGGCCGCGCGTTACGGAAGAATCGTCGGAAAGGCCGCATGGCGGCCATGGACAATGGGCGGCCCATGCCGCCGGAGCGCTTCAGCCGATGGGAGGTCGGACAGGTTGGTAGGGCCGGGGCAGGCCGCGATCCTGCGGCGGATGCACGGCAGGGCCGGCGCCGGGCGGCGGCGACAGGGCCAGCGTGGCTGTCAGGCCAATCGACGTGCCGCAGTGCTGCAGGCAGTCGCAGCCACCGTGGGAACAGCAGCCGGGGTCGTGCGCGCCGTCGTGCTGGCCGCGGGCCTTGTCGATGTGACCGCCGTCATGCTGAATCGCTCCCATGGCGACTGTCGGCGCCTCGTCGTGGCAACCCTGCATGGCGGCCTGGCGGGGCGTGGGCGCCGGTCCGCCGGCGGCTGGCGCGGCCCACGCACCACCGGCCGTATTGGCCAGCAGGGTGAGGCACAGCAGCAGGCGAAGCAGCAACGGCATGGGCAGGGGACGGCGAAGGTGAAGCCAGAGGATAGCACTCGGCACCTTGCGGACCGACCACCGGGACCGGGGCGTAGAATTGGATTTTTCTCAGACCATCGCCAGCCATGTCGCATCGTGAGTGGGTCAACGCGGCCATTCGCAAGATCGAAGCGGACTTCAACCGTTCCGCCGATACCCATCTGATCCCGCTGGCGTTGCCCGGGTTTCCCGGCATAGAGGTCTACTTCAAGGACGAGTCCAGCCATCCCACCGGCAGCCTGAAGCACCGGCTGGCGCGTTCGCTGTTCCTTTACGCGCTGGCCAATGGCTGGCTGCGCGAGGGTCGCCCGGTGATCGAGGCCTCCAGCGGGTCCACCGCGGTGTCGGAAGCCTACTTCGCACGCCTGCTGGGCCTGCCCTTCATTGCGGTGATCCCGGCCTCGACCTCGCCGGAGAAGATCGCCGCGATCGAGTTCCACGGCGGGCGCTGTCACCTGGTCGAGCGCGCTTGTGACCTCAACGGGGCATCCGAGCAACTGGCCCGCGAAACGGGCGGTCACTTCATGGATCAGTTCACCTATGCCGAGCGGGCCACCGACTGGCGCGCGAACAACAACATCGCCGAATCGATCTTCAAGCAGATGGCCGAGGAGCCGCACCCGGTCCCGGAATGGATCGTGTGCAGCCCGGGTACCGGCGGTACCGCCGCCACGCTTGGCCGCTACGTGCGCTACCGCCGGCACGATACCCGCATCCTGTGCGCCGACCCGGAAGTATCGGTGTTCTTCGACGGCTACCGCGGCGCACTGGCGGGCGATGCGCAGGCGCGCCAGAGGGAGATCACCGGCGGTTCGCGCATAGAAGGCATTGGCCGCCCGCGCGTGGAGGCCAGCTTCATTCCCCACTGCGTGGACGGCATGGTCAAGGTGCCCGATGACCTCAGCCTGGCGGCGATGCGCTACGTGAGTGCGCGGTTGGGCCGGCGCGTGGGCGGCTCCACCGGCACCAACTTCGTCGGCGTGCTGCTGGCCGCGCAGCAGATGCGCCAGGCCGGGCGGGGTGGGGCGATCGTCACCATCCTGTGCGACGCCGGCGAACGCTACGCGCACAGCTATTACAACCCGGCCTGGTATGTCGAACGCGGCATCGAGGTGGCCGGTTGCGATGCGGTGATCGCCGCGGCGGTCGCTGGCCAGGGCCTGCCGGAACTACCTTGCGCCTGGCAGGAATGACCGCCATATCGTGGTATCCCGTGAACGTTGTCCTGTTGGAGTCGCCATGAACAACCCGCTGCTCGATTTCTCCGGCCTGCCGCGCTTCGATGCCATCGCGCCCGAACATGTCGCACCTGCCATCGACCAGCTGCTGGCGCAGGCCGAGGCGGCGGTAAAGCACGCCGAGCAAGTCGCGCCGGTGACGTGGGAAAGCTTCGTCGTGCCGCTGGACGATGCCACCGAGCGCCTGTGGCGTGCCTGGGGCCAGGTCGGGCACCTGCAGGCGGTGGTGAACACCCCGGCCCTGCGCGAGGCCTACAACGCCAACCTGCCGAAGGTGTCGCGCTTCGGCAGCGCGTTGGGGCAGAACCTGGCGCTGTACGCCCAGTACAAGCAGCTGGCCGCCGCGCCGGAGGCCGCTGGCTACGATGAGGCGCGGCGCAAGGTCATCGACAACGCGCTGCGTGATTTCCGCCTCGGTGGCGCCGAACTGGACGATGCCGGCAAACAGCGTTTCTCCGCGATCCAGGAAGAGCTGTCGGCGTTGTCGGCGAAGTTCTCGCAGAACGTGCTCGATGCCACCGATGCGTGGTCGCTGCATGTTCAGGACGAAGCACGCTTGGCCGGCCTGCCCGCGGAAGTGCGCGCGGCCGCCCGCGCCGCGGCGGAAAAGGACGGGATGCCGGGCTGGAAGCTCACCTTGCAGATGCCGTGCTACCTGCCGGTGCAAGCCTACGCAGACGATCGTGACCTGCGCGCCACGCTCTATCGCGCCAACGCCGAGCGTGCGTCGGAGTTCGGCGACGCCGCGCTGGACAACAGCGCGAACATCGAACGCATATTGGCCCTGCGTGGCGAGCTGGCCGCGCTGCTGGGTTTTTCCAGCTACGCCGAGTACTCCATCGCCACCAAGATGGCCAAGGACCCGGGCGAAGTGCTCGGCTTCCTGCGCGACCTGGCCGAGCGCGCGCTGCCGCATGCGCGGCGCGACCGCGCCGAACTGGAAGACTTCGCACGCGACGAACTGGGACTGGACGCGCTGGAGGCCTGGGACCTGGCGTATGTCAGCGAGAAGCTCAAGCAGGCGCGCTACAGTTTCTCCGAGCAGGAGGTAAAGGCGTACTTCACCGAGCACAAGGTGCTGGCTGGCCTGTTCGACCTGATCCACGCGCTGTACGGGTTGCGTGTCGAGCCAGACGACGCGCCGGTGTGGCATCCGGACGTGTGCTTCTATCGTCTGGTCGATGCGCAGGGCCAGCTGGTCGGCCAGTTCTATCTCGACCTGTACGCGCGCGAAGGCAAGCGGGGTGGCGCATGGATGGACGACTGCCGCAACCGCCGCGACCGCGCCAGTGGCACGCAGACGCCGCTGGTCTACCTGGTGTGCAATTTCGGGCGCGGCAGCGACGGGCAGCCTGCGACGTTCCGCCACAACGAGGTCACCACCCTGTTCCATGAAATGGGCCATGGCCTGCACCAATTGCTGACGCGTGTCGGCGAGCTCGGCGTGGCCGGCATCAATGGCGTGGAGTGGGACGCCGTGGAGCTGCCCAGCCAGTTCATGGAGAACTTCTGCTGGGAATGGGATCGCGTGCAGGCGATGACCGCGCACGTGGAAACCGGCGCGCCGCTGCCGCGCAATCTGTTCGAGCGCATGCTGGCCGCCCGCAATTTCCAGAGCGGCATGTTCACCGTGCGCCAACTCGAGTTCGCGCTGTTCGACATGCAGCTGCACAGCGCCTATGACCCCGCGCAGGACAGCGTGCTGCAACTGCTGGAGCGCGTGCGCGACGAAGTGGCGGTGAATCGCCCGCCGGCCTGGAATCGTTTCCCGCACCAGTTCAGCCACATCTTCGCCGGCGGCTACGCGGCTGGCTACTACAGCTACAAGTGGGCCGAGGTGTTGAGCGCCGATGCCTATGCCGCGTTCGAGGAAGCACCGGAGCAGGTGGCGGCTACCGGCGCTCGCTTCCGCGACGAGGTGCTCTCAAGGGGCGGCAGCCGCAGCGCGGCGGAGAATTTCCGTGCATTCCGCGGCCGCGCGCCGCAGATCGACGCACTGCTGCGGCATAGCGGCATGACGGGCTGACCGTCGAGGGCAGGCGGACCGCCTGCCCTCGCATGGGGTCAGGAGGGGCGGCCGAACACCAGCGCGGCGTTGGTGCCGCCGAAGCCGAAGCTGTTGGACATCACCGTGTCCAACGTCGCTTCGCGGGTCTGGCGCAGGATCGGGAAGCCTTCGGCACGCGGATCCAGGGCGTCGATGTGGGCCGAACCGGCCATGAAGCCATCGCGCAGCATCAGCAGCGAATAGATCGCCTCGTGCACGCTGGCCGCGCCGAGCGAATGGCCCGACAACGCCTTGGTCGAGGACAGCGGCGGCACGTCTTCGCCGAATACCTCGCGCACCGCGTTCAATTCGGTGATGTCGCCCAGCGGCGTCGAGGTGCCGTGGGTGTTGAGGTAGTCGATGCGGCGGTTCACGCCGGCCATCGCCATGTGCATGCAGCGCACCGCGCCTTCGCCGGACGGGGCGACCATGTCGGCGCCGTCGGAGGTGACGCCGTAGCCAAGCAATTCGGCATGGATGCGTGCACCGCGCTTGACCGCGTGATCGTAGTCTTCCAGCACCAGCATGCCGCCGCCGGAGCCGATCACGAAGCCATCGCGCTCGGCGTCATACGGGCGCGAGGCGACCTGCGGGCGGTCGTTGTAGCCGGTGGACAGTGCGCCCATCGCGTCGAACATCACGCTCATGGTCCAGTGCAGTTCCTCGCCGCCGCCGGCGAAAACGATGTCCTGCGCGCCATGGCGAATCAGGTCGGCGCCGGCGCCGATGCAATGCGCGGAGGTGGCGCACGCGGCAGAGATCGAATAGCTCAGGCCGCGAATCTTGAAGGCGGTGGCCAGCGAGGCCGACACGGCCGAGCACATCGTGCGCGGCACCATGTAGGGGCCGACCTTGCGCACGCCGCGCGCACGCAGGATGTCGGCGGTTTCCACCTGCCACTGGCTGGAACCGCCACCGGAACCGGCGATGAGGCCGGTGCGCAGGTCGCTCACCTGGGCCTCGTCCAGGCCGGCATCGGCAATGGCGTCACGCATGGCCAGATACGCATAGGCCGAGGCATCGCCCATGAAGCGCTTGAGCTTGCGGTCGATCAGCGCGTCCAGGTCGAGCTCGACCTTGCCGCCGACCTGGCTGCGCAGGCCGGCCTCGGCGTGGTCGGGCAGGTACTGCAGGCCGGAACGGCCCTCGCGCAACGCGCTCGACACGGTGTCCAGGTCATTGCCCAGGCAGCTGTTGATGCCCATGCCGGTGATGACGACGCGACGCATGCTCAAAAACCCTCGGTCGAAGTGAACAGGCCCACGCGCAGGTCCTTGGCGGTGTAGATCTCACGGCCATCGACCAGCATGCGTGCATCGCTTTGCGCCATCACCAGCTTGCGGTTGATCACGCGCGCGATGTCGATCTCGTAGCGCACGAGCTTGGCATCGGGCAGCACCTGCCCGGTGAATTTCACTTCGCCCACGCCGAGCGCGCGGCCGCGGCCAGGCGCGCCGAGCCAGGTGAGGAAGAAGCCGGTGAGCTGCCACATCGCGTCCAGGCCCAGGCAGCCGGGCATCACCGGGTCGCCGATGAAATGGCAGCCGAAGAACCACAGGTCCGGGCGGATATCCAACTCGGCCACGACCTGGCCCTTGCCATGGGCACCGCCTTGCTCGGCGATGTGGACGATGCGGTCGAACATCAGCATCGGGTCATTCGGCAAGCGGCCGGCGTTGGCGCCAAACAGTTCGCCACGCGCGCTGGCCAGCAGCTGGTCGCGCGTATAGGCAGATTCGCGGGTCATGCGGACAGTCTCGGAAAAGGTGCGCCCGGGCGGCGCGAAAGTGCGCCAGCCTGCATGAGCGCAATGCAGCAAAGCAAACGCTTTTTTCCGTACGCAAGCGTAGTGTTTTGCGCGGATGTCGGTCAAAGCTTTGCGCCGCTTGGCGTGCGACGGATCAGCGCACGCCGGCTGGATTATCATGGCAGGGCAACGTTCGCCGCCGTAGGGTTCCCGGGATGCGCAAGATCATTCACGTCGACATGGATGCGTTCTACGCGTCCGTCGAACAGCGTGACGATCCGTCGCTGCGCGGACGCCCCGTGGTGGTGGCGTGGAAAGGCGCCCGATCGGTGGTTTGCGCTGCTTCCTACGAGGCGCGCAAGTTCGGCGTGCGCTCGGCAATGCCGGCGCTGCGCGCCGAACGGTTATGCCCGGATGCGGTGTTCGTGCCGCCGGACTTCACCCGCTACAAGGCGGTGTCGCGGCAGGTGCGGGAGATTTTCCACCGGCAGACCGATCTGGTCGAACCGCTGTCGCTGGATGAGGCCTACCTGGATGTCACCGAGGCCAAGAGTGGCATGACGATCGCCACCGAAATCGCGCGGCGCGTGCGCGACGAAATCCGCGAGGAAACCCGGCTCACTGCCTCGGCCGGCATCGCCCCGAACAAGTTCCTCGCCAAGATCGCCTCGGATTGGCGCAAGCCCGATGGCCAGTTCGTGGTGCCGCCTTCGCGGGTGGAGGCGTTCCTCACGCCGTTGCCGGTGAACCGCATTCCTGGCGTGGGCAAGGTGATGGAAGGCAAGCTCACCGCGCTGGGCATCCATACCGTGGGCGACCTGCGCCTGCGTCCACTGGAAGAACTGCAGGCCAACTTCGGCAGCTTCGGCCAAGGCCTGTACAACCGTGCGCGCGGCATCGACGAACGCCCCGTGGAGCCTCACCAGGAAGTGCAGCAAGTGTCCTCCGAGGATACGTTTGCCGAGGACCTGCCACTGGAGGCGCTGGGGCCGGAGATCGCGCGGCTGGCCGAACGTACCTGGGCCGCGACCGAACGCACGGGCCGGGTGGGCCGCACCGTGGTGCTGAAGCTCAAGACCTCCCAGTTCCGCATCCTCACGCGCAGCCTCACGCCCGAGCGTGCGCCTGGGTCGGTGCAGGAGTTGGTGGAGATCGCGCAGGCGCTCGTGCAACGCGTGCAGTTGCCGGACAGCACGCGCTACCGGTTGGTGGGTGTTGGCGTGTCCGGGTTCGCCGGACCCGAGGAGGGCGAAGCGGTGCAGGGCGAGCTGTTCGCCAGCGAAGCACTCGGCGATCACTGAGCCTGCCTTACACTGGAGCGCCCTTCGTTGCGCGCACCGCATGAGCTATCCGTTTCCTCTGGTGATCTGCGATCTCGACGGCACGCTGGTCGACAGCCTGTCCGACATTGCCGAAGCCCTCAATCTCACCTTGGCCGACCTGTCGCTGCCACAGGTGGATGAAACGACCGTGCGGGGGTGGATCGGCGAGGGCGTGCGTTCGCTGGTGGCCAGTGCCTTGCAGGCGGCGCAGGCGGGCGTGCCGCTGGACGAGGTGATGCCGGGTTTCATGCGCCATTACGGCGAATGCCTGCTGCACCATCCGCGGTTGTATCCCGGCGTGGCGCCTGCGCTGGAAGGTTTGCGCTCGCGCGGCGCAACGCTGGCGATCTGCACCAACAAGCCCTCGCGGTTCGTCGCGCCGTTGCTCGACCACCTGGGGATCGCAGGTTGCTTCTCGGCGGTACTGGGCGGGGATTCGTTGCCGGAACGAAAGCCGGCCGCCGCGCCGCTGCTGCATCTGTGCGCGCAATTCGGGCATGCACCTGAAGCGGCCTTGATGGTCGGCGATTCAGCCGTGGATGCCGAAGCGGCGAACGCGGCCGGGGTGGCACTGGCGCTGGTGCGCTACGGCTACCTGCGGGGCCTGGACCCGGCACACTCCGGCGCGCGCTGGGTGATGGACGACATGCGGGAACTGCTGCATATCGACGCGACGCGCTGACGCGGTGTCAGTCGGCTTCCGGGTCGTCTTCGCCGATGTCGTCGTCAGCGTCCGGCGAGGTCGCGTCGTCTTCGACATAGCGGGTGGTCGATACCGGGCCGCCCACCGGCGTGCCACGCGGTGCGGGCAGCTGCGCGCTGGCCTGTTCCAGTTCGGCCAGCAACTGGTGCCGGCGAGCCTCGGGAATTTCCTGCCAATGGCTGCCTACCAGCGCGCCTTCCAGCGAATACAGCAGGTTGAGGCTGGGTTTGAAGCCCGCGCGGCGTACCTTGAGAAAGGCGCCGACCGCGCCGGTGGCCTGCAGGTCCTCGACGCTGCGCAGCCCGACCTGCCGCAGCCACGCAGCGCTCTTCGGACCGATGTTGCGCAGCCGTTCGGTGCTCACGCCAGGCTGTCCACGAAGACTTGTGCGATGGCTTCCAGGCCGCGCTGGTCGTCCGCGTCGAAACGCGCCAGTTCCGGGCTGTCGAGGTCAAGCACGCCGATCAGCGTGTCGCCCTTCACCAGCGGCACGACCAGCTCCGAGCGTGAGGCCGAGTCGCAGGCGATGTGGCCGGGGAAGGCGTCCACGTCTTCGATGCGCTGGGTCTGGCGGGTCCGGGCGGCGGCCCCGCACACACCCTTGTCGAGGGGGATGCGCACGCAGGCCGGCAGGCCTTGGAACGGACCGACCACCAGTTCCTGGCCGTCGTACAGATAGAAGCCGGCCCAGTTGAGGCTGGGCAGCGAATTGAAGATCAGTGCCGACAGGTTCGCGGCGTTTGCGATACGGTCGCGCTCGCCGTGAACCAGGGCCTGCGCCTGGGCCTGCAACTGCGCGTACTGTTCCGGCTTGCTGCCGGTGAGCGTGGAGGAGGTGAACATGGCGGCAGTCTAGCAGCGCCGGCCGGTGCCACTGACGCCACGTCCGGGACGGCTTATCCTGCCCGCCCCCGAGCAGGACCTGCGCATGTTTCCCTTCCCCGCCTTCTTCGTCACCGGCACCGATACCGGCATCGGCAAGACCGTCACCAGCACGAGCCTGCTGCAGGCACTGCGCGCGCGCGGAATGCGCGCGGTCGGGATGAAGCCGCTGGCCAGCGGCTGCGAGGCGACCCCGGAAGGCTGGCGCAATGAGGACGCGCTGGCACTGCAGGCGGCCAGCCTGCCCCGACCGGACTATGCGGTGGTCAACCCGTACGCGCTGCCCGAGCCGTTGGCGCCGGAAATCGCCGCCGCCGAAGCGGGCGTCAGCATCGAACTTGCGCCCCTTCGCACCGCCTTCGACCAGTTGCGCCTGCTGTCCGACGTGGTGGTCGTGGAAGGCGTGGGCGGCTGGGCGGCGCCCCTCAGTGCCACGCTCGATCAGGCCGACCTGGCGCGCGCGCTCGACCTGCCGGTGGTGCTGGTGGTGGGCATGCGCCTGGGTTGCCTCAACCATGCACGCCTGAGCGCCGCGGCGATTGCGGCCGACGGCCTGCAATGCGTGGGCTGGGTAGCCAACGAGGTCGACCCGGACATGGCGCGTCGCGATGAGAACTTCGCTCTGCTCACTGCACGCCTGCCGATGCCGTGCTGGGGGCGCATTCCCTATCAGCCGGACGCCGACCCGGCCACGCGGGCGGCGCATCTGCGCCTGCCGGGCTAAGCGGACGCCGGAAAAGAAAAAGGCCCGACAGAGGGAGGGATCTGTCGGGCCTGTTTGCGTGGGGGGAGGGACCCACGCAAATACAGAAAACTCTTACTTGCGGCGTGCGCTGCGCGGTTGCGCCACGTTCGCCTGGAACTGCTCGTTGGCCGACTCGAACTGGCTGCGGGCCAGCTGACCGATCGCCTCGGATGCCTTCAGGCTCAGCCCGACCGCTTCCTGGTTCGCCGTAGCCAGGCGCTCCAAGTTGTCGCGGGCGATCTGCAGGCCCTTCGGCCACAGCGTCTGGACGCTGCCGAGGTCGCTCACGTCGGCGAACTGGCCCAGGAAATCAGCCGTCGCGTTGACGTTCTTCTCCAGCGTCTTCAGCTGCAGTCCGAATACGCTTTCGGCGTTTTCGAGGGCCAACCGGTTGGCGCGCGATGCCGCGGCGGCGAACTGGTGGGTGTACTGGCTGAAGCTGCTGTCGAACTGGGCGGACATCGCGGATTCCAGTGGAGCTGCGCTACCGTGTTGCGATGCAGCATAGCGCGTTTCTGTTGCGATGCAACAACTTTTTTCGTGATACGAAAAAGGCCCCAGAGGGGCCTTTGAAATCAATGACTTGGTGGGGAAGAGGCGATCAAGGCCCGCGGTAGCGGCACCCCGAAGTACAGGTCTCGTGGATCACCACCTCGCGCAGCGCGGGCAGGGTGGGCTTGAGCTGCTCCCAGATCCAGATCGCCAAGCGTTCGCTGGTCGGGTTCTCCAGCCCCTCGATGTCGTTGAGGTAGTGGTGGTCCAGACGGTCGTAGATCGGCTGGAAGGCGGCTTTGACGTCGCCGAAGTCCATGATCCAGCCGGTGTCCGCGCCCGGCTCGCCTCCGACATGCAACTCGATGCGGAACGAATGGCCATGCAGCCGCGCGCATTTGTGGCCCGGCGGGACGTTAGGCAGCCGGTGCGCCGCCTCGACCATGAAGACTTTGAAGATTTCCATCCGTGCATTGTGGACGCGTGCGGGCGGCGCGTCATCGCCTTGCCACTTGATGAGAATTGATCGCATTCATACAATGCGCCGTCAGCCAGCAGGAGGCGTCATCCGGCCAGCGATCCACATCACCCCCAGGGGATCGCTCGATGAAACGCTTTTTGCTTGCCGCGGCGCTGGCCGCCGTGGCGGGGCCGGTCGTGGCCCACACGCCTTATTTCGCTCCCGCTACCTTCCAGGTGCAGCCGGGCAGCACTGTCACCCTCGACGCCTCCTTCTCCGAAGCCTTCTTCGTGCCGGAAGCCGCGTTCGACGACAGCCATTTCAGCATCCTTGGCCCCGACGGCCGCGAAACGACGCCCGAGCGCGTGGTGCCGCTGCGTACCCGCGTGGTGGTCGAACATGCACTGCCGAAGGATGCCAATGGCACCTACCGTTTCAGCACCGGCGAACGCCTCGGCGCGGTATTCCGCACGTGGGAGATCAAAGGCCGCAAAGTGTCTTCGCGTGACGCGAACGAGCCGGTGCCGGCCGGCGCCAAGGTGATCGCCCACTTCCAGTCACGCATCCGTGCCGAGACCTACCTGACGGCGGGCACGCCTGATCGCGGTGCGCTGCGTCCCTACGACCAAGGCCTGGAACTGGTGCCTGTCACTCATCCGGACGACCTGTATTCCAACGAGCCGGTCGAATTCGAACTGCGCTTCGACGGCAAGCCGCTGGCCGACGTGCCCGTGCAGATCAGCGAAGCGGTGTGGTCCTCCGACCGCAAGGCGCGCGAAGTCGAGCTACGCAGCGATGCGAAGGGTCGAGTGCGTTGGGAGCAGCCTGCCAGCGGCACGTGGCTGGCCCTGGCGCGACATCGCAGCCCCGCGCCTGCCGGCGCCGCCGCGCCGGAGTACAGCAATAGCTACAGCCTGGTTTTCCACGTGCTCAATCCCTGAGCCGATCCAACCCTCCGGAGATTTCCATGAAAATGCATTCGCTTGTCATCGCCTGCAGCCTGCTGCTGGCGCCGGGCCTGGCGCTGGCCGCCACCGAAACCGTGGACCAGAAAGTCCAGGAAAAGGTCGGTGGCCACGGCGAGGACCCTACCGCCTTCATTGCCGAACATGACCTCGACAGTGACGGCAAGGTCGACGCCGCGGAGTTCGAGAAGTTTCGCCGCGCCCGTTTCGCCGAGACCGATACCAATGGCGATGGCACGCTGACCCGCGACGAGTACGTCGGCGAGTTCGAGCGCCGCCTGAAGCATGCCGAGGGCCAAACCAACGAGCGCCAGATGAAGCAGGCCGACGTGCGCTTCAACGTCCTGGACAAGGACAAGGACGGCAAGATGACCTGGGACGAATACGCCGCTTCCGGCGAGCGCCTGTTCAAGCGTGCCGATCGCAACGGTGATGGCGTGGTGGACGCGCGCGACAACCAGGCCGCCGACCCGGAAGCCGAACAGGCCGCCAAGCCGGCCGCCAAGCCGCAGTCGAAGCCCGCCAAGTAAGACCTTCCTCGCGGACGCGGGGAGCGTCCAGCCAGGCGTGCCGTGCATGACGCGGCATCCGTGCCGGTCAATGCCGGCACGTTCTCGATTCGAGCAACGCGTCCTGACCGGGACTACGCAGCCATCCCCGCCGCATGCCGTGCGGCGTCCGTACCCATTTCCCACTGCGGAGTTCCGTCATGAACCACCCCCGATGCCAGCTCGCGCTGGCCATTGCCCTCTGCCTGCCGATCGGCGCTGTGCTGGCGGCCGATGCCGCCGACGCGGCCGCGCCCGGCGCCACGCTCGACCCGGTCGAAGTGCGCGAGACGCGCGCAAAGTCCGACAACCAGAACGTCACCACGCTGTCTTCCAAGGATCTACGCGCACAGGGCGCGCAGAGCATGGAGGATGTCATTCGCTATGTGCCGGGCGTCGAGATGGTCGACCTCGGCCGTGCCGGCTTCAATGGTTTCAATATCCGTGGCCTGGAAGCGGATCGCGTCGCCATGACGCTGGATGGCCTGAGCTTCCCGCAAAGCCTGGACCCGGGCACCTACCAGCCGTACGAGTTCTTCCGTTCGGGTCGCGGCAGCGTGGACCTGGAATCGGTGAAGGCGGTGGAGATCATCAAGGGCGCCGACGCGATCACCGCCGGCAGCGGCGCGTTGAGCGGTGCGGTGATGTTCACGACCAAGGACCCGGCCGATTTCCTCAAGGCCAGCGGCAACGACAGCTACGGCTCGATCAAGTACGGCTACACCGGCTCGAGCGACGAGAACATGGGCTCGCTGACCTTCGCCAACCGCACCGGCCAGTTCGAGTCGCTGCTGGTCTACACCAGGCGCGACGGCCACGAGACCGAATCCTGGTACGACACCACCATCGCCCAGTACGGCCCCGATCGCCGCACGCCGGACCCGATCGACCGCGAGAGCGACAACGTGCTGGCCAAGGTCAACTTCCTCGCCACCGACACCCAGACCCTGGGCGTGGTGTACGAACGCGCGCGCGGTACCAATGACGTGGACAACTGGTCGCGCAGCGATGGCGTGGGTTCCTACTACCGCCGCACCGCCGAGGATCGCAACGACCGCGACCGCTATGGCCTCAAGTACACCTGGCAGGCCGGCACCATGCTGTTCGACAGCCTGGAGGCCACCGCCGATCACCAGAAGAGCTACATCCAGGGCCAGACCAATATCGATGTCGCCAGTGGCACCACCGGCGGCACGCGCTGCTCGGCCACTGCGCTGTGCGCGCGCCGGGAGGATCGCTGGGATACGCAGAAGCTCGATCGCGCCGCGCTCGACTTCACCAAGCAGTTCGAAGCCGCCGGCGTGCACCACGACATGGTCTATGGCGCCGCGTGGCAGGAAGGCAAGATCCACTGGAACTCGGTCGACTCGCGCTGGGACAACGCCGGCAACCTGGTGAGCCAGGACACCGATCCCTCGCTCTGGCCCGATACCAAGGAGACCGACTGGACCGTCTACCTGCGCGACAAGGTCCGCCTGCTCGACGACCGCCTGAGCTTCACCGGCGGCGTGCGCTATGACAGCTACAAGTACGTGCCGCAGACGCGCGCCACCTCGGACGGCGACTCCGGCTACGAGGACGGTGGCGGCAGCGTCGGCACGTCCAAGTTCTCCTCGCCGACCTGGAACCTGGGCAGCGAGTTCAAGTTCACCGACACCCAGTCGATCTGGGCGCAGGCTGGCCGCGGCTTCCGCGCGCCGAGCGTGAACGACATGTACGGCACGTCCTCGACCACGGAAGTCACCCGCGTCTCAGACGGCGCCACCGTGACCGTGCCCGATGGCAAGAGCAACCCGGACCTGGAAGCCGAGCGCAGCCTCAACCTGGAGATGGGCTGGCGCTACCAGAGCGAGCGCCTGCGCCTGGGCGTGTCGGTGTTCCGCGACAAGTACAGCCACTTCATCGACACCGCGACCTACACCGCCGATGAAGACGTGCAGTACAGCACCACGGTGCGCGGCGTCACCACCATCACCCATGGCTACAGCTACACCATGCCGATCAACCGCGGCGAGGTGGTGGTGAAGGGCGTGGAGGCCGAGGGCCTGTGGCTGATGGCGGATGATTGGATGGCCCGCCTGGCGTACTCGTACAACGAGGGCAAGGACAACGACGGCGAGCCGCTGGGCAGCATCAGTCCGGCCAAGACCGTGGCGAGCGTGAGCTACAACGCGCCGTCGCGGCGCTGGAGCGTCACGGCCAATGTCACGCACCAGGATCGCAAGGACCCGGACGACTACGGCACCAGCGTGACCAATTCCAGCTACGGCGAGGAGGTCGTGCCGATGTATGCCTACAAGGCGCGTGAGTACACCCTGCTGGACGTGTTCGGCAGCTACGACATTACCTCGCGCCTGCACCTGACGGCTGGCGTCTACAACGTGTTCGACAAGGAGTACTACCTGTGGAACCGCGTGCGGACCGCGGGCTCGGGTACGGCCGTGTTCGCCGGCAACACCAGTGCGGAGGGCATCGGCCGCTGGTCGCAGCCGGGACGCAACGTGCGCCTCACGCTGAGCTTCGATTTCCTCTGACGCAGCTTCCAGGCGCCCTGGTCGGAAACGAAGACGGCGCGCGGAAGTATCCGCGCGCCGTCTCTTTTGCTTTTACCGCCGGTGGCTCAGCGCGGGCCGCCGCCCGGGCCGCGGCCACCGCCGCCGTTGCCACCACCGCCGCCACGGCGACGACGGCCCTGTGGCTTGGCGCCACCCGGCTGCTTGGCGCCGGCGTGGGCATGGGCTTGCGGACGGCCACCATCACCGTGCGGACGGCGCGCGCCCTGGTGCTTGCGCGGCGGCCGCTGGCCGGCTGGCTGCTCGGCCTTGCCCGGGGCGCTGTTGCCCCAGCGGATCGGCACCTGCGGCTCGAAGCCCGGCACGTCGCGGATATCCATGTCGCGGTTGAGCAGGCGCACGATCTGGCGCAGGTACTTGGCATCTTCCTGTGCGACCAGCGAGATCGCCTCGCCGCTGGCGCCGTTGCGGCCGGTACGGCCGATGCGGTGCACGTAGTCCTCGGCGACCATCGGCAGGTCGTAGTTGATGACGCGCGGCAGCTGGTCGATGTCGATGCCGCGCGCGGCGATGTCGGTGGCCACCAGCACGGTGACACGGCCGGCCTTGAAGTCACCCAGCGCGCGCAGGCGCTGGCCCTGGCTCTTGTTGCCGTGGATGGCCGCGGTCTTGATGCCGGACTTCTCCAGGAAGGTGGCCAGCTTGTCGCTGCCATGCTTGGTCTTGGCGAACACCAGCGTCTGCACGCGGCTGTCCTTGGCGATCAGATCCAGCAGCAACTCGCGCTTGCGCGCGGTGTCGACCGGATGCACACGGTGGGCGATGGTCTCGGCCACGGTGTTGCGCGGGGTGACCATGACTTCGCGCGGCTGGCGCATGAACTCCATCGCCAGCTGCTTGATCGGATCGGCGAACGTGGCCGAGAACAGCAGCGTCTGGCGGTTCTGGCGCGGCAGCTTGGCCAGGATGCGCTTGATCGAGGGCAGGAAACCCATGTCGAGCATGCGGTCAGCCTCGTCGAGCACGAGGATCTCGATGCCGGACAGGTCGACGCTGCGGCGCTCCAGGTGGTCGATCAGGCGGCCCGGGCAGGCGACCAGCAGGTCCACGCCGCGGCGCAGGGCGTCGAACTGGTTGCCCATGCCCACGCCACCGTAGATCACGGTGCTGGGGATGCGCTGGTACTTGCCGTAGCCGCGCAGGCTGTCATGCACCTGGGTGGCCAGCTCGCGGGTCGGGGTAAGGATCAGCGCGCGCGGCTTGCGCGGGCCGTTGACCGCCTGCGGGGTGGTGGACAGGTACTGCAGCACCGGCAGGCCGAACGCGGCGGTCTTGCCGGTACCGGTCTGGGCGCCAGCCAGCAGGTCGTGGCCTTCCAGCACCAGCGGGATGGCTTCGCGCTGGATCGGCGTCGGGGTTTCGTAACCCTCTTCGGCAAGCGCGCGCAGCAGGAAGGGCGCAAGGCCCAGGGATTCAAAAGACATGGGTTTTCTCCGGAAATACCCGCCCACGCGGCCAGATGGCCGGCAAGGGCTGGGGGGCGACTCGGAGCGTTCCCGTGTAACCGCGCTGCGAGAAGAGGGGACGACCAGGCGCAGGCTGCGCATGACCGGTATGCAAGGCGAACGGCGTCGGATGGGGCGGGCGTACCGGGCGAACCCGGTGGCGCCGGCGATCCCTGAGGGAAACGGACGGCCGCTGGCAGACCTGTTCACTTTACGCGAAATGGCGCCGCCGTCCCAGCGGCGGCGCATGAGGCCGTTCAGGCAGTCCATCCGGCCTTCCGTTGCAGATGTAACCAATGCGCCGCCGGCCTACAATCGGCCTCCCAGCCAGTGACCGGATCCACCATGAAGCTAGGTTCCCTGAAGGAAGGCGGCCGCGACGGCACGCTGATCGTCGTCTCCCGCGACCTGAAGCGGGGCGTGCGCGCCACCGGCATCGCGCCGACCCTGCAGCGCGCGCTGGAGGACTGGAGCCACGTCGCGCCGCGCCTGAACGCCCTGTACGAGTCGCTGGAGGACGGCAGCGCGGATGGCCAGTTCGACTTGGAAATGGCTGCCCTGGCCGCGCCGCTCCCGCGCGCCTATGAATTCGTGGATGGCAGCGCCTACCTGCCGCACGTCGAGCGCGTGCGCCGCGCGCGCAATGCCGAGGTGCCGGAGAGCTTCTATACCGACCCGCTGATGTACCAGGCCACCAGCGCCGGCTTCTATGGTCCGCGTGACGCGGTGAGGGTGGCCAGCGAGGACTATGGCATCGACCTGGAGGCCGAGCTGGTGGTGATCACCGACGACGTGCCGATGGGCGTGGCGCCAGTGCATGCCGCCGACCACATCCAGCTGATCGGCCTGGTCAACGACGTCTCGCTGCGCAACCTCATCCCGAACGAGTTGGCGAAGGGCTTCGGCTTCCTGCAATCCAAGCCGCGATCGGCGCTCTCGCCGGTGTTCGTCACGCCGGACGAACTGGGCGATGCATGGCAGGGCAGCAAGGTGCACCTGCCGCTGGTCACCCACATCAATGGCCAGTGGTTCGGTGCGCCGGAGGCGGGCGAGGACATGCAGTTCGATTTCGCGCAGTTGGTCGCGCATGCGGCCAAGACCCGCCCGCTCGGCGCGGGGACCATTGTCGGCTCGGGCACCATCGCCAACCAGGACACCTCGCGCGGTGCCTCGTGCTTTGCCGAGCAGCGCGTGGTGGAGACGCTGCGCGACGGCAAGCCGAGCACGCCGTTCATGCATTTCGGAGACGTGGTGCGGATCGAAATGTTCGACCGCGCGGGTAACAGCGTATTTGGTGCGATCGAGCAGCGCATCGAAACGCAGGCCGCGCCCTGAGCCGGCAGGAGCGCGCCATGGGCGAGGCCTTGCAGCTGTATACGTACTGGCGCTCCAGTGCTGCCTACCGGGTGCGTGTCGGACTCAACTTGAAGGGGCTGGCGCATGATCTGCTGCCGGTCCACCTGGTGCGGGACGGCGGGCAGCAGCATGCGGCCGACTACGTCGCACTCAACCCGCAGCATCTCGTGCCCACGCTGCGGCACGGGGAGAAAGTGCTCACGCAATCGCTCGCGATCCTGGAATACCTGGACGAGACCTTCCCTGAAACACCGTTGTTGCCGGCGTCGGCCCAGGCGCGGGCCCGGGTGCGTGCGCTCGCGCAGGTCGTGGCCTGTGACATCCATCCGATCAACAACCTGCGGGTGATGCAGTACCTGGAGCGGACGGTCGAGGCTGCCGCCACACGGCGGGAGGAATGGACCCGGCACTGGATGCGCGAAGGCTTCGGGGCGCTGGAAACGATGCTGGCCAACCACCCGGACACCGGTCGCTTCTGCCATGGCGACACGCCCGGCCTGGCCGATTGCTGCCTGGTGCCGCAGCTCTACAACGCGCACCGTTTCGGCGTGGACCTGGCGCCATATCCGACCCTTCAGCGCATCGAGCAGGCCTGTCTGGCGCTGCCGGCGTTCGACCACGCGCGTCCGGAGCAGCAGCCGGACGCACAATGAATAACGGCGCCGTTTCCGGCGCCGTTATTCGGCTCGATCAGGTGAAGCCGTGGCTGATCCGGGGCGGCGAGGCCGCCTCGTAATCGGCGTACGGGTCGTGTTCGCCCGAGGCGCCCTCGGACAGCCGGAACTTCAACGCCAGGCCATCGCGTGAATCGGCGGCGCGCAGCGCCTCCTCCTGCTCGATCGTGCCGCTCTTGGCCATGCGGAACAGGCACTGGTCGAAGGTCTCCATGCCTTCCTCCAGCGACTCCTCCATCGCTTGCTTGATCTCGTGGACCTGGCCGCGGCGCAGCAGGTCGCGGATCATCGGCGTGTTGAGCAGCACTTCGGTCGCGGGCAGGCGGCGGCCGTCGGCGCCCTTCACCAGGCGCTGCGAAATCACTGCGCGCAGGTTCAGCGCCAGGTTCATCAGCACGTTCTTGTGCGCGCTTTCCGGGAAGAAATTCAGGATGCGTTCGATGGTCTGGTCGGCGTTGTTGGAGTGCAGCGTCGCCAGGCACAGGTGGCCGGTTTCGGCGAACGCGATGGCTGCCTCCATCGTCTCGGCATCCAGGATCTCGCCGATCAGGATGACGTCCGGCGCCTCTCGCATCGCGTTCTTCAGTGCGTTGTGGAAAGCGTGCGTGTCCAGGCCGACCTCGCGCTGGTTCACGATCGACATCTTGTGCTTGTGCAGGTATTCGATCGGGTCCTCGATGGTGAGGATGTGCCCGGTCGTGGTG